>Ga0307510_10000732_pt1 | contig 33696 bp, 20 predicted proteins | sample 12_EM_MG_FD_207224 | JGI IMG/M metagenome (GOLD analysis project Ga0307510, IMG submission 207224) | Populus trichocarpa ectomycorrhiza microbial communities from riparian zone in the Pacific Northwest, United States - 12_EM | ecosystem: Host-associated > Plants > Roots > Unclassified | place... | reverse complement strand
CCCCCTGGTGCCCCGATGGCGACTTCGAACTCTCCTTCGACCTCAGCTTCTTGCCCGGTTATGAGGCCTATTTTGGTTACATCTTCCGAATGATCGCGGACGACCGGAAAAACATCGATTTTATCTATGACGAAAGATCCAATCTTCATAACCGATTTAAAATGGTCCTTGGCGAAGACCTTACCCGGATAGCTTTTGATCTCGACAGCAACCGGATGTTCAGGAAATGGACCACCTTCCACATCAAATTCGATCTCCATGGGGATAAGATCATCTTCAGCACAAGCAATTCCACTTATGTTCAGGAAAAGGTCGGCCTCAACCCCGCCAGCTGTTTCAAATTGTTCTTTGGTACCAACCAATACAAACAATTCCAGGTCACCGACGTCCCCCCAATGAAGATCCGGAATCTTCAGCTGACCCGGAACGGGTCTACCCGGTTCAGCTTCCCACTCGACGAACGCGAAAGCACAGTCGCCCACGAGCTAATCCACCATGCCGACGGAAAAGTGCTCAACCCGGTTTGGATAAGGGACGAGCACTATACCTGGAAAGAAGAGGAAGACCTTCTCCTCAACGGTTATGCCAGCGTGGCTTTTGATCCCAAAACCGAACGCCTCTTTATCGCAGACGGAGACTCCCTGCTCACCTGGACAGTTCCCACCGGCCGTCTTTCCGGCTCCGCATATGCCACCGGTCCCCAATCACTCCTTCGCGGAAACCAATCTCTTTATTCTCCATCCACCAACAGCCTCTATAATCTGTATATCGATCAATCACTTGTCACTGCCTTTGATTTTAACCGGTCCGTATGGGACAAGGATCATCACCCCGGCCCCGTCACCGACTACTGGCATTTTAATAAATTCTTCTCTCCCATCGATACATCCCTCTACCTCCTGGGGGGATACGGACATTTCCAATACCGGAATATCATCCTCCGGTATCATTTATCTACTCAAAACTGGGATACTATAACCCCTACGGGTGACCGCCTCGTCCCCCGCTATCTTTTTGCCCTCGGCACAACTGCCAGCAGCGACTCGGTATATATCCTCGGAGGATATGGCAGCCAGACAGGCCAACAGATCCTTAATCCCCAGAACATCTATGACATGATGGTCCTCGATGTCAGGAATAAAAAATTGAAGAAACTTTTCGAGCTGCAACCAAAGACTTCCGACTTTGCCTTCGCCAACTCCCTGGTGCTGGACAGCAGAAAACGCAATTACTACGGACTTGCTTTCCCCAACTCCCGTTATGCCAGCCACCTTCAGCTGATCCGGGGCTCCCTCGACAGACCCGACTACCAGGCCGTGGGCGACACGATCCCCTATTCCTTCCACGATGTCACCTCCGCATCCGATCTGTATTTCACCCCCCTCTCCAATAAATTCCTCGCGATCACCCAGCTGATCGATACCCTGAAAAGAACGCATCTGCATATTTATTCCCTGAGCGGGCCGCCCGTCACTTCAGAAGCCCCCTATCCCACACTAACCGATGGCCAGTCATCACCAGCTGTCAAATATGTATGGGGTACACTACTACTCGCCCTGGTTGGCGCCGGAATTGGGTTCATCGTAAAAAGAAAAATCCACCCATCATCAGCAATCCGGCAATCCGAAGCCCCACCGGCCGGGACACCATTCCCCAGCGCCTCAACCCCAACCGGCACCCCAACCCAAACCGACACCCCGACAGACCCATCAACCATACCCGATCCAACCAATACCCTCTTCCTCTTTGGCGAGATGCAGATCTTTGATAAAGACGGCATCGACATCACCCGCCAATTCACCCCGCTGATCCGCGAACTCTTCCTTCTTATCCTTTTATATTCCGTCCGCAAAGGCACCGGCGTCAGCTCCGACAGGCTTACCGAAGTCCTCTGGTCGGATAAATCAACCCAGGCCGCCCGCAACAACCGGTCAGTCAACATCGCAAAGCTAAAAGCGCTGCTCGATCGCCTGGAAGGAGTACATCTCTCAAAAGAAACCGGCTATTGGAAGATCGATCTTGACCCGGTAACCACCCGCCTGGATTATCAGACCTGGCTCAACATCGTCAAGGACAAAAACCATCTTAATAAACAGCGAATCAATGAATTGGCCGAAATAACCCAACGGGGAGGCTTTCTCAGCAATATCGAGTACGAATGGCTCGACGATTTCAAATCAGAGGTGTCCAACACGATCATCGATACCTATCTGCACTTTGCCCAATCCATTCCATTAAAAGAAGATCCGGATTTCCTCGTCCGGCTGGCCAACTATGTCTTTTATTTTGATCCGGTCAACGAAGAAGCTATCACCATTAAGTGTAAGGCACTAGCCGCTACAGGCAAACACTCCCTCGCCAAGAACGCCTTTGACAATTTCACCCGCCAGTACCGCACCATCTATGGAGAAGATTATGGAAAGGATTTCCAGACCCTGCTGGAAGATCAGAACGGCCACTAATTCCACATTAATTATTGCACTAATCAAAAAAAGACGCCCCAAAGCCGCCTCTTTAATCTTTTATTAATCATTTTTTATTCGCCCCCCGGATACTTTCACCACATAATACACTCCAAAATTAACGATTATGCGATTTGTCTTGCCATTGCTATTATTGCAATTAGCCATTCTTACCACCTACGCACAACGTGTCACGATCAGGGGCCGCGTACTGGACGATAACCAAAAACCCCTGATCGGCGCCTCTATCATGGTCAAGTCGGAAAAGACCTCCGTCCTGACAAAAGAAGACGGTAGCTTCTCCATCCCGGTAGCCGACCCGCAGACCGCCATCCTGATCATCTCCCACGTAGGTTTTACTACAAAAGAAATGCCCCTGACCGGAAACCATGAGGTCCAGGTCGCCCTTTTGCAGTCACCCGATAAGCTGGGTGACGTAACGGTTATCTCCGCCATGGGACTTACCCGGAAACAAAAGTCGATCGGTTATTCCAGCCAGACCGTCAATGTCGATCAGCTGACAGAAGCCCGGGACGTCAACATCACCAACGGACTGGCAGGAAAGGTCGCCGGCCTCCAGGTCACGACTACCGGTCAGCCAGGCTCCTCTACCCGGGTCGTCATCCGCGGCGAGAATTCCATGACGGGTAACAACCAACCACTTTGGGTAGTGGACGGCGTACCGATCAACAATGATCCGGGGGACGCTCCCGGCAGTTTCGCCGCCAACAACAACATCGATTATGGGAATGGCGCCGCCGATCTCAACCCCGATGACATAGAGTCGATCACCGTTCTAAAAGGTCCGAATGCCGCCGCACTGTATGGCTCCCGGGCCGCCAACGGCGCCATCCTCATCGTTACGAAAAAAGGAAAACCCGGTGATAAAAACCTCGGTATCTCCGTCAACCAGAATACCATTTTTAATACCATCACCGAATTCCCCGCCTATCAGAACGAATACGGCGAGGGCGGCAACGGCAGTATGATCACCAACGCCAACCTGATCGTACCCGGCACAGGAACAGTCAATATGGGCAACAACGGTACCAGCTGGGGTATGCCCATGCTTGGCCAACCCTTTAATGACTTTAGCGGGAAGCCGATCCCGGGAGGTTATTCTCCGCAACCCTTCAACGTCCGGCAACTTTATAAGACGAGTCTTACCAATACATCCAATATCTCCATCAGCAAGGGCGACCCACTCGGCTCTTTCCGCCTGTCTTATACCAATACCTATAGCAACGACGCGATGGACAAACAAAACCTCATCCGTAAACACAACCTCAGTCTTACCGTCTCCCGCAAGTTTGGCAACATCATCACGATGGATTCCTGGATCCTGTATGCCAACCAAGCCACAAAGAACAGGACCCCACGTAACCTTGACCCTGCCAGTCCGATGGCCGCCTATGTTTATATGCCCCGCAGCACCAATGTCAGCTATCTCACCCCCTGGGCCAATGGCCTTGGCAATTCCGTCAACCTCGGTACCATCAACAATACCGAGAACCCCCTGTGGGCGATCAACGAGAATACAAATAACGACAACCACAATCGCCTGATCGGCGGCATCCGCGCCAATGTCCAGATCAGCCGGCCACTGAGTTTCCGGTTGCAGGCATCCGGTGATGTCGACTTTATCTCCTCCTATCTGTACAAAGAACTCGGCGGACTAAAGAACCCAAACGGCTTTTATAGCAATTTCAACCAAAATCAGCTGAACTGGGACTATCAGGGAATTGTAACCTATAACAACCGCTTCGGAGAGAACTTTACCCTCACCGTCAATGCCGGCGCCGAACTGGTCAATTTTAAAAATACCATCCGAAGCGCATCCATCAATTCCCTGCTGGTACACAACATGCCTTCCATTTCCAACAGCAATGCCGTTCCTTCTGTTACCGAGGCGAGTCAGACCACACAGACCCAATCGGTCTTTGGCAACGCCACCCTTGGATTCCGGGACTTCCTTTTCCTTGACCTTACCGCCCGCAATGACTGGTCCTCTACCCTGCCCGTCAACAACTGTTCCTTCTTCTACCCTTCGGCAACAGGTAGTTTTCTTTTTACCAGCTTCCTGCCACATAATAGCCTTATCAGTTATGGAAAACTCAGGGCATCCGTCGCTCAGGTCGGCAATACCGCACCCTTTGGCGCCCTGCTGAATACCTATGGCGGCAGCGTCCTGTTCCTTGGAACACCATATATCACATACACCAGCCGTCTGAACAATGCCGGTCTGAAACCCGAACAGACCGTCTCCACAGAAGCCGGCCTGGACCTGAATTTCCTGCACGACCGCATCGTCTTTAGCGGCACGGTCTACCGCTCCGTAGCCACCAACCAGATCATCACCGCCAGCACAACACCCGAAACGGGCTACACCTCCCGGGTATTAAACGCCGGTAAGATGACCAACAAAGGCATCGAGCTTTCCCTCAACGCAAAAGTCCTCCAAACCAGTAAATTCACCTGGAACCTCCTGGCTAACTGGGCCATGAACCGAAACAAGGTCGTCTCGCTTGTCAACGGGGTCGATCAGCTGAACCTTGGCACCAACCTCGGTGTAACCATCGTGGCAAAAAAGGGACTCGCCTATGGCACCATGATCGGTAATGGCCCATACAAAGTGGGAGATACCGTCCTTGTCAATTCCTCCAACGGCCGCACCATCGTCCAGCCCAATCTCGTCGTCGGAAACTTCCATCCGGACTGGATAGGTTCCATCGGCTCCCAGTTCCGCTACGCTGGTTTTGACCTGTCTGTCCTCGTCTCCGCTAAATGGGGTGGCCAGATCTATTCGGCTTCCTATGGCCGCGCCAATTTCGCCGGTGTAACCCAGGCCAGTCTTTATGGCAGAGACGCATGGCTGCTTAGCAGCGTCGTGCTGGGAGAGAACGCCCAGGAGCAAATGGGCATCGGCCAGACAGTCGGCAGCACCCCTACCGCCTATGCCGACGCCAATCGTCCAAAAGGCGCGGCATATCCAAACGCATATTTCCCAAAAACAAATCCCGACGGAACCCTGGCGACCGATAAGAACGGACGATATATCCCCGGCGCAAAAAGCAATATCTGGATGAACCCCACCACCTATGAGTCCGACATGGTATTGAACAACGTACCCGCGCTGACCTTCAACGCGACCAGTATAAAGCTCAGCGAGCTTATCTTCGGTTATACCTTCCCGCAACAGCTGTTTGGCAGGGTGCCGATCCGCGGTCTTCGTCTCGCCTTCGTCGGCCGGAATCTCTGGACCTTGTTAAAACACACGCCGCAGGGCATCGATCCCGAGGCCGCCAATACATCCGGGAATGCCCAGGGCATCGAAGCCGGCGGCTCCTTCCCATATGCCACCTATGGTTTTGACTTAAAAGTAAATTTCTAAACCACCCATCATGAAAAGATCATTTCATCTATCATATATACTCGCGATCATTATTCTTACAGGCTGTACAAAGAACTTCACCCAAAAGAATACCGATCCCAATCAATTCCTGAATGTAAGCCCCGAAGCAACGATCGAGTCGGCCATCCGTAGTCTCAATAATCAAATGGTCACCTACAATTCGACAAAATTCTGGGATATCTCCAATCAGATCATCACCGGTTCCCGGTATGACGTCACCGACGGGGGTATGTGGCAGACAGCCTATGTCAGCGTCCTGCAGAATCTCCACCAGATCGAGCTCAACTATGGCAATGATACCCTCTATAACAACCGGGTACAAATAACCAGGATCCTGAAGTGCTACACCTATTCGATCCTCACCGGCATCTATGGCCCCATCCCCATCAACCAGGCCAATAACCCCGACTACCTGTCCAGTGTTCTTTTTGATTCGGAAGACTCTGCCTACCGGTATATCCTCGCCAATCTGAAAGACGCGGCTTCCCGGATAAAACCCGCAGGCGACAAGCTCTCCTATGACATCGTATACCCAACCGGGTCCGTGACCAACTGGATAAAATTCGCCAATACCCTGAGACTAAAAGTAGCGCTCCGCTGCCAACGAAATCTCGGCGCCACAGCAACCGCCCATATCCAGGACGTCATGGCAAACGAAGCCAGTACCATCAGCTCCGAGACCGACGCAGCAAAGATGAGCTATGAGAATGTCACCAACAATTACAACCCCAACTGGACAAAATATGTACAGCCAAATAATGTATACCCCTTTAATCCAACCGCCACCAATCCGCCTCCAAAGATGGCCGACAACTTACAGGCCTTCTTCCGCAGCTACAACGATCCGCGGATGACCGTACTGTTTGACTCCGTCCCCCTCGCCAACCGGTATATCATAACCGATACGCTCACAAGTACCACAGACGATTCCCTGCGGATCGTCACCTATCCTATCCCTTATCTGGGTCAGCCATTGGCATCGCCCGGCATCCTGGTCAGCTGGGTTTCCTTAGCCGGCCTTGTCAACCCCATCGGTGCCCTCAACAACAAGGCCTATTCCAATCTCTTGCCCGCATTTATCTCCAACCCCGCCCGACCGATCACAATGCTGGGTTATTCCGAGACACTGTTTATGAAGGCCGAAGCGGCCATCCTGGGTTATGGCGGATCAAAGACAGCCGAACAGTATTACAATGCCGGCATCGATGCCAATCTCACCTCCTGGGGCATCCCTTCTGCGGCCGCAACAACCTATAAGAATACCAACGGTATAAAATTCGGAACCGCCGGAACAGGCTTTAATAATTTCACCGGCCTCGTCAACTTCAGCATACCAACCACGGATCTCAACAAGATCTGGGTCCAGACCTGGATGTCCTATTTCCTCGACGAGTCCTTTGACGCCTGGTGCCTTATACGCCGGGCCCGTTTCTTCACCTTTGCCCCCAATACCAACCCCGGTGGCAATAGCAGCTATACCGTCCACCCCACGTATATGGATATCCCCGGTCGTGGCAGCTATCCCAACTCCGCCAGCCAGTCGATCCAGACCCTGAACCCAAATGGGTATCAGAGTGCCCTCCAGGCTCTTGGGGTCCGACGCGCCGATGACTATGATCCCGATCAGCCGCTTCATTTCGCCGCGCCATATACGATGCCCAACTGGACGAACCCCAACGCCTTTTACGATCTCTCCTATCTGATGAAATGGTATGGAACGACGATCCAGTCGCTGCAGTCAGCCGCAGCAACAGGTGGTTTTACCTATAAGACAACATCGACCTATCATCCCTAACAAATAGTCAAAATGAAAATCAATATAACACCAACGATCCTTTCCATACTTGTCCTTCTTTTCTCCTGTAAGAAGTACAATACGGGGCCCACACCCGCCGATAATTTTCTCGATTATAAGATAACCGAGGTGCCCGTCACAAAAGACTACCTCGTCGGCGCCTTCTATTATGACTTTGGCGCCTTCAACGCGAACATCACCGAAGTACCGGTCGTAGGCAAATACGCCATGCCCGGCGGCGTCATCACTCCAAATGTAATAAGCCAGCATATCGCACAGGCAGCCGTCGGTGGTGTCGATTATTTTATATTCTCCTATCGTTCAGCCAATAAGGACGCCACCAACTGGAAGTCCGATTCTTTGCTGATCAAAGGCTTCCAGGCAGCCAATTCCGCCAACATGAAGTTCGCCATGCAGTACAACTGGTCAAATACTTCTTACGGCGTAAGCAATACCGCTCCACTCGAGAACGACGCTACAAAACTAAACCAGTTCTTCAACGACATCACCCGGACCGTCCCTTATATGAACGATCCGAACTATATAAAAGTAAATGGCAAAACCCTCCTCCTGATCCAGAACGCCCAATTGCTTTATTCCAACAATAACAAGAAGATCTATGACACGCTCCGAAGCCGGCTCTCCACACTCGGCTTTTCCATGTATATCGTTGGCATGCAGGATCGCTGGACACCACCCGCCCGTTACCCCTTCCGCTACGTCGGCTGCGTCGATGCCATCTATCATCAGTCCTTTAGTACACAGCTTTCGTCCTGGGACCGCTGGTACCTCCTGCCACAGACAATGGATCAGAACTGGGAGTACTCCCGCCGTTATTTTGCCGATTCCATGCACGTTTCTTATATCCCAAATATCAGCCCCGCATACAACTGGCTGATCACAAACCCAACCTCCCTGAATCCCAGCTATCCGCGCACCGACAGCGGCACCATGTACAGACAGCTTTGCAACGTCGCGAAGATGAACGCCGACAGCCTTACCCGTCTCGTATTGATCGATTCCTGGAATAGCTGGCAGGATGACTCCCAACTCGAACCAGCCACCGATTATCAGAACCGATACCTCGATATCACAAAAAAGGAATTTAAAAAATGAGGAAGAATTTTTGGCTTACCCTGATCGTCCTGAGTACAATAAATATCTGCATCGCACAAAACCGGCACAGTCCGGGCTCCGCCTACCCTACCTATAAAGGTCTTGTAATGGCCGGTTACCAGGGCTGGTTCAACGCCCCCGATGACGGCGCCGGCCGCGGCTGGAATCATTTTGTCGCACACGGGGATTTTAGCCCGGGCAACTGTAAGATCGATTGCTGGCCCGATGTCAGCGAGTATGCAAAAACATATCCAACACCGTTCAAAACAGCGGATAGTTCCACAGCATGGCTGTTTAGCAGCTATGACGCCTCCACCACCGACCTCCATTTCAAATGGATGAAACAGTATGGCATCGATGGCGTCTTTGTCCAGCGATTCATCGGCAGCACCCGTGGCGGCAAATCGCTCCAGCACAACGACAAAGTCCTCGCTCAATGCCTCGAAGCTTCCCGGAAATACAACCGCGCCATAGCCGTGATGTACGATCTCTCGGGAATGAAGGACGACGATACCGACCCTGAGACCGTGATCCGGGACTGGAAACGTCTCGTCGATAGCCTTAGACTAACGGCAAGGGGCAGCCACCAAACCTATCTGTATCACAACGGCCATCCGCTGGTCGCCGTCTGGGGTGTCGGTTTCCCCGGCCGGTCCTACGGCCTTAAAGGCGCCGAAAAGATCATCGACTTCCTAAAGAAAGACCCCGTCTATGGTGGTTGCGCCGTACTCCTCGGCGTACCCACTTATTGGCGGACCCTCGATAACGACGCGGTAAAAGACCCGCAGCTCCACGACCTCCTGCGCAAAGCAGATATCGTCCAACCCTGGTTCGTCGGCCGCTACAATAAAGACAGCTATCCAAAGTTCAAAGAGAGAGTCACAGACGACATCCGCTGGTGCACCCAAAACAAGCTCGATTATGTCCCCGTCGTCTTCCCCGGGTTCAGCTGGCACAATATGTACCCAAAAAGTCCGCCAAACCAGATCCCAAGAGACCATGGCCGATTCTTCTGGCAACAGCTCTCGGGCGATATCGCCGCCGGCGCAGAGATGTTGTACATTGCCATGTTCGATGAGATAGACGAAGGCACCGCCATCTTCAAGCTGTCAAAGGATCCTCCCGTCGGCGCCAGTAATTTTGTAAGCCCCGAAGCAGACATTCCTGGGGACTATTACCTCCGATTGGCAGGAGAGGCCGGCCGCCTGTTGAGAAAAGAACCCGCCAGCTTTGTCGACCCGCTTAAAGAACCCGTCAGCTTTGTCGACCCGCTGATCGGCAGCGGCGGACACGGCCATGTCTTTGTCGGCGCCAGCCTTCCCTTTGGCGCAGTACAGCTGGGACCGGAGAATTTCTACAAAGGCTGGGACTGGTGTTCTGGATACAACTATCGCGACTCCGTATTGATCGGCTTCGCCCATACCCATCTCAGCGGTACCGGTATCGGCGACCTCGGCGATATTCTTATCATGCCCTACACCGGCAGCATAAAGACAGATAAGGGTGTGGAGACCATACCCGGCAGCGGTTATGCCTCCCGTTATTCACATACCGGCGAGACAGCCCGCCCCGGCTATTACGCCGTGACATTGAACGATTATCACATCCGCGCCGAATTGACCGCCTCCGAGCGGGTCGGTTTTCATCAATATCATTTTCCCACCGGCGGGCCCGCTCATGTCATCATCGACCTGAAGGAAGGCATCAACGATCAACCCACCGAAACCCAAATCCACCAGATCGACGCCACCACCTTCGAAGGTTTCCGCCGGTCAAAAGGCTGGGCAAAAGATCAGATCGTCTTCTTTGCAATAAAGACGTCTGTAGCGATAGACAGTTTCCAAACAATCGAAAACAAAGGCCTGTTTAATTTTACAAAAGCACCAGCCATACTACAGCTAAAAGTAGGCATCTCCCCCGTCAGTGAAGCCAACGCCCTGGCCAACATATACGCCGAGATCCCGGGCTGGGATTTTGATGCAACGGCCGAAGCCGCCAGACAGGCATGGAACCGCGAACTGTCAAAGGTCGAACTCAGTACCACCGACGAGAAGAACCGCCGGATCTTCTATACCGCCCTCTATCATACCATGATCGACCCCGCGCTGTTCAACGACGCCAACGGCGATTACCGCGGAGCCGACAAACAGGTCTACCATCACGCAGACTTTGCCAATTATTCCGTCTTCTCGCTCTGGGATACCTATCGCGCCGAGAATCCCCTGCTGACCATTCTCCAACCCCGACGGGTATCCGATATGATCCGGACCATGCTGGATATCGGGAGGAAGCAAAAGCTCCTCCCCATCTGGCACCTGATGGCCAACGAAACCGGAACGATGGTGGGCGTCAGCAGCCTCCAGATCATCGCCGAAGCCTGGCTAAAAGGAATAAAAGGCATCAACCCCGACAGCGCCTGGCAAGCCATCAGACGAACAGCCCTCTCCGATACCCTCGGCTGGTCCTTTGTACGCGAAGGAAAGCCTATTCCCGCTGATCAGGAAAGACGATCCGTCGCCCGCGCCATGGAATATGCCATCGGCGAAGGAAGCATCGCGCTGATGGCAAAGAAGCTCGGCAATGAAAAAGATTATCAGTTCTTCCGCAAACGAGCCCGGGACTACCAGCTGTATTATGACAAGTCTACCGGTTTCTTCCGCGGTATCCCAGCCGACTCAGGCCACTTCAGCACCCCCTTCGATCCGTTCAAAACCACCCCACCCTGGAGCAGGGATTATGCCGAAGGAAATGCCTGGCAATACCTCTGGCTGGCCCCACAGGATGTAAAAGGGTTGATGACTCAGCTGGGTGGTGAGCAACGATTCCTAAGAAGACTCGATTCTTTTTTCATCGCCGAACCCACCATTCCCGATACCCACGCCCTCGCGGATATCACCGGAACCATCGGACAATACGCACATGGCAACGAACCCAGTCATCATATTGCCTATCTCTACGCCTATGCCGGCCGCCAATGGCAGACAGCAGAAAAGACACGATATATCCTGACCAATATGTATCATGACGACCCCGATGGTGTCATCGGCAACGAAGATTGCGGACAGATGTCCGCCTGGTATGTCTTCTCGGCACTGGGTTTTTACCCGGTATTCCCCGCATCCGGCGTCTATGTCATGGGTAGTCCGCTTTTTGACAAGGCCGTTCTCCATCTCGACAACGGAAAGACATTCACCGTAATCACCACAGACAACGGACCGGACAATAAATACATCCAGTCCATGACACTCAATGAAAAACCCTATCCCAATAGTTATATCCTTCACCAGGACATCCTTCGGGGTGGCACGTTGAAAATAAAGATGGGACCACAGCCGAACCCCGCCTTTGGACAGACAGCAGCCCAACGCCCACCCGATCCGCTCAACGTCCCCTCCGATCCACTCAATTAAATAAATACCCGTGAAAAAAGAATTGATCCTACTTTGTTTCAGCATTGGTCTTTACACAACCACAGTAGCACAAACACTGCAACCCATCGGCCGCGGTCTTTGCAAATCCGCCGATGGTATCCTTCAAACAAAAGAAGCAGCCGCACTTTTCGGAGACAGCTCCCTGACCGATTATCAGCTCCGCTTCAGCGCCAGAACACCCCTATCCGGATCACAGGTCCAGATCTGGGCAGGCTTCAGAGTAAAAGACCGCCAGGACTTCTATTCACTGGGTCTGCGCGGCGGTGAACAGAACAGCCTCTATCTCGCCCGCAGAGGATACATGGGTCGTGACGAATTCCTCGCACTTCGCCCCCTCGGTTTCCATCCTGTCCCCGGCACCTGGTACGATCTGCGCATCATTGTCAACAGCGACCGGATCCGCGTGTTCCTCGGCACCGAAAAACAACCCCGTATCGACCTGCGGGATAAGAATAGCCAGCTCCTGCCCTCCGGAAAGGTCCTGCTCGGAGGCGGATGGATAACCACGGAGTATAAAGGGCTGATCATAGAGCCCATCTCTTCCGGCAGCATCCCCGAGTCCAACACCGAATTCACTATCGCCAAAAGCAAGACACCCACCCAATCCCCCACGGCACTAAAACTCGACGCCCTCACCGGCCCAAGAACAGAATACACTTTAAATGGTAACTGGCTTTTCATGCCAACATACGAAGGCATCCCCGACAAAAAAGCCATCTCCCCCAACACAGCCGACAAAGACTGGCACATCATGCCCGTCCCCTCTTTCTGGAACCCCATCCGTATCTGGCTCCACGGGGAGACCTTTGGACCACACGCAAAAGGAGTCTCCGACAATTATTTCCAACAAGAAACCGATCGCTGCGAATCCTACCCCTTTGATTATAAAAAAACCAGCCAGGCCTGGTACCGCCAGTGGATCCAACTCCCCAACGGTATAAAAGGCAAAAACTGCGAGCTCGTCTTCGACGCCGTTTCAAAAGTAGCCGAAGTATATATCAACGGAAAAAAAGCAGGCAGCCACGTCGGCATGTTTGGCAGCTTCACCGTCGATGGCACCGGCCTCTTTATCCCCGGACGCAATCTCATCGCCGTAAAAGTATCCCGCGACTATGGCAAGGCCATCGCCGATGCAGATAAAATAGTCGATGTAGCAGTCAGCGTCCCCGTTACCAACAAGATGGTTCACGACCTGCCGCATGGTTTCTATGGCGGAGACCCCGCCGGTATCTGGCAACCCGTAAAGCTCGTCATCACCAACCCCGTAAAGATCACCGACGTCTTTATCAAGCCTTCATTAACCGGTGCAACCATCAATGTGACCATCCGCAACAGCGGGGAAAAACCAACAAGCCTTTTCTTAAAAACGATCATTACCGGGAAAACAGACAAACAGCCCCTGTACAACACCGCAACACCCATAAAGATCCAATTGTCAGCAGGTGAGGAAAAACTGGTCACAGTCACCATCGATGACCTGAAACCACACCTCTGGAGCCCTCAGGAGCCAAATCTCTATAATTTCGAATTCCAATTATCCACTGCTGAGACACTCATCGATCAACAAACCATCACCTCCGGATTCCGAACCTTCGAATCAAAAGACGGTTTCTTCTGGTTGAACGGCCGCCAGTATTGGCTTCGCGGCGCGAACCAAACGCCATTCGCCCTTGAACCCGACAGCCCCTCCATCGCCGATCACTTTTTCCAGCTCATGAAGGCAGGCAACATCGAAGTGACCCGCACACACACCTCCCCCTACAACGAGACCTGGATGGATGCCGCCGATCGCAACGGCATCGGGATCAGCTATGAAGGCACCTGGCCCTGGCTGATGCTGTCCTCATCGATGCCCGACTCGAGTCTCATTAGTCTTTGGGCAGACGAATTTATAGATCTCTTAAAAAAATATCGCAACCATCCCTCCCTCCTGCTCTGGACCGTCAACAATGAGATGAAGTTCTATGACAATGATCCCGACCCGGCTCGCGCCCGCCTGAAGATGCGCATCATCTCCGAAGTCGTAAAAAGGATGCGAAAGACCGACCCAACCCGGCCAATTTGTTTTGACTCCAACTACCGGCGGAATACAAAGAGATTCGGACAGGATTTCTATAAAGACATCGACGATGGCGATATCGATGATATCCACGCCTATATCAACTGGTATGACCACTCGATCTTCAAGCAGTTCAAAGGAGAGTTCCAGACCCAGTATCGAAATGAGAACCGGCCACTGATCAGCCAGGAGATGTCTACCGGTTATCCCAACGCCGAAACCGGCCACGCAACCCGGTTCTATACCATCGTACACCAGACACCCCAATCCCTCATCGGTGACCTGGCCTATGAGAATTGTGATCCCGACTATTTCCTCCAGACACACGCCTTTATCACCGGTGAGCTGGCTGAAGCATTCCGCCGCTCCAACCCCATGGCCTCGGGCATCCTTCACTTTGCGCTCATTACCTGGTTCCGGAATGTATACGACCGCCATCGGATCGAACCCTATCCGGTTTATAACGCTATGAAGAGAGCTCTCCAGCCCGTCCTGGTCAGCGCCGAACTATGGGGCCGCCACTTCTACGCCGGAAACCAGCTGCCCGCAAGGTTCTGCATCGTCAACGACGCCACAGATGGCAAGCCCTTATCTTCTTCTACCCTCGAATGGCAACTCGTCGATAAGAACGGACACGAATTGAATAAAGGCACAGTCCCCATACCGACAGTCCCCTACTACGGCCGGCAATGGATCACACCCGGGATCAGTATACCAGCCACACTCTCTGCCCAGCGGGTCGAAGCCAGACTGCTATTACACCTAACCCAAAACAACAAAGTAATCTCAGACAACGAATACACCGTCCTGCTTGCAGACAAAAAATGGAGCGCCCCGGGTATCAACACCACGCCCCTCCTCGTAGACTTCACCCAAATGCGCCCCGTATTCGACAGCCTGCACATTCCCTATACGTCCGTCTCAACCGTCCGCGAAGCCCTGCAAAAAACTGCATCCCTTTATATCTTCGCGGGTCTCGATCCGGAAAAGAACTGCACACCAGAAGAACTGGCCCAAATAAAAACCCTCATCAAATCCGGAAAAAAGATCCTGCTCCTCGATGGCCCCGGAGCCGCAAAAACACTCTACCCCGATTACATCCGCGGCTTACTCACACCAACAGAAGGAGACATCGTCAATATGGAAATACCCGAGTCACCGGTCTTTGACAGCATCGCCCCACTCGATCTTCGGTATTTCAACGACAACCGGCGCGATATCCCCATCGTCTGTCATACAGCCCTGCAGATCATCCGAGATCCGCATGTCGAAGCGCTGGCCATGCAGATGAAAATACATGGTTATGTAGAAGGCGATATGAACAAACGCTCGGCCTATATGGAGAATATAAAAGGTTTCCCCATCATCCGGATCAACGACGGTGGTACACTGCTCGTGTCCACGATGGCCCTCGAAAAGGCAGCAACCGATCCTATTCCCGGCAGACTATTATTCAATATGATCAACAGCTTATCAACCCCCTATACCGATACGCTGCTGGTACAGGTAAACAAAAAACAGTTCCACCCGGGTGACACACTAAGTTTCTCCTGTCAGATCCCATCCTTTGCCAGGGACAGTACCGTCGGCACACTCCATCTTATCCTTGAGAACATCCACACGAACCGCCGCTGGGAATATCGCTATCCGATCATCAATGGCGCCGCCGGTGGCGACCTTGTCATAGGAGGAGGCATCGACGATGGCAATTATGCCGTGAACTTTGTGGTACAGCAACGGTTCTTCCGCGTAGAAGGAAAGATAAAAGATTATAAGACCCGCCTCAGCCCACTCACCTATGTCGTCATGATCCGCAACAAACCTGGTTATATGGAGAAGATCAATCCCGATCCGGACGGCAGCTTCCGGCTAAGACCCAGTTATATCGAGGATACAGCCTATTTTATCTTCGCACCACCAAAGAAAGAACAGAACTCCAGCTTATTCATCGATATCCGGACACCGCTCGACTCTGTCTTCACACCCTACGCATCAACTACAAAGTTTATCACCGTCGCCGCAGCAGGCGACAGCGTTCCCCTCCTCGCGCCGGCCGGTTATCATTTCGATATGACCCACGTATCAGGACCCGGTGTGCTGCCAGGCGTCATCGTTTCGGGTAAGACAAAAAAAGCCGTCGAACGTTTTAACGAACAATATTCAACCGGACTCTTCCGCAACAACGCCTATCTCGTTTTTGACGGACTCGACAACGATGCCATCTCAAAGAGTTTTACTATCTATGACTTTCTGCGTTTTCAAATCCCCGGTTTCACCGCTACTCCCGACAAAGAAGGCGGTTATAACCTTCGCTGGCGCAACACGGGTGTAACGATCTTCCTCGACGAGTTCCCTCTGCTGCATCCCAACGACGTCTACATCGACCCCTCAGACGTGGCTATGATAAAAGTCTATCAGCCTCCCAATGCCATCAGCAATCGCTCCGGTGTCATTGCCGTTTACACAAAAAAAGGAGATTATGACCCCAACCCCGGGCGACACAAATACAAGTTTAAGGTCGCCGGATATACACCCACCCTCACCGATTGGAATTAAACGCTCAAAATGATGAAGCCCATCCTCTTTATACTCCTCTCCATACTGGCAATTAAAAGCCACGCACAGCGCGTCCAATACAACCAACCCTTTGCACCCACAGCTCCGCGGCTACACCCATCGGAGCTGCCCTACCGGCAATCCATCTGCCTCAACGGACTCTGGCAGTTTGAGCCTATCCCCGACACTACCACTAACCTTCCGCCAAACGACGACAAGCATTGGTCACCCATACCCATCCGCATCCCCTCCCCCTGGAATGTCAACAGCTTTGCCGACAAACAAGGACAGGGCGGCGACTTCCGCACCTACCCCAGCTATCCAAAAGAATGGGAATCCATAAAAATAGGCTGGCTTCGTAAAAAGGTGGTGATCCCTTCCACCTGGAAAGGTCGCCGTATCCGTCTCTGCTTTGACGCAGTAGCAGGAGACGCAGAAATTCTCATCAACGGGAAAACCGCCGGCCATCACTTCGGGATCTTTCTTCCCTTTGACATTGACATCACCAATCTTGTCCGTTTTGGAGAAACTAATGACCTCCGCGTTGGTGTCCGCAAGCCTTCTCTCTTTGACAAAAAAGGTCCCTTCGGCCGCCGCCCCTATCAGGCAGGTTCTTTCTGGGGCCAGCACATCGCCGGTATCTGGCAGGACGTCAACATCGAAGCTATACCGCAGGTTTCCATATCAGATGTTTATATTCGTCCGCAGGTAGACTCTGACAAACTGGAAGCCGATGTCACCATCACCAACAATAGTGATAATGACCAAAAGATAACTATCGGCGGGGACGTCTATCGCTGGATACCCGCAGAGCTTCCTTTGCCCTCTGCAAACCTCGAAAACAAACCGTCCCTAACATTCCCTTCCACAGTTATTACTACCCCCGCACACAGTTCCATCGTTCATACGCTCGCCATCGACGTTCGCGGACGTCTGCGACTATGGAGTCCCGATAGCCCCGCCCTCTACGGACTGGTCACACGTTTAAGTGATGATGATACCAAATACACCCGCTTCGGATGGCGGCAAACAAAATTAAAAGACGGCAAATTCCTACTCAACGGACAACCCTTTGTCCTCAAAGGCGACTCCTGGCATTTCATGGGTATTCCCCAGATGACCCGTCGCTACGCCTGGGCCTGGTATACGGCGCTTCACGATGCCCATCTCAACGCCGTTCGCCTCCATGCACAACCCTATCCTTCCTTCTACCTCGACATGGCAGATGAAATGGGCATCCTCGTACTGGATGAGACAGCAGTATGGGCCAGCGACGGCGGACCAAAACTCGACGATCCCGTCTTCTGGGCCGATACCCGCCAACAGTTGCAGGAACAGATCTTTCGTGACCGTAATCATCCCTCCGTTTTCGGCTACAGCGTCTCCAATGAGGTCAAACCCGTGATCCGAAACGTAATGCACGGACCCGCCGCCATGATGGATACCTTACTCGCCAACTTCAGCAACTGGGCATCCATCTGCCGGAAATTCGATCCTACCCGCCCCTGGATCTCCGCCGACGGCGAAGACGACGGAGACGGTCGTTTACCCGTCTATATCGTACATTATGGCGGCACCGAATCAATGGACCGCGCCCATAAAAGCGGCAAGCCCTGGGGTGTCGGCGAGGCAGGCAACGCCTACTATGGCACACCACAGCAAGTAGCGGAAACAAATGGCGCAAGAGCCTACTCTTCCTTCCTCGGACGCATGGAAGGTGTCGCCATTTCCTCCTGGTCATCCCTCATGGCCCAACGCTCCCGCGAAGCCGTCTATCGCAGCGTATTCAACCTCGTATGGTATGGCCTCCAACCCTTATCCCTTGGAATGAAAGACACAACCAGGCCACCCTCTTCGGATGATGGTATCTTCTTCACGTCTTTCAAAGAAGGCCAGCCCGGTGTTCAGCCCGAACGTCTCGGCCCCTATTGCACTACCCTCAATCCAGGTTATGATCCAGGGCTGCCTCTCTACAAAACCTGGCCTCTGTTCGACGCCATAAAAGACGCGTCAGCATCTGCCTTCCTGTTTATCGACGCCAGCAATCCACTTCCCGCCAACACCGCCACTCAAATTGTACAAACCCTCAAAAAAGGCGGCAACGTTCTGATCCTTGGCATATGCCCCGAACAGCTATCCGCAATAAACCAATTCCTACCCGCACCACTCACGTTGACCAACCGCGTCTCCTCTTCCCTCGACCTGGTGACACCCGGCACATCGACAAATGGCCTCTCAGCAGCCGATCTTTATTTCTCCGAACAGAAACCACCCGGGATCATGACACATGGACTCGACGGACCTTTACTCAAAAAAGCCACGATCCTTTTGCAGGCTTCCAACACCGATTGGCTGAAGTGGAACAAACAACCAGAGTATGCAAAAACAGCCATGATCATTCGCTCCGAAAGAGAGACACATCCCTCCGGCGCTGCCCTGGTCAGTATCCCCACCGGTGGCGGCACTATGTTCTTATCCACGCTTCCGGCCAACCCACACGGCGAAAAAGAAGAAAAATTTATCCATCGGCTCTTGTCAAACCTCGGCGCCGACAGCCTTGCGGCCAATACCGGCGCCGTTCTACAACCCTCCGGAGAACTCACCCCCGATCTTCGCCATCTAAAAGCCAAATCGGCTGATTCCGCCGGACAAGCCTGGCTCGACTTCTGGATCTCAAGCCCCCGATCGCTGGACGATCTGCTCTCCGAACCCGATATCCCTGTTATAAACTTGCAATTACGTTCGACAGAAGTACGCGAGGTCTACTTGAACGACCGACCTCTACCCGGTCCTGCCCAAGCCGTCATCCCCAGCCTTCGCCTGCAACAAGGCTGGAATCATTTCCATATCCTGCTGCAACAGACCGCAGACGGCTGGTCCTTCACCGCCCGCCTCATCTCCAACCACCCGGAGTTTCTGCGATCACTCAGCGCTTCAATGGAAAAACCATGAGATAGACTAAACCGCTTGCCGTGCCGGACGAAACAGGTGTCAGTTTGCTATAAAGTTACCGCTTGTGTACTGCCATCATTTATCTTGTACTTAATCGTTTTGCTGCCCTCGGTTATGGTAATATATAATTTTTCCCTGTTCAGCCTGGATATTTTTAGATCGAACACATGACCGAACGAGTGGATGTTATTTAATGCCATTTCATTCCAGCCCTTTGGTAGTCGTGGCGTACAATTAAAGCTGTTAAACCCTGTTGGCAGCATACCGAACAACCCTTCTATAAATATCCTGCAATAAAGCCCACCCTCGGCCGAGAGATGCCTTTGGTTACCCTCAGGATAGGCTTCCACCGGATATGGCACATGCTCTCCCAGCAGCCTCCTGCGCGAATAATAGTGCAGATAGTTCATTGCTCTTTCTGTTTCACCTGCCTGTAGTACCCCGCGAAGTGCATACAGGGTTGACCGGTCCCAAAAAGTTTCTTTACCCGCCTCGGTGGCCAAACCGTCGGATGTCCATAACCTGGGCGAAAACAGGGCGTCGACTGTTCCTTTGCTCCGGTCTAAAATACCCATAGTCAGGGGCACACAGATCCATGCACGCAATACATCATTGGTTTCGTAATATTTATATGTTTCAAACCCCTCTACATTGCCTCCAAAATATTTCTCAATATTACTTTTAAGCGTAGCTGCCTGTTTTAAATACTCATCTGTTTGTGCTTTGGGCTGATGCAATTGTTTACCGAGATCGGCCGCCGAGATCAACGCGGCATAATAAAGGCTGCTTGTCGGGATATTGGCTTTTCCGGATGGAAAGCGCCCTTCCAGTTCATCATGATCTGAAGTAACAACGCCCTGGTCGTTTAATTTCCTGTGACTGTATTCGAGGCACCAGGTGATGAGCGGCCATAATACTTTTGCAGAATCAGGATGGCCATAAGCCAGTGCGAAGCGGGACGCACCATAGGCGATCATGGCCATGTCGCCCCTGTCGCCGGCGCCCTGCCATACGGCATCGCCTTCGGCAACTATGGAACTGGGTATGGGCCGGTATTCCGGATTCATATACCTGGCAAATAGACGGTAACAGTTCATGGCCGACAGGATACCAATACTATCTCCCAGGAATGCAAAGAAGGGGCAGGTATATTCGGCCTGGTCATTTGCCCAGATAGCGGCATAATAAGCAAGCCCGCCGGGGCCATGCATATAGCCAACCTTGGTTTTGTAAATGCTCTCCGTTCCCCTGATCTTAGCAAATGAAAATTCAGTATTCAATAAGGTATCTGGTGTCTGTAATTGCAAGGGGGATAAAATAGTATTGATACGGTTTTCACGCGCTTTTTCCTCCGCATCTGCATCAACGGTAATGGGCTGATCGGGAAAATCTGTTGCCCGGTAACTAACGGCAAAACTGGTATGCCCGCCGGGTTGCACTATCCGGCTGCCATCACCGACAGATGCCATGACGACCGTGTGCGGCCTGACCTTACTTTGGATACTATCCGTTCTGACCTCCCGCTTCAGGTATTCCATGGAAATGCTGACCGGCTTATCCGTCGTATTAGTGAATACTAATTTTTCAATAACCATAGGTTTATCCACCGAAGGAAAAATACTCCGCTCAATTTTTACCAGCGCCGGATTACCCGTTATTGCATCGATCCGCATAATACCTTTGTGGCTGATGCTTTTGATATTATAAGAAAGATACCCCGACTTTTTCCCGAAGGCCAGATCCATTTTTAACTGCCGGTTATTAATAAAGAACCGGGGCAGCTCGTTATCCAGGAAAGTATAATCGATATGGCTCCGGGTAGCATCAGGCAGCATCCTGAATGTGGGGAACACCACTGTCCGCGTCACAGACGATCTGCCCGTACTATCTAATCCATACTGAACCCAGACAGAAACTTTTTCCCCCGACATTTCAATATGATCCGAATGCGGCAGCCTGCCATCGATGGTCCATTTGATACTTCCGTCAGGCTGGATTGCCCAACGGTCTGTTTGCTGAGGTAAAGCATTCTGTTGGGCATAAAGCAGGCCTGGCAACAGAAAAGCTAAAAAGCTTACAAGCATTGCGTTACTATTTACTTTCATTTTATATCGATTGTTATAGTTTAAAGTAGCGGAAAATTGTAATTATATTTCCAGGTGTCGCTGATATTCGGATACTTTTGTTTGCATTCGAGATACTCATTCATCATCCTGCGCATGATGGGGTTCAGCGTTTCCAGATATTCCGGCGTTAAAAGGCTGGAGTCGAGCAGGTAAAAATGCCAGGTAGGAGGATGTGTCGCGCTATGGTAGCCCATATGAAGGGTGCGCCTTGGCAATTCCATAGTTTGGGTATATCCCCTGTGGATCAAATTATTATTATATATCACCGCCTGCCCGGCCTTTAAACGAACGGGTATACCACCGGGCATTTCCGCACCCACCGGAGCATAGTGCTTCGAGCCCTGGAATGCTTCATTTTCTTCCGGTGTGTTGGGTCGGTTATGGCTGCGGGGAACGATCCAAAGGGAATTTTCATCTACCAACGGCAAATTGATCTGTACGCTGTTATGAAACCGTTCTTTAGAAAACAACCAGCCTTCTATTTCCGCCTGCGGGATCTGGATAATATCCCGATGCCATCCAAGGGAATAAGAAGTGCCTGTATTGGCTGCCAGGATCGACGCATTGTTAATGATCAGGTTCGGCCCTATGATCTCTTCTACGACTCTTAATATGATCGGGTTATAAAAGGCATGGTGAATAGGTTCGGTTCCGGTCTTTGTCAATAAATGAAAATAATACTGTCGGGCTTCCTGCCCGAACGAGGCTATTTCATCACCCAGGTGCTGGAAGGAAGAGCTACGGGCCTGTTTGTCGGCCGCTTCAATTTTGGGACTTAACAAATCGTCCATAATACTCCTGAAGTGATCGATCTCATTCTGAGTTAAGACATCAACAATCACATACCCATCCCTTTTGAAGGATTCCTTAAGATTTTCCATATAAATTTTTTGTATAGATTTTTAAATCTATCACCGAGTTTTAATGCTTACACTTAAATTGATATATCTTATTGATTACAAATAAATTATACCATTTTAATTAAAAATAGTGTACGTTAACTATTTAGCAATACTAGACGCTTTATTTTGTACTTCCAAATATTTTTATATTAAAATTGTAATATTGCTATCCTTGAAAATAAGTTCCAATAAAAGCATCGGTATTAAAGAAATTGCAGAACGGGCCAACGTATCCATCGGTCCTGTTGACAAGGTATTGCATAACCGTGGAGGCGTTGCTAAGGCAACCGAGGAACGTATTTTGAAGGCAATTAAAGATTTGGGATATACCCCAAACATCCTGGCCAGCCGGTTAAAGTCATCACGAGATTATACTATCGCTGTTTTAATTCCCGAAGCCACCAGTATGATTCCTTTTTGGTCTGCTCATAACACTGGGTTTGAAGAGGCGCTGAAAGACGTCGCCCCTTTTGGGATCAATATCAGCATACTGAGTTTTGAGCAAAACAGCGAGGCTTCTTTTAAATTGCGGGTAGATGAGGTGATCAGGGAAGACTACGCCGGCATTTTTATGGTACCGGTTTTCTATGATCAAACCATAAGGTTACTGCAACATTGTGAGGGTTTAAATGTACCGGTCATATTCTTTGATAGTAATATCCCCGGGCTATCCAACATCAGCTTTATAGGCCATAATTCAAAGGACGGCGGATACCTGGCAGCTAACTTATTAGATTTTACGATCTCAAAAAAGGCTGAAATACTGATTGCCTCCATAGTGAGGGAAGAAGATAATCACATCCAGTTCTCCGCCCGGGAAGAAGGATTTTTAACTTACTTTCAAAACGCTGGCAGGAAAATAATAAGATTCACCGATAATACAGGAAATGAGAAAACGATCAGCAAAGGCATTTCGGCCATTTTCAGGGATAACCCACGTTTGGAAGGAATATTTGTTGTAAATGGGATTGATAAGATCGCATCCGCGGTTACTCCGGCCCAAAAATCAAATTACCGGATGGTTGGTTATGATCTTATCGATAAGAATATTCAATTGCTAAAGAAGGGCGCCATCGATTTCCTCATAAGCCAGCAACCCCAAAAGCAGGCCTACCAGGGAATCAAACTGTTCTACGAGCATTTAATATTGAAAAGACCAATAGAACCTTCTTATTTCCTACCGCTTGATATAGTCATGAAAGCCAATATCGATTATTACCGGTTTTTGTAATTGTCACTCAACCGGGGCTTTTTTATGTCTCTCCATTTGTTTATATTCGTTGCCTAAGAAGCTAATTATATGAAAGCATACGCATTACTCCTTTTCGTATTATTCACTATAGCCGGCCATGCGCAGACCACCATCAACAATTATAAATATGTATTGGTGCCGGATAAGTTCGACTTCTCCAGGGATATTAATCAGTATGGGCTGAATACTACAACGAAACTATTGCTCGAACAAAAGGGATTTGTTGCTTTTGTAGGTAATGATGGCTTACCACCAGAATTGGCAGCCAATAAATGTAATGCGCTGAAAGCCGAATTAGTGGAGAAAAGGGGATTATTTGTCACCAACCTTACCCTGGTATTAAAGGACTGCCAGGGAAATATCATCTTCAAAGGCAAAGAAGGTAAAAGCAGAGAAAAAGAATTTCAGACAGCCTACGACGAGGCTTTAAGGAATGCCTTTTCATCGCTGAAAGATGTACCCTACAAATATGATAGTACGATAGTCGCACAGCCGCAACAGGTTGCAGCAACACCTGCCGTTTCATCTCCTGCGCCGGTACCCGCGGTACCCGTAAAGCCTGTTCTTACTGAGATCACAGGCACCTTATATGCTCAGCTCACACCAAATGGATATCAGTTGATTGACACTACCCCGAAAAAGATCTTGTCACTGCTAAAGACTTCAATGCCCGATTACTTTATAGTCGAAGCCGGTCCATCCACTGCTGTTGTCTTTAAAAAGGATGGAGAGTGGCTTTTGGAGTATTACAAAGACAACAAACTTATTTCTCAGAAACTGGACATCAAGTTCTGATTTACCCCTTACGCTTATACCAATCGCAAAATGTGACCCATGTCACATAACCGCCTGGCATTTTCTCCCCATCTTTATGTCGTAATCAAAACACAAAGAAAATGGGGATTCAAAGAAACGCTGCGGGCGAAGAATTGGATTTCAGAATTATCCACTTTGAAAGTAACAAACATTTCAGTGAGCTGCAAAGAGTGCCCTACTTCTCTATTATCCTAATAACTGAAGGAGATGGCAGATTAAATGCAGACTTCGCTGACTATGAAATTTCCAAAGGGACAATATTATTCTTTTCACCATTTCAGCCATTTATGATCGAAGCCATAATGCTGGGCGGAGTGATGATTAATTTTCATCCTGATTTCTTCTGCATTTTCAGGCATCAAAACGAGGTAGCATCCGAGGGTATACTTTTTAATAATCCCATTAATCCACCCTTTTTTAATATACCGGAGAAGGAAATTTCTTCCATTTACAATATAGTCGAACAGATAACCGCTGAAATGCGACTTGCGGGTCATGCTCAACAGGACCTCCTGATTGCATATCTCAAAATATTATTGATCAAAGCAATTAGGATAAAGCTTCTAAAAAGCACATGCCCCTTGCCACTGGATCAGGGTACGGCTGAGGCCAATCTTTTACGCCAGCTTAAAAAAATGATAGAACTACATTTCAAGACTAAACATAATGTAGGCGAGTATGCAGATCTATTGAATATTCCTATAAAAACACTCGGCAGAATTGTCAAAAATCATTATCAAAAAACGGCAACCGAAATAATATCAGAAAGGATCGTACTGGAAGCTAAAAGAGAGCTTAACTTTACTTCCAGGACCGTAAAAGAAATAGCTTTTTATCTGGGTTTTGAAGATATCTATCATTTCAGCCGGTATTTCAAAAATAAGACAGGGCTTTCCCCTCAATTCTATAGGAATTCATTAAGAAACACGACCCTTTCACAAACCTAAGGCCTCGATGCCGAAACAACTTCATTTTTTATTTTTGGAATTCTGGTTTTAGTTTCTCCCTCATCGCTTTTCTGAATTTCATTACCTTTGGCTGTGACACCCGGATAATGTAAGGTTTATCACCATTGAGCCGGTAGTAACCCTGATGATAATTTTCAGCAACATAAAAAGAATCAAATGGAACAACCTGGGTAACTATTGCTTTAGGATAATGCTTTGATTCGTTAATCTTTTTGATCACACTCAGTAAGATCTTTTTCTCTTCCGGGTTTCTGTAAAAAGCGATCGAACGATAGTCTGTACCCTTATCCGGCCCCTGATAGTTAAGCTCCGTTGGATCATGAGCAAAAAAGAAAGCTTCCACCAACGCGGCAAAACTAATTACCTTTGGATCATAATAAACTTGCGAGCATTCAGCATGACCCGTTGTACCGGTAGCCACCTGATCGTAAGTTGGGTTCTTAGTTGTCCCACCCGCATAACCGGATATCACCTTGTTTACACCTTTCAGCTCAGACATAGCTTCACTCATGCTCCAAAAACAGCCACCCCCAAAAGTGGCTACCGCCTCCCCACCACCCACTGTCTGCCCGCTGGCACTAGCGGCAAATAATAAAGTTCCTAAAACATATAAACAAATTCGTTTCATAATATATTAGTTTAAGCCCGACCCCCGCTAAAAGGGGCATCGGGCTTTTCATTGTGAGCATCAATGGTTTATTTCTTTTCCGATGCGTTAATGATCACCTGAGCCACCGCCTCAGGCTGTGAGATGAAGATCGCATGACTGCCTTTGATCTCTGTGATCTTATCATTTGCACGCTTGTACATATTGCGTTCAGCGTCCGGGTTGATAGCTTTATCTTCCGTAGCCACTATCCCATAGCTTGGCTTATCTTTCCAGGCCACCTCAGTAACAGGAGTAGCAAAACACTGTCCCACAATAGGCTGTTGTGAAGCATTCATGAAATCTGCTGTAGCCTGATTGAGATCAGCACAAAAACCTGCATGAAAGGTTTCTCTGTCAAAAAATACAAATCCCTTATTATCCGCTGTGACACGCATAGAAGGGTCTCTTGGTTGAGATCCCGCCCATTGATTGGAGGTTTCACCCTTATCCGGCTGAAAAGCGGCTACATAGACCAATGCGACAACCTTAGGATCAACACCCGCCTGCGTAATGACTGTTCCGGCCCACGAATGCCCCACCAGTACTACCGGTCCATCCTGTTGAGCAAGTATACGCTTGGTTGCTTCGACATCATCGTCTAGTGAGGTCAGCGGATTTTGAACAATAGTTACATGATACCCCTTTTTTGTAAGTATGGTATAGACACCTTTCCACCCTGAACCATCCGAAAATGCGCCATGTACGATCACAATGTTTTTTATAGCCGGACTCTGCGCTGCTACCGGGTTAACCCGGATAAACAGACTGCAAAAAATAACGAGTGTCACGGCTAAATAACTTTTTAACAAGCTGTTTTTAACTGATACGATTTTCATTTTAACTCTATTTTGTTAGATTTATGACTATTTCACTGTAAAAAAATCCAACAGGTCCTTCTGTACCTGTGGGGTATTTTCCTCTACGACCCAATGCCCCGAGCCCTTGATCTTCGATATCGTTACGTTTTCGGCGACAAGTTTAATATGGTCCCCCAGGAAGGGGGCAGTAAAGAATTCGCTGCCCATCGCCAGCACGGGCATCCTGAGCCGCTTCTTCATGAATATTTTGTTGTCGATGGCATCCTGCTCGAATGTGCCGAACCAATGGAAGGAACTGGGAATGGACCCGGGCATGGAATAGGCCCTTACAAACTCATTCGTCTCTTCATCGGTGAAGGGATGCGGGACATGACCAACGACAGGCCAGAAATTGGTGAGGCATTCTTTTTCTTTCCCTGCAACGATCTGTCCGGACGCGTGCCAGCTAAAAAATCCAAACCACCAGGCAAATGCTTTGACCTCGCTCCAGACGGGCTCTACGCCAGGCAGCACGGCATCCATAAGGGCCAGCTTTTTCACTTCCCCTCCAAACTGGGCTGCATATGCATAGGCAACCATTAGCCCGATATCGTGACCAGCCAGGTTGATGTTTTGAAAACCCAGCTGCTTGACCAGGTCATGGATATGGACAGCCATTGTCTTTTTATCATAACCACTGTCCGGCTTGTCCGATTCACCAAGACCCGGAAGGTCCGGAGCTATGACGGTGAAATGTTTTGCCAGCTCGGGGAGCAGCCTGTTCCACATATACCAGTTCTGACCGAAGCCATGCAGCAGCACCAACGGCTCGCCGGTGCCGCCGATGACATAATGAATATTTATTCCCCCCACGCTGGCCACCTGGTGTTTGAACCCCGAAGCCGGCGCCGCAGGCTGAATGGCCGGGGGAGCAGCCGCTTTTCTCAGCGAATCCGTTGCGGGAACGGTCGGGGAGTTACTGTTACAAGCAGTTAGCAGAAAGAAAGAAGCAGCTGCCAGGTAAATGATCCTTTTCATAATTGATGTTTGGTGGACAAAAGTATTCTAATAACATGCCTGCAATAATGGATAAATCTCCCAAAATGATGGATCATTTTCCCTGAAAAATGCGATCCACGTCACATAACTTACGCCCTCGTTCGAATGTGATCCAGGTCACACAATCACCTCGAATTTCCTGCTCATCTTTGTGTCGTAATTAAAACACAAACAAAATGAACACACAAACATTTAAAATCGTAAGCACACAAAGTAACATTGATTGGGTAGGCAGAAAAGTAACCGGAGCACACAATGGCACAATCACCGTTAAAGAAGGTGAAATCGTTTTGAAGGACGGTAAACTTACCGGCGGCAAGTTCGTCATCGATACCACCTCTATCAAAATCCTTGATGTAACCGATCCTGCAACCAATGCTCAGTTCTTCGGCCACCTGGCTTCAGACGACTTCTTCTCTATTGAAAAATACCGCGAAGCTACTTTGGAGATCACCTCAGTCTCAGGCAACCACGTCGAAGGGAATCTTACCATCAAAGGTATTACCCACCCTACCAGTTTTGATGTAGCTGTCAATGCCAATGGAGATCAGCTAACCGCAACCGGAAAGCTGGTGATCGACCGCACCAAATACGAAATGAAATTCCGCTCAGGTAATTTCTTTAAAGATTTGGGCGACACCCTGATCTACAATGATTTCGAACTGAATGTAGTTATCACCGCTAAAGCTGCATAAAAAGCAGCTTTGGCACAAAATAAAAGCCATGCCATACGTTAAAATAGAAGTAACCCGCGAAGGAGTTACAAGAGAACAAAAACAAGCCCTGATCAAAGGGGTAACCGACCTGATGAGTGAGGTCTTAAATAAAGACCCTCAATTGACCTTTGTGGTCATCCAGGAATATGACCTGGACGACTGGGGCCATGCCGGAGAACAGGTATCCGTGCTGAGAGAAAAAGGCATAACCGCCGAAAGAAAAAAATAAAACCCAAAAAATGAAGAAGCAAACAATAATAGTTACCGGTGCCTCATCTGGCATCGGCAAGGAAGTAGCCCGCCACTTTTTAGCCAACGGCGACAATGTAGTGATCAATTCCTCTGACGCTAAAAAACTAGAGCAGGTCTATAATGAGCTGGGTGGAGGTAACAACTTAGCCATGGTAGCGGGTAACGTGAAGGACAAAAACACCGGCGAGAAACTTTTAGCAACCGCCCTTGCAAAATTTGGCTCCGCAGACGTCCTGGTGAACAACGCCGGCATCTTTGAAACCAAGCCTTTCCTCGAAGTGGACGAAGCCTACCTCGACCGCTTTCTGAATACCAACCTCAAGGGCACCTTCTTCACCACCCAGGCCATTATACCTCAAATGCTAAAGCAGCGTGACGGCGTAGTGATTAATATCGGTACGCCACTGGTCAACCACGCCCTTGGAGGAGTACCCATTACCGCACAAATGGCATCAAAGGGAGCCATACACGCGCTGACCATACAGCTGGCAGGCGAATTCGGCAAGGATAACATCAGGGTCAATGCAATTGCACCTGGCACGATCCGCACCCCAATGCATGGTGAAAACGCCGATCAAACCGCAGGCTTGCATTTGCTGAACCGTGTAGGCGAAGTGGAAGATATCGCAGAAATGGTTTATGTAGTTGCCAGGAGCAACTTTATCAACGGCGCCATTATTAATGTGGATGGTGGTTTCGGAGCAGGGCACAACCTGAATTAAAATCATATGAGGTAGTCGCAATAGCGACTACCTCATAATAAAAATAGAGCATCATGAACACCTCAAAAGTATGGTACGTAACAGGAGCCTCCCAGGGACTGGGACTGATCCTCGTAAAAAAGCTGCTTGACAACGGCTATAGGGTTGCCGCAAGTTCAAGGGATGCACATACACTGAGCCAGGCAGTCGGATTAATAGATAAGGATCGTTTTCTCCCGCTCGCTGTCGATCTGAGCAACCTGGATTGTATTGATGAATCCATACAGCAAACGCTCGCAACATTCGGACGGATCGACGTGGTGGTTAACAACGCCGGTTACGGAATGGCCGGAACACTGGAAGACACACCAGAACCGGATATCCGAAACATTATTAATGTTAACCTGCTGGCAACAATAGATGTGGTAAAGAGTGTCTTGCCCGTAATGCGCAGTCAAAGATCAGGTTACATTATTAATATCGGTTCGGTGGCCGGTTTTGTGGGAGCTCCGGGCTGGTCTGTTTATTCGGCAACCAAAGCCGCGGTGGCCGCCTTTTCCGAAGTGCTCGCGCTCGATGTCAAAGAATTTGGAATTAAGGTTACAGTAGTCGAACCATCGGGTTTCCGAACCGGCTTTTTGACCAAAAACTCACTGGCACTGATCCCCACTAAGATCGAGGGATATGAAGCCGTAAAAAACACACAGGAACGTTACCTGTCTTCAGATGGAAATCAGGCAGGCAATCCCGATCGTGCAGCGGAAATATTTATGGAATTAGCTGAAATCCCCGAACCCCCAATACACCTTTTCCTCGGGAATGATGCCTATACCCGCGCTTCAAAAAAACTGGCCGATATGTCCCGGGAACTGGAGCAATGGAAATCCACAACTGTCGGAGCAGATTTTTCTGTCCCTGATGCTTAATCAAGCCTTTGCTCCGCTGTCTCTATATCCCAATGAGCCAGCAACAGCTCGAACCGGTGCTGCTCCGACTTTCCCAGCGCATCCGTATCCGGAAAAAGTTGTTTTTTATACGGGACAACCAGGTTCTCATCAAATGCTTTTTCTACATTTTTGAAGACCACCGTCACCCTGAAGTCCCAGCGGGTATCCTCCCCTCCATGGAATCGCGGCGCTTCCGCTTTTATACTGATGACATCGCCCTTCTCCTGCGCCTTTTTCAGCAGCGGGTAGTGATTGGTCTTCCAGAGGCGAATAAACTCATCCGCATATCCCCATTTGACACGATAATAGCTCTCGATCGTAAAATATTCGCTGGTAGATGATACCGCCTTTTGCGCAGATACACTGTTAGCGGTAAAAACAAAGAAAGAGAACAGGAAGACTAAACGAAATTTTAACTTGTTCATATGTATAATTTATGGTGGTTACAACTTTATGGCTGCCAGAATAATTTTGCCGACAGGTTATCCTGTCCGCCCGGAAGGGCTTTGACCGCAGCAGCCCAGTTCCCGGAATTTGAGCTTTGTTCCGCAGGAGGATAGTTCAGCCGCCGCGGCAGACTGCCAATAGCCCCGACCGGTGGGCTCACCACATCCAGAGCGGGATACCCCAGCCTCCGGATCTCCGTCCAGCTATCCCAGTTGCGATTGGCAAAAGCTATCCATTTCTGATAGCCGATCTTTTGCCTCCAAACGCCCGCAGCACTTACATAAGCCACATCGCTACGGCTAAGATAAGATTGGGCATCCGCATTACTGCCCCCCCAGCTTAAAACAGAAGCGGTGATCGCATTATTATAATGAGCCGCAGCCGTCCCCGAAACAGCAAACCCCCTTTCAACGGCCTCCGCCAGCAAAAATTCCGTCTCTGCATAATCGAGGATGTCACCCGGTAATGTGGCTCCAAGCCATTGGGAAGAAAAGGAAGATAAGGTAGTTGCCGTATTACCCGCGCCGGCAATACCGCCGGAATAACTGCCGTTGATATCCTTCGTGAACAATAGAGGTAGACGTGGATCGCTCCAGCCCTTTAATACCCCGATAAAATATGCTGCCGGACTATAATAATGCAGATTGCTGCCACTCACAAGATCCTGCCAGATAGGATTGGAATTGACGACTGTCGCACCGTCATAGGGCAGCAGAGCGTTGTCCGCATTGGACCCGAACACACCGGCAGTCAATGCCTCCTGCACCTTAGTGGCGCCAGTGCTGGCATCCACATCGGCGATCAGCAGCGCCAGCTTTAATTTCAACGTGGCGGCAAACTTCTTCCATTGCCCCACATCCCCTTTGTAGACAGGGTCAGCAGTTCCGAGTGAGCCGGCACCCGCATTAAGACCGGCGATGGCTGTGTCCAGACGTTTGATCAGGTCGTATTCTATGGTCTTCGCATCATCATATTTTGGAAAAGGTATTTTTGGATCCAATGCCTGGCTATAGGGAATATTTCCAAAGGTGTTCACCAGCAGATGCCAGGCATAGACCTCAAGAATATCCGTGACAATAAGATCATTGCGGAGCTGGTTGGGGTCCTGTACATCAACCGGGTAAAGCCCCTTCGCCTGTTCCAGATTACTCAGCACATTGATATAAATATTGTTCCACCAGCCCCCGGATGGATTATCTGTCGCAAACTGGTAGTGCGTGATATTGTTGTAGGTGTTCATGGTCCATACCTGGGCAATGACACGAAAAGGAGCTATGCCCCAGTTGTCGTTGGTATAGACGTCAAAAAGTCCTTTCTCACCGGCCAGGAATACGGCAGCGGAAGGAGCCGTAACCGGAGCCTTGGGGTTATTGTTCAGATCGGTGAGATTCTTCGTGCAGGAGACCAGCAGGAAGGGAAGAAAGAGATATAGTATGTTGAGTCGTTTCATGTTGTCTTAGAATTTCAGTTTAACATTGAATGCAAGCGTGCGGACACTGGGATATACCCCTGTTTGATAACCGATCGAAGCGTTGGGATTGTAGACGATAGGTGTTGTCGAATTGGGGGTCGTCGATGCCGCGCCCTGCTCAGGATCGGCATACGGAAGATTCTTGTGGATGATCCAGAGATTACGTCCGCTCAGAGAAAGATCGATGCCTTTTATCAGCGTCGCCCGGCCAAGTACATGTCCGGGAACCGACCAGCCCACTGAAAGCTCTCTAAGCTTGACATACCCCGCATCATAAACATAGGATTTCGCAGCAAGGCTATTCACCGAGCCAAAAGGAAAATTACCGCCATCGACATTGATGTCCGAAGCATCGACATGTTTGGTATTGGCTTTCCCATCAGCCGTCACACCCTGTAACAGGACTCCCCCACCCTGGCTCAACGGACTACGAATCGGATTTCCAAGATCATTTTTTCCTGCCGTTTCCGGAATGACACCCGACCAGGAAGCATAATCCATATCCAGTGAGTAGACGTCACCGCCTTTTCTAACGTCTATAAGAAAGCTAAGCGAAAACTGACCATAGGTAAAGGTGTTTGTAACCCCACCCAGCCAGTCCGGATTGATATTGCCGATATCAGCTTTTGGATTCCCCGATCTTACCGGACGGCCGCTGCTGTCGATCAGCCGCTGGCCATGTAAATAGTTATAATCGGTGCCTCTCAGGATACCATAAGACTTACCCGTCTCTGCGACAAGCTGGATACCATTCTGATAGGAAGCGATAGTATAGGAAGGCTGACCGCCATACAGCGAAATGACAGTATT
>Ga0307510_10000731_pt1 | contig 33706 bp, 45 predicted proteins | sample 12_EM_MG_FD_207224 | JGI IMG/M metagenome (GOLD analysis project Ga0307510, IMG submission 207224) | Populus trichocarpa ectomycorrhiza microbial communities from riparian zone in the Pacific Northwest, United States - 12_EM | ecosystem: Host-associated > Plants > Roots > Unclassified | place... | reverse complement strand
AAGACACTAAGGTTGGATGAAATGAGATATGGCAACAGTGTGATCACAACGATAGACGTACGTATTGCAGGGGTTCCTCGCGGCCTGATTCTTCGCAGCATCGCCAATCGAGCGCCCGTATTGTGAGAAGGAGACGTACGATGGGGTTATGCGGTTGCCATGGTCGTTTGCGATGATTTCTACGCGATTGTTTTCCCAGACACCAACGCAGCTGTTTGAAGGAATGAGTGTAAGATGTACAGATGATCAGGACGAAAGAAAAGGACGCTCGCCAGTAGGTTGTGCCGAAGTCGATACCAACAGCTTTGGTCATCCTTGTAGCAAGAATGGGAAGCCTACAGACGCCCTCATGGTCTCTTTGCAGCAGTGCAGCCTAGTGACTGTAGGGTTTTGGCAGTGGCACTGTGGATTTACAATATCCCCCCATTCATGCTAAATCTTGAAATCTGATTGGTCAGCTGTCACTTCCTGAATTGGTGAATTGGAATAAATTGAAATAATAAAATCCAGACGGTCTGGTTGAACTGCGGCCCGTTGATCCGCCAATCGGCGTTCAGTTGACGGACAGGTTCAAGCAATGGATGTGTAGTAAAGTAATTCGGCACGTCCAAGTTGACACTTCGGTCTCGTTCAGAGGCCTGTACGCCTCCCAGCATTTCAACCCTTACGACCACCATTGAAGAAAGGACAGATTGCATCAAGTCCCTAATCCTCCTCGCGAGTCGCCCCGCTTTTGGAAGGTCAAGTATCCCCTCTCCTCCAAGTCCTCCAGCACATGCTCAGAGTAACCCCAAGGCACGCCTTTCAGTCCCCTTCATGCGTCCCCTCATTTTGAGCACCTGGAAAAGTGGCCGAAATTTAGGAAGGAACCCGTGAAAAGAAATGCTGATTGTCAAATTTTCATGTTCGGGGCACTTATTTTTGGCCCTTAGCCAGCCGCCTTACTTTGTCGACCTTCTACAAGGACATTATTCACTCGCACAGCTAGAGCATGCTTTCCACTCTAGTGAAAATCTTTGGATCCGTTTCCGGAGCCTCTCAGAGGCCCTCAGAGGCTCCCAATGCGGGTCCCGGCTCGTGGACTACAGATAGAACAAAATCGATGATGCGATCTTGTTCAGCGATTGCCATACAAATTTCCAGCTGTATTAGACACATTGCCAGCACCTACTATGGTATCTGTCCGTGCCCCACCACCACTCTCCCCTAAGTCACTCGGACTGTCTACCCTTCAAAGTCACCGTGACACCTCGCAGCTTCTAATTTAATCCAGTCTCTCTGGTGCCAGTCGCCAACCTATGACGGTGCGAACGGTCGTTAGTGGGCTTCTTTTTTCTTGACATCAACCATCCGCACAGACAGATACGGTGATGTAGATACAATGAATAATATCGGATGTCTTCAGTTTGGTAGTTCACTGTGACATGGTACACCGATCTTCGTGCTTGACTAAGTTGAAGTGAATGTCCTGGATGAGTTTCAAGTTGGAGGCGCCCATTTGTGCAACTACATCTCAAAATTTCACAAAGTCACCAAACCGGCTTTCAAGAGATTTGTATGAACGATGGTCAACCAATGAAACGGATAACGCTATAATACATTATATTCTAGAAATATACAGGGACACCAACATCATCACATTTAGAGAATAAATCCTAACTGATAGTCAATACCACAGCTGATGTGCATAGATATATCCCCAGCCAACCCCCGAAAACACGAGGCCCATCCCCGCCGTCGGCCGGAGAAGCCCCCTGATGCATCTCCTGGAGCACCGACAGAGACGTCCGCATCAGAGACTCTGAAGCCTCCTGCGCTCACCTAAGAGGACCGCTTCTGAATGATGGAGAACGCAGTGAACGCGAGTTCCTGTTGCTTCTCATTGTACTCCTCGAGGGATGCCTCTTGTGAGGCATCCAACCAGGAGATTGTCTCATTCACCGCACTCTCCAACCTCGATAAAGAGTTGCGGAGGTGGTATGCATAAGATTCGAGGCCGATCTTCGCGGATATACGAGCAGCCGCGGCCTCATCCTCAGCTAAAGCAAGGAGTCAAGAGAACTCAACACAAAATGAAAGGCGATACACACCCTTGTACTTCTCGGCATCGTTGACCATCCGCTCAATTTCCTCCTTCGACAGACGACCCTTGTCATTGGTGATTGTAATACGATTCGATTTACCAGCGGACTTGTTCTCAGCCGAGACGTGCAAGATACCATTTGCATCGATATCGAATGTTACTCTTACTTGAGGTACACCGTGAAGAGCTGGGGGAATGCCAGAGAGTTCGAATTTGCCGAGAAGATTGTTGTCCTTCGTCTGTGCACGTTCACCCTCGTAGACCTGAATAAGAACACTTGACTGGTTGTCAGAGTGTGTGGAGAAATTTTCTGATTTATCGGTCGGAATTCTCGTGTTGCGTTTGATGAGCGCAGTCATGACACCACCTTTCGTCTCGATACTGGGAATGACGTTAGCCATTGGAAGAGGGACATACGACCGAAGAAGACAGTATACCCAAGAGGCAGTGGGACAACATCCATAAGCAGAAGGTCCCGGGTCTTCTCAGAGGTGTCGCCAGAGATGATAGCAGCCTGCACAGCTGCCCCGCACGCAACGGCCTCGTCTGGGTTGATGCTCTTGTTGGGCTCCTTGCCATTGAAGAAGTCCGTCACGAGTTTGATAATGCGAGGAATGCGGGTAGAACCACCGACGAGGACAATCTCGTGAACGTTGGCTTTGTCTATCTTCGAGTCGAGAAGAACCTTTTCGACGGGCTCCAACGTGTTGCGGAACAGGTCCTGACAGAGCTCCTCGAAGCGTGCACGAGTAAGAGAGGTGTAGAAGTCGATGCCCTCGTAAAGGGAGTCGATCTCAATAGCCGTGTTGGTGGCGGAGGAAAGAGTGCGCTTGGCACGCTCGCAAGCGGTGCGGAGACGACGGAGCGCACGTGGGTTCGATGACAAGTCCCTCTTGAACTCGCGCCTGAACTCCTGGATAAAATGATTAACAATGCGGTGGTCGAAGTCTTCTCCACCAAGGTGGAGGTTACCGGCGGTAGCTTTGACTACGAAGATACCCTCCTCAATGGTCAAAAGAGAAACATCGAAGGTGCCTCCACCCAAGTCAAAAACGAGGACGTTCCTCTCATCAGAAACCTTCGCGTCGAGACCGTATGCGATCGCCGCTGCCGTGGGCTCGTTGATAACGCGAAGGATGTTGAGACCACAAATTGTGCCAGCATCCTTCGTGGCCTGACGTTGCGAGTCGCTTGCGTAGGCTGGGACAGTGACGACGGCACCCGTGATCGTGCCACCGAGGTATGATTCTGCGATCAATTTCATCTTGAAGAGAACCATGGACGAGATTTCCTCAGGTGACTTCAAAAGGTAGGTCATTAGTAGCTGCAAAGGTCAGTCAGTCCAGCCCATTGTTCACTTACGAATTCCTTCTCCTCGCCTCGGTATTGGACACGAATATAAGGCTTCCCGGCCTTGTTGAAGACCTCGAAAGGGAAGTGCTTGATGTCATCCTGCACTTCGAGGTCATCAAACTTGCGGCCGATGAGACGCTTGGCGTCGAAGACACTGAAATAAGATACAGCAACACTGTGATGAGAGTGTGATGACAAGCATACGTGTTGTGAGGGTTCATCGCCGCTTGATTCTTCGCAGCATCGCCGATCAAGCGTTCATTTTCTGAGAAGGAGACGTATGAGGGGGTTGTGCGATTACCCTGGTCGTTTGCGATGATTTCGACACGATCGTTTTGCCAGACACCAACGCAACTATATGAGAGAATGGCAGTAAGAAGGTATGCACAAGGACTTGGAGGGGAGAAGCGGACGCTCACCAATATGCCGTGCCAAAATCGATGCCAACAGCTTTGGTGGTTGTCATCGTTGTACTAACTTAGTACAAGTAGGATGAGACGCCCACTGTGACAGATGCCTCTTATGACCTCTCCGCGACCTGAGCGCTGAGTTACACCTGAGCTAGACCATGGAGTTAGAAACGAGTTAGCTGGAGGTTGATTCCACCAATTTGTGTTCAGAACATGTATAATAAGATAACGGAATTTGGGTGATCATGAGTTGACGCACCCTCCAATGTTCAAGCTGGTCTTATGCCCTTCCGATTCATTGGCGGTCCACCAACCGTCAACCCTACCGCTGAAACACGGGCAGATTGAACCCAATCCCTGAGCACGCCCCTGCCAACTTCCTCGCGTCAACTTCAAAATATTAAACTTCCGTCTTGCCTCCAGCACCCCGCTCAGCCAACACGTGTTCACTGGCATCCTCCCCATCAAGCATTGCTCTGTGCCTCCTTCCGGCCCACCCCGAACCGTCTTACGCTGGATTTAATTACTATGACCATGCCGATGTAGGCCTCTCGCATTTCCTTGAATAGGTCCAGAACACGTCTATATATGCTTTCCGCAGATATGATGACCGTCGAGGCGGGTGCAGTGTTAATGCTGAGCTCCCCGTTTGTATTACACCCGTTGCCGCAATTTGAGACCATCTACCTAGTTTTGGTTACAATCCATCATTCGAGCGTCCGTGCAGATGATCATGACATGCCTTTACCGTGACGTGTTACGCCAGTCTTTGTAAGTAGGCAATCCGGTAGGTTTGCCGGCGTCCATTCTGGTGTTGTTGAAAAGTTGCAACACCCTCCCAGCTTCTTATTCGATGGTTTTCACCTAGTGGTACAGAGACACCTATGCAGAGCAACACAAACCAACAACCGAGCCAAATATCAAGATTTGTAAGGCGCGCGCGACGGACAATCGATGAATGAAGGCTAATGAAGGACGATGCAATGATATATGAGATTCTAGACATATGCATGAGCTACCTTACACCAACGTCATTACTTTTGATGATAGCAAGTCCGAACTGATAATGAATACAAGAGCCGAGATGCTTGGAGACAACCCTTTAGTCAACCTCCTCAACACTCGGCCCATCCTCGCCGCCAGGGGCGGGGAAGCCTCCTGGAGCACCTCCCGGAGCACCCCCTGGGAAGCCACCGCCAGGGAATCCTCCTGCAGCACCTGCACCTGCACCTGCCTGAGAGTACAACTTCTGCATGATAGGGTTCGCAATCGCCTCGAGTTCCTTTTGCTTCTCGCCGTATTCCTCCATCGAAGCCTCTTGCGAAGCATCCAGCCAGGAGATTGTCTCATTCACCGCGCCCTCCAACTTCGACTTGTCCGCGGCATCAAATTTGTCAGCGAGCTTCTCATCGCTCAAGGAGTTGCGGAGGTTGTATGCATAAGACTCGAGACCGTTCTTCGCAGAAATACGCGCGGCCGCGGCCTCATCCTCGGCTAGAGGGAGGTGTCAAAAAGGATACCATCGCGAGAAATGAAATGCAGTGCTTACACTTGTACTTCTCTGCATCGTTGACCATTCGCTCAATTTCCTCCTTCGACAGACGACCCTTGTCATTGGTGATTGTAATACGATTCGATTTGCCAGTCGTCTTGTCCGCAGCAGAGACGTTCAAGATACCATTTGCATCGATATCGAATGTTACTTCTACTTGAGGTACACCGCGGGGAGCTGGGGGAATGCCAGAGAGTTCGAATTTGCCGAGAAGATTGTTGTCCTTCGTCCGTGCACGTTCGCCCTCGTAGACCTGAATAAGAACACCTGGCTGGTTGTCGGAGTATGTCGAGAAAATTTCTGACTTCTTGGTCGGGACCGTCGTATTGCGCTTGATGAGCGCAGTCATGACACCACCCGCAGTCTCGATACTAAGAACAACGTGAGCCAATCAGGTAGAGACATACGATCGAAAGACAACTCACCCTAGAGACAGTGGGGCCACATCGAGAAGCAGAAGGTCCTGGGTCTTCTCAGAGGTGTCGCCAGACAGGATAGCAGCCTGCACGGCCGCTCCGTACGCAACAGCCTCATCCGGATTGATGCTTTTATTGGGCTCCTTGCCATTGAAGAAGTCGGAGACAAGTTTGACGATGCGGGGAATTCGGGTAGAACCACCGACAAGGACAATCTCGTGCACGTTGGCCTTGTCAATCTTCGAGTCACGAAGGACCTTTTCGACGGGCTCCAAAGTGCTGCGGAACAGGTCCTGGCACAGCTCCTCGAAACGCGCACGGGTGAGGGAGGTGTAGAAGTCGATACCCTCGTAAAGGGAGTCGATCTCGATGGTTGTGTTGGTGGCGGAGGAAAGTGTGCGCTTGGCACGCTCGCAAGCGGTGCGGAGACGACGCAGGGCACGGGGATTCGACGACAAATCCTTCTTGAACTTGCGCTTGAACTCCTGGACGAAATGGTTGACGAGGCGGTTGTCGAAGTCCTCTCCACCAAGGTGGGTGTCACCGGCAGTGGCTTTGACCTCGAAGATCCCTTCCTCGATGGTCAAGAGAGACACATCGAAAGTTCCTCCACCCAAGTCGAAGATGAGAACGTTCCTCTCGCCGGAAACCTTCTTGTCGAGACCGTATGCGATGGCCGCAGCAGTAGGCTCATTGATGATACGAAGGACGTTGAGACCAGAAATTGTGCCAGCATCCTTTGTGGCCTGACGTTGTGAGTCGTTAAAGTAAGCCGGAACAGTGACGACAGCATTGGTGACGGTGCCGCCGAGGTAAGACTCTGCGGTCTCTTTCATCTTCACGAGGACCATGGACGAGATTTCTTCGGGCGACTATAAAGGGAAGGACGTTAGCCCCAAATGTCGATGAATGTAACTCTTGTCACTCACGAATTCCTTCTCCTCGCCTCGGTATTGGACACGGATATAGGGCTTCCCAGTCTTGTTGAAGCACTTGAATGGGAAGTGCTTGAGATCGGCCTGCACCTCTGCGTCATCGAATTTGCGGCCGATAAGACGCTTGGCGTCAAAGACACTGAGTGGGATGAAAATAAGATGATATTGTGATAAGATAGTACGACGATAGACGTACGTGTTGTGAGGGTTCATCGCCACTTGATTCTTGGCGGCATCGCCGATCAGACGTTCATTTTCTGAGAAGGAGACGTATGAGGGGGTTGTGCGATTACCCTGGTCGTTTGCGATGATTTCGACACGATCGTTTTGCCAGACACCAACGCAACTGTACGAGGGAATGATACTAAGTAAGAAGAGTGGGTAGACCAACGAGAGAGAAAAGCTCACGAGTAGGTTGTGCCAAGGTCGATACCAACAGCTTTCGTCATCGTTGTGGTAGAGTGAGAAGAATAAAGAAGGATGGGACAAGAGTTGTGGCAATTCTCAGGTTTTTATAATAACACGCATACATTTTTCGATGGCATTCCAGAGGCTTCTTCGACTTTCCACAAGAGCCTTCACTCGCTTAGCTAAGCTGTGCTTTCCGCTTTAGCGAAAATTGAGTTGAAATCCGGCTCCGGAGAGGCGTGAATAGTGTACAGTCAGCCCTGCAGCAGTCCCTTCAATAGTCCCCACACAACGCGCCAGACTCCCTTCGCCTACCCTCCCCGTGGACCAAGTCCGTCATCTAGACTACGATGCGCTTGCAAATCGCGCAGCACGGTAGGGTCCACTGGTCACCCGTCAGTTCTTCTCCCCTTTCACCGTGTACAATTGTTTACTTGCCTGGCAGTACACTTCTCCTCCGTACATGTGTCCCACTTCCCAGAGGTGACTGTTCCAAGCTAGTCCCAACTTCGGGAAGTGGTCGCTGCACAAGTACATCAATACGTGCTGAGAATGAAACCTTTCTGGAACCTCCACTCACATCCAGCCCAGGGTCCGCGGTCGGCACTCGTTCAATTCCGCTATCATCCAGGTCGTGCGGCACCTCACCGTCGATAGATATGGCACTGAAATCCATAGCCAGGTCTACAATGTCGCCCTCTGGTGACGGTGGAGGAGGGGGCTGGGGCTCATCTTCGGCAAAGCCCTCAGGTAAGTGGCCGTTCGCGTTCTCAAGCGCTCTTGCCCGGATCTTCTTCCAACTCTCATATCGTTCCAGAGCGTGTTGCCGCTCCCTACGTGGGATGATTAGATATGACTTTGATAAGATTCGGCATTTAACGCACTCAATTTTCCGCTGCTTATATTGCTGCAACGTCTCGTCGAATAGGTCAGGATTGAGTTCCATAAAAAGCTTGAGAGCGTTATACACCATGCCATGTATTGTACTGGATGACTTAGTGAGCCAAAACCCGAGGACGCGACAAGAATTGCGCGCACCGGTTCCAATGTGATTTTGAGTTTTGGTACAAAGCAGGGAAAACGATCGGCAGAACTACTGTCATGTTATCACTCATCAGGTTGACGATGTACTCGTTATTCCAATAGTACAGAGCGCGTTCCGCTACTTGGAAGTGTTGGCTGTTGATGCACCTCGCAAGTTGCTGGAACAAAGGTACTTGGATCTTCTGAAACTCGGCGGGATCAATCACATCTAGGATCTCCTCCACTTCGCTCAGAAACATTACTTCCTTGGGGGAATTTACTTTTGGCCAGTACTTGAGGAGGCCAAGTACAACCTCTTCTGCCAGGGCGCCGTCCTTCTCCAGAAACTGAACGACACAGTACGCGAGCTGAGGATGATACATCGAAAGACTCTTGACCTTATGGAGCGGAATAAGAACGCGCATCAAAAAAGTCTTGTGTTCATCCTTGAGGGGCAATGCAAAGCCGTTGATAATAGATCCCAGGATCTCAAGAAGTTCGGCGATACCATTATGCCGCTCGGTCTCGTAGATGAAGTGGTAGAACACGTTGTTGATAGAGCGCCTGATGGGCGCGCGGAGGTTGAGGAACTTGCCATATATCCTGTGTAGGGTAGTCTTTAAAAAGTCGCGCTCGCGAGGGTCCTCCGAGTCGAAGAGCTCGAGCAAGTTCAGGACGAAGGACTGATCGATGTAGCGCTTGGCTAGATTTGTGTTAAAATCTGGACTCTCGACGAAGCGGAGGAAGAATTCATAAACGATCTTTAAGTGAGGCCAGGCAAGTTCGAGCACGGGCTCGTCTTCCTCTGGGTCGAACGCGTCACCGGTAGGATTCACAGGAGGGGGTATGGAGCGGAAAAGGTTGGTGCCGAACTGTGGTAGGGGATTCAAACTCGGAGATCGAATGAGGAAAGGATAAAGCTCACCATCTTGATCACCTCGGGGTATATGTTTTCGGAAATGACACCACGCTGTGTGGTAATGTACTCTAGTATTTCGTGTAGGGTTTGTGCTTTGATCTGTTTGCCTTTGAGCTCGGAGCTAGCGTCGTTGAAGTCAAAAAGGACGTGACATTGGTGTAACTTCTTTATGAAGAGTTGAGGGCGTTCATTAGGGGGGATTTCTGAGACAATGATGAGACGGCTGCAGTGTAAGTGTGAAATCGGTACAACAGACCCATAAAGGGAGGCAGCCGTTCGATCTCGACTTTCTCTGTGACGACAAAGCGACTGCTCCTCTGCTTTCTCGGGGGTTTACCGACAATCGGAATAGTATCCTTGGGACCTCTGAGGCGATTCAGAGGACTTGTTCGGGGTGGAGTGGCGGAACCCCCTGGTTCGAGACCAATGGACAGACGCTCTGGGGAACCATAGCCACCACTATTTCGTGACGTCTGATCAGAGTTATCTGGACTGACGACGACAATAGGAGGAGCAGGGGTTGCTCTATCGACCGCTAGTCTGCGATCCTGAGGGGGTGCGGTTTGAACGGAAGTGCGAGAGGATTGTGGTGGTGGTTGTGATGCAAGGGAGTGATTGCTCCCGTTATGTCCGGAGCTATTCGGAAGGGTAGGCTGACCAGGGGCGGAAGACGGAGGGGGTAATGATGTGGAGGAAGAGGAAGCAGAGGATGGAGTCGAAGACGGTTGAGGGGGTTTGTTTTTTGAAGAACTTGAGTCTTTTCCACGAAGCTAGAGAGGGATGTGAGAAAAGGATAAGGAAAGGAAGGGAGGGAAATACCAAAGATTTCTTAAAATTTTTCATATCTGTAAAAGTGAGGGTGTGTTGAGATTGATGACAGAAAGCAAATACGGAATCGAATATATCGATGCGACGATGGAAACCGGATGGGATGGTCAAAGACTAGCGTGGGAATCTCAATCGTGTGTGACAAGTCCCGTGATTGCCAAGTCACCTCGACCGCGACTTGCCCGCCCACGCCCCGTCTACGTATCCCCCGCACCCGTCTTTAGCCCAGTCCGCCACCACGAACAGTTTCTTTCATGGCTGCCATTTACTCCGTCTACACGTCCCCTACACATCCCCCAATACCCAATCACCTTCCAACCCTCATAGTGACCCCCCATGGTAACGTCCCTTCCATTTACCCCGCATCGCTCATTATTCACGTTCGTCTCTTCTCTTTTAGGTCAACCCACCAACATCCTTTACTCGTATCTACACACAAACTTCGTGCGCTTTCCCCCGTCATCTGTTCCTGTCTCCAGGCTCATTCCTCGCCTTATAGAATGCGGAGAACTACCTTTTGACACCCTCTCCCCAGGGCGACCTCTGCGTCGCCAAGCTTTTCCCACCACGTGCCAATAGTCCTGCAGCCAAGGGTACTACCTCGGATCCTGGGCATGGAACTGGCGGTACTTCCTCTCGCGTCGTGCGCTGCGAAGCCTCTCGCAACCTCAAATGGTCAATCACCAACACCGGCGTAATTTCTCCCGTATACAGGCTCTCGCTTCCCTCGCCCGATTCCCCAGACCTTCCACTCTTCCAAATCTCCAAGCCAAATCCAAATGCCGCTTTTTGGAGCATGTTTTACTTTGCCTACGCAGGCCACAATATACCCCCGAAACGCATCGAGTTTGGCAAGATTCAGAAAAATCCTCCTGGCCCCAACGGTGGTGGCACTCGGATCACAATCTCGGGCAAAACCCCAGAAGAGAAGGCAGTCTGGCAGACACTAGGAGAGGGTAACGAGGATTGCGTAGAATGGGTTGTCCTTTGTGCAGCCTTGAATCTTTTAGAGTGAGCTAAGCTTTTACGTTATCCCCTTAACCTCTCACGCGACTCCCTTTTACAGTGACGAGATTATCAAAGCTGCAGAGAAGAACCCTTCACTGACAGGCGCTCCCACGGCTGCAGGTCTTCCTGGCGCGAACGGTCGCCCAGCTCCAGTTTCGCTACGTGATCCTGGTCCTACGTCTATGCCTCAGCCACAAATGTCTCAGCGTGTCCCCGCTCCGGGGCAGGGCAACGTCCCGCCACCGCAGAATCGTCCCCCGCAAGGTTATCCTGCCGCACGTGGGCAAGGCCAACCCCCTCCACAGGGTTACATACCTAGCCAGGGCCAACCTCGTCAAGGTGTTCCCGCGAGAAGTGCACCTCCGCCACAGCAAGCTCAGCAGGCCACTCGGAGGTTCTAGTACCCGTCCCTTGGATACTTTTTTATTATTCTACATTTTCCTGATTGGGCCTTGCTTGCTACCGCTTACTCTGACCTTTCCTTTCTTTTTTTTTTTGTGTACGGATTATTTTCTGTTGTTTGATTATTGTGACTCGTTTTACCTCGTGAGGTTAGGTTGTGTCGTTCGTCTCTGATTCCTTGGTGGTTTGCGGTATTTTGATAGCTACTGGTGGCGAATACCCTCGCATACCAATATTGTAAACGGTACTCTTCGACAGAAGGCAAATGTCGGTTGCACTGTCACAATTAACTGTATACGTCTACGACTGGCTCCGGCTTCCTCTCCGATTATGATTCAGCGCTTTTACTGATGATCTCTCGGAGAGCATCCATTGATACAGCTACAGATGTGCGTTAGATTCTTAAATTGGCTCCTAGGTTGAATGAAACGTACACTTTGGACGCTCTAATGGAAGGCCGAGAGCTAATCCCATCATTAAGCGATGCTATGGGTTCATTAGAGTAACATGACCTACCGCGAGCCCAGACAAGTTGTGTCAATGCACCCAATGCTACGTGAACGGCTGTTAGTTTTCGTGCGGATGGTGTTGGGACGTTGATACTATACGCACCACGAGAGACACCGAAGATTACGGTGTAATACTTGTAGAAGAGAACGCAAACGGTAAGAGAATGCATCGCTCCTATGAAGTTCATCACAGTACCTTGAACTCCGTGAGGCCGTAGTGGTAAAGCACGCATCCTAAGGGCAAAATGTCAGACTGAGCAAACAAGAGCAGATCTTTTGGAGCCAAGCACAAGTGGACGAACCAGAAGCGGCATCGACGTTAGGCCATGGGTTCTTGGTCTATTAGGATAAGTCAGCATGACGATATGACAATCCCGTATTATTCCGCCTACCTTCCCATGTTCGGTTAGGACTCCAGGTGCAACTTCGTAGGTCTAAATAATTGTAGATGTCAGCGATAACGGCGGAAGCACTGGGGCGTGTAGTTGACCACACCTTTTTCACGAGCTGAATTGTGGGGCTCTTGAGTAAGTCTGGCCGGGTATCGCAGAACTCCTGAAGGGCAATGAAGCGAGGGTCGGACTTCCGCAGGACACCATGTCCGTAGCTAACAATTGTTTACTGCGGGTCACTTCCGGAGGAAAGACCTGAAACTAACCCAGGCACAACCTGACCGCTCTTCAAGGTCTTCCAGAGATAATCCTTGATGTTTTGATGTGTGATGTTGTCGCCGAGCTCTTTTTGCATCGCCAATTGCCATCGCAGCACTTCTTGGTTGGCGAGGCTATGGGCGCGGAACCTGAGACCTGTACGATGCATGAAAATAAAGCAACGGCTCACCCATGCAATGGCCCTGCCAAGGCAAAGAGAGCGGCAGAGTACGCAAGGTAAGGGTCCGCCAATGTCGAGCCCACAAGATCTACGAGTAATGCTCAATGAGAGGGCGAAGCGCATCACATCACAGACATACGGGCGGTGTGCGCAGAGGCATTCCCGCCCTCATGATCCCCATGAATGGAGATATACAACCGGAGATATTCCGTCAAATCCCTGTTCGCCTCATAACCCATGAGTGCAGTATAATTGCCAACAAGGTCCAAGGCCCTGTTGATGGGAGGCACCACGGCGCCACGCTTGTACACATTTCTGTAGATGCGAGCTGCGAGGGCGGGAAGGCGCGCGATGAGCGTGAGGCAGTCCTCCAGGGTGTACGTCCAATAGTCCGCCTTCTTTATGCCCGTCTCGTATGCCTTCTGGAACACGCTGTCGTGGTTGAGCGCCGCGACGCCAATGCCGAGCTGCGTCATCGGATGCACCGAGGGAGAGAGTCTATCCGTGCACGGAGTTTTGGGTGGACGTGGAAACAGATGAAGGAGACTCCTACCCGTCGATGAGCTTCTCGACGTAGGTCGGGAGGTCGCCCTTCTCGGCGAGCTCGCGGGAGAGCTGGCGCGTTTCTGCTTCGGTGGGAACCTTGCCAGTAAGAAGCAGCCAGAGCATGCTCTCGGCGATGATTTCTTTGCCACCTGGCGCAGCAGGGAGCTGCCGCTGGCAATCAGGGATGCTCAAGCCATGGAAGCGGATGCCCTAAACACAGGATTTGAGCACGAGGATCGATTGTGTCGGACGAACGCACCTCGTTCGGGTCTAGGACGGATGCCTCCCATAACATAGCCTTCAATCCACGCATACCCCCGATAATGTTCTCGACTTTAACATCGCCAATGACTGTTTGCGAGTGCTCCGCTTTCTAGAGACTTTATGAGCCCGCGGAATGTCCAAATGTGACTGGTCACACCAATTGTTTGAGTTGTTCCTGCTTGGCAGGAATGACCTCCTGGAGTGTCTCTTTCAAGGTCTGTGTTGTGCGTAAGACTGGAGAGTGAGTGGGACTGGATGGCATACCGTACTTTTGTGGATGCAAACCTCTGTGAGATGGCACGCGTCCTCAGAAGGGTTAGACGCGAAACCGTGCGAGACAACATTGTTCGGTGCGGTGTACTGTAAACCCAACAAGTCGAGCAGTAGCAACTTATGACGCTGTACCGTGTACCGGATAACGGGCCCGACGTGGGCCGGGAACAAATAGACGTCAACGGAACACGTTAGCCCGATTCCATCAATGTGGCACGCGCCAAAAGCCAGCAACACTTGACATTCACTCATATCATCGCTTCACAAAATAATTGGTGACAAGCCATGGCCTCTGTGCTTGTTCCCGTATTCTACGTTTTTGTCGTATTCGGTGGCCTTTTCATTTTCAGTCATTTCTACAGGAAGAGCACCGCAAGTGAGCCGCACCCTTTTTGCTGTATGCATTTGAGGGCCCACACCACACTTTTCCCCTCCTTCAGACAAACAAGTCGAGCCTTACTTCCCAAGACACGTCGAGAGAGACACATATGTGACACTCCTTCAGCGTACCGGTCCCCCCGCTTCCGACGCTTTATTGAAGGCCGCACTCGTTCGGCGAGCCATCGCAGACGTCCAGCGGATTCTTCGCATTCGCGAGGACAAGCCAGCGCTCCAGAACCTGCTGCAAAAGGGTTCTGTCGGTGATGACCTCTGGAATAGCCTACTTACCGCAGAGAAGGAACTCGAGGCGGAAATTGTCGAGGTCCACGCCGAGGCGAACACTTTTGTGGAGGGTTGGGGACAGGTACTCTTCCAGACCGCCAGTGAGATGGTTGCCAACGAGAAGACGAGGGCAATAGTGGAACAGATACCCCTGGAGCGTGCACGAAATGGTATTCTACTTTTGGCGCGTGTCATTTCGTAATGTTGACGAATTTTCAGAGGTGAAATATGGTGGTAATGGTAAGAGGGTGGTTGATCAGAAGCTCGCCACCCCTGCGTCCGCATCTGCTGGCCCCACGGTGCCAAAGCCCTCTACCCCTTCAAAGCCTTCACCATTCCTTGCCCCACCTACACCTAGCGCTACCGCAGATGGCGTTTCTAGTGATGGCGAAACGAATCCACGCACACCTAAAGTGAGTTCTATTCTGATCAAACCACAATCGCTCGCGGGGTGCTCATTGATGATATCCAGTCCGCTAAAAAGTCAAAGAAGCGAAAATAATTCCTATTCTACAGTATTTATGTGCACCTCCCCGTTTTGTCAATTTATCCAAGTCATAATCTTCATACTGGCGTCGAGGGACACAATGCATGATATGCGAGGATGATGATAATCGTGAAGTCAAAACAGTGTCCAAAGTAACGGGCGCTGAAGAAAGCAGAGTAGAGGAAACAGCACAGCCCAGACCTCTTACCCACGAATCACAATGGCTTTCTCTCCTGTGCCAGTCCGCGTCTTCCCAGATTTGTCCACATGATCTAACCCCAGAACGTCGTCTGGTGCGAACTTGTGCTCGTAAATGTTGTCGTCTACTGTTAATTGAGCGATTCTCTATTTGAAACACTCGAGTGTAATAAGCTCACCATCCTCGATGTATGATGGTTGCTTGAATGTCACCGCCTGGATTAACGCAAATCGGAACCGCGCGAAATCCTTGTCCGAGGCCCCAATCCGGGCTTGGAGCCGCTTCTTCGTATCAGCAAACCGTTCGCCCTGGTTCGGGTTTAACCTATTGCCTTCTCATCTCAGAAGTCGAGAACTTACAGGTTTGACGACAAATTTGAACGGAACCCCGTGTGTTCGCTGAACCTCTTTCGAGAAATGGAACACGCTGATCACCTTGTCGGCGTCATCCGCATAGTGCTCCTCCAAAGGGATTTCCTACAAAGCGAAATTGAGTGAACAAACACGCAACATAGCCAGCTTCTTTACTTCGGCGTATAACTCTACTGGGTCGGGAATGTTCCCTATCATCTCCGACCCAGTGAACTCCTTCTGTGTTTTGCCGTCCTTCGATACCTCAAACACTCGTATCTTGCCAGAGCCTTGTCCATTAGCCGACATTGTGACCTGCTTGGACAAATGATCCGCCAGCTCGTGTACCATGCTCGTTTTTGGGAGGAGGAACGTGTGCGTCGATTCCTCCCTGTTGTGAATCCCAGTCCAAATGACTTTGAGGCTCCTTTTCGTTTCAAGCTCCACGATGCTTACGTCCAATTTCTCATACAATATGACAGTTGTAGAGGGGCTCGTATAGGACGGTGAGATGATCTCGGCAATGCTTTGGTTCAACGATCGCTTCAGAATGGCCTTAGGTGAGGCATTCGATGCATGTGTGGTTATGAACCGCAGCTTTATAGGATCATGGCGAAGATGTTCGGCAACTTTGGTAGCCATCTATATAGGGCAATGTGCCGGATGAGTATGTCCTTGCACTGGGCAACAAGGAGTACGTACCGTGTCGTATGTCTGCTTCTTGCTGAGCACGAGGCTGAACTCGGGGGCCTCGGGGTCAGAATCAGACTTGGGCCGAAAAACGATCATTACACGGTTTTGTAAGAAGTCATAGAACTGGATGGGATTTGAGTAAAGCCCTTGCATCTCGAGATCGTGAATCCTGGCCGAAATTAGATGATCCACGAAGGACAGTTTTCAGCACGTACTCCTTTTCTGAGAGATCAACTTGGAAACATATCACGTCACCGTCCTGGATTTCGCTCTGGGAGAAGGTGAGTTTAGGTTTCATGAGCTCAATCATTCCAGGTTTTATCTCTTCAAAGAGTTTCAAGGGGGTTCCTGGCGTCCATCGCATTCTCTCATTGATGGTGGGGACAAGATCGCTAATCTTCGCATTCCGCTGAGCATAGCACTTGCCGACGCCATGGAGCGTCTGCTTCGACGTATCGAAGTGCTTCAAAAAAACCATGATTGTTCCTTGAGGAAGCTCGGGCTACGCAAAATGCGAATGAGAGAGAGAAAAAGATGTTGACAGTATATGTACCTTGCTCGGATCTGGAATCACATCCAAGTATAGGCGAAGGTCTGTCTGTCTTGCGGCCATGTTATTCCGAATGACATCGACCGCTGTACCCTAGATAAGAAATAGGACCGTGTATGGGCATGGCATGACGCACTAAGAGTGGGCTCATTTTCCGGTATGTGAGTGTCGGGGCGAACAGTCTTGTTTTGTCGATTGACCAACACCCATAACCGAATCTGATTGTCGGGGTAGTTGAAATGTTGGGCTACCCGCTCCTTGAAGACATTATAAGTCTCAGTCTTGAGTACGCGGAACGTTGGAAGATCGGACGGAGGCCAGTTTTTGTCGTCAAAGCTCGCGAGGTCAAAGCCCTCATGATGAGAAAATGTCTCATCGGTGATGACCTGCATTCAAAAGACATTGTAGAATGCCTTCAAGGACAGTGAGACAGCCATACCTTTGCAGTGAGGAAAAGATGTTGCTCTTCGCGTTCGCGACGTTTTGCTTCGATTTGCAAACGTTCCTCATCCAGGCGTCTTTCTAATATGAAGACATCAGTGACAACAAAAGTAAACGATACGGTATCACTTACTGAGATGTGCCGGTGTATCCTCTTCCTTGAATGGTGGCAGCACGTCATCCGTGAGTGCCTCTCGGATGTATACCAACATGTACGCGTTCGAGAACCTCTTCATCGAGCGAACTTGATTCCGCTGCAGCGTAGGAGGAATGCCATTGAGGACTTCTCCGCCGAAATTCTCCTCAAGAACCTCGCGGTCTGTCACGGGTGTGACCCGGTCATCGTCAAACTTGAGCCACCGTGTAGCGGCATCAGGTTTGATGCAAGCGAAGTAGTGACCGCCATGGAGATCCCCGGAGTGAACGAGCACGCCATGTAGTCTGTAGACCCATGGTTGTGATCTGTCAGCCGTCTCATCTAAAAACTCGCTGAGATCGATCTCAAAAGGGAATTCGTGCCGATCGTTGATCTGCAAACTGGGTATTAACTTTGATTCTACTGACTATGAACGTGGGGCTTACCTTGACCATAGCATCCCGCTGGACGTCATACTCGAAACGCTTGAGCTGAAGGTGAAGAACGGGAGGGAAAGACTGGAAAATTATCCCCTTCTTCGCGTCTTGTAGACCATACCCTTCTGCCTGGTACTTGTTCTCTCCGTCGAGCGTCTCAACCGCAACATAGTCTCGAAATGATTCGTAGAGGTTCTTCATACCCTTGACGTTGAGTTGCAGGTCTACAAATTCGTTCATGAGCGTCGGAATCCACTGCAGTGATAGGATGTACCATTGAATTCTTCGATTCGCGAAGACTCAAAATCAACATTGACACACTTGATGTAACTCTTCATCTTCCCAACAAAAAGTTTGGCGATGGCACCTTCCGCCGTAGTGTCCTATAGGACTGTCAGTGACCAATTTCATCGGGGACATGAGCGTGTACACCTTCATCTTGGACTCGAGCTTATCCTGCAGAACACGATTGAATTCCTGCACGTCGTGTTGCAAGAAAGAGTCTAGTGAAGTCCACCCAAAGGACTTGGTTAGTTCCGTAGTGCCTACGACAACGATAAGCACATGGGGTATCAACCACGACTTGTGAATAGAAAACGCACCAACCGGCTGATCTGACGTCTGGAGATGGTAAAAGGCACGCTGAAGAGCTAGAGCGACGCTCTCAGTTGGACGTTCTTCTTCAGTAGGAATCTCATAGACGGCCTGGAATGACTGAGTTCGCAATATTCGGCTAATTAAGCACTAGGAGTATCACCTTGCGAAAATACCGTGTGCAATATAAGGATTGGAGCAGTGAGTTCATGTAACATGTTGCACCCTGATTTTTCAGGCCAACATAGCCTGTCTCCTTCTTCGAGTCATAACTGCGAGAATCGACGAAAAGAAAGTCAATGAATCATAGGGTTGTCAATGAGTACAGAGGATCCTACTTTACAAAGTTGTGCCATAGCACACCTGTTGGATCTTCAAGTACACGGACAAACACAGAGACATCAGCGCATTCGTCCTCGATTGTTGGCCTGCTATGGCCTTCATGAATAGTGAACAACTTGCGGAGCTCGCTGAATCGGGTGAAACCCCAGTCACACTCTTCAGTGATAAAGCGGTGGTGTGCGTCTGGAAGAGGGCCGAACATCAAATCACGTTAGATGTCTTCATATTGGCGGGAGCACGTACGGCTGACGGTATATATAGTAGGATCGTGAGGATTGGAGATGACTAGGGCAAACTGGGCGCATGCATGCCAACCCTCCGGAGCTCGTTTAGGATCAGCGTAATCGAGGTAGACGGAGACCGTGTCGTTTGGAGGAGCATTTGAATTACCAAAGGGAAAGAGTAATATGCGCCTTCCCCGCCCCAAGGTGAAGATAAGACAAATAGAAAAAGATGGAGCTGATACTCACCAGCGATGTCCGCCGCATTCAAACTCTGGACTGGTGAGCTTCTTTTCAAGCTTCTTCCAACCCGTAAGTTTCCATGTGAAGACTCTGAACTCCTTGACATCGTGACCCAGCTCTGGCATGTGTTTGGCGGCAAAGGCCTCGTCTGTGAAACAGGCGATGAAGAGATAATAAGCGGACGAAGGTCACAACTACGCACGATCTCTAACAGACACAGGTTCATCGATATCCATTGGAGGTGCACCGTTGACCTTCTCATCCAGCGTTTCCATTTCGCTCTACGGGGTCAAGGAAGAATGTCAGAAATACCATAACTGATGATTGGGAAGTATCCACGGCGCACCATGCTGAGGCGGAATGATTAGACGTGAAAACTGTGGAGAAATGTATTGGTACAAACAGGAAAATGGTTGGTGGCGGCAAGCCTGGTGCAGAGAGAGAGAATGGACGCGTAAAGCAAAGTGACGCAGTACGAGTGAGATCGTGAACCTGCCCAGGCCATGGGGCCGCGCACCGCACACGGAAACCCCGGAAATTGCCGGATCTTTGCCACACGCAAGGCTTGGCCAAGGGTTTATCTTCCTTTTGTCAATGCCTCTCTATATAACAAGTATCGCCCTCAACAAAGCAAGGAATAATGGTTCTCTCCATCTATCTCACACGGTCCTTAAACCATCTCGACAGGGGAAGTCATATCATTTTGATCTCCACCAGCTTTTTCCGCTGGTCACTGTCGGTAGTGAGTCAAAACCGTGTAAGAATGAGCTACCGAGGCCAGATCACTCGTTTCTACTCCGTTTTGGAGTCAGGCGAGTCGAATATTTGCCCTCAGCGCGCCATTGTGACCATGGATAGCCTTGGACCTGTCATGCTACTGTCCTGGGTTATTTGTTACTCGGCATACATGTATAGCACAGTTACAGTACTGTATGATACTATAGTATTATTCATCATTCAGTCACCTCGCCGCTGTGCATGACGGGACAAGAATATATTTAGACAGCCGAGCCAAAGTGCTTTGAAAGGTTGCCCAGAGGGGGAATGAGGCTGTCCGAGCGGTGTCTATAAGCGGAAAGCAACACGAAGCTGGGAGTGCCTCGCCTCATGTCGGTCGCCCGCCTGTCCTCATTCGTTTCCCATTTTGTCTCCCGACGGTGCGCATTTCTGTCAAGCACCTAGGTTCTGGGGCCGCAAAGGCCTTTTCTATTTCCCTTTTCTCCTCTCTTCTCGAGAGGCCGAGATTCTTTTGCTCTCTTGACTATGAACACTTATAAACACTTGAAAGCTACCGCTGTTGACGCCTTGAACCAAGAAACCGATCGTCCGAGACGCAAGCACTTCACCTCTCTCCCTCGTCACAAGACTCCAGATATTCGCACCTCTTCAAGAGACAAGGATGATTCAAAGCGTCGTTCCACCCGCGGTTATGTCTCCGATGGTCCCCTCCCATCGTCACAAACCCTTGCACCCACATATCCGACAGGCGCTCAATCTTTGGCCACTGCCAACAAGGCATCTCATAACGCACCCACACAACCTTTTCAGGGATACTCTGCGTACGTGCCACAGAAGGCATCGCACCAAAACACACCTTTACCCCAGGAATCTCACCCTACAAACCAAAGATATTCGGTAGCCACTCCTGATCCCCGTGCCACACCCCATCGAACTGTTGCGGCTTCAGATAAAAGCGCTTTCCTGTCTCCAGATGCGACCCGTCATGCCGAGGATCATTATAAAAGTTCTCGGCGCCGCTCTCGCCAACATCCGGCACCGGTCCTCGAAAGTTCAGAGCCGCAAGTCACCTCTACTTGGCCTCCCCCGGCGCCTTTTTTAAAGAGAGTAAGTCCAGAAGGGAGAGAAAGAGAGAAGGAACAGAGTAGGAATAGGGCAAGAGAAGAGTCAAAAGCAACTTCCAAAGCAAGGGACAAGGGGCGTACAGACCGGGCCCAGGAGCACGTTCCTCGGGATCAGCGAGAGCGGGGGGACCCCAGATACGAAGAAGAGAGACAACCTTACAAAGAGGAGCGGAGGCGTGAGAAGGAAAGGGAAAGACGGAGGGAAGAACAGCGCCACGATGAGAAACGCTATGAGCCGAGGGTCAGAGAGGACTATGTCCCTAAATCCACTCGAGATCAGGAGAGACGACGTGAAACCCACGATGGCCACGTACCTGCAACGTCCATGGGCAAGGATCCAAGGCTTATCCGCGTCACGGTCAAGGACTCAGACGAATCTGACAATTCGCTGATGAAACGCCCCGGCTCGATCAGACCCAGGCGTCGCCACCCGAAGGACCAGACGATGACGGTAGGCATTGATTGTGTACTAAAAACTCCCATCTGACATAGGATTCTCCAGGCCGTTGTGCCCACAGTTGTGCGCCAGTCCACATACCCTCCTACGCCCGCACCAGCTCCAATAGTCCAACCTGAGAGCAACCCCGTGTTAAATCCCAATGAGTCCCGCCGAGTGGCGACTTCGATGCAACCATCGCAGGGGACGTCGGGTACTTCTAACGACAGATCCGGCACGCGGCCCCAAAGGACCTCCCCACGCCAGAATCCAACCGTCCCTTATCCTCCTGGTTATGCTGTCTCTGCAAGCGATAGTGAACACATATCGACGAGGGAGCATGTAAGTAGTCATAAGTACGTATTATGGCCAAATTAACGTTTCATCAGCGTACGAAAATCGCCGAGAATGCCAGATCGATAGAACGTCCCCGGACGTCAGGGGGTCATCGTGCCAGCATCGCTCATGATACTGTCTCCAGGCCTCCCATTACACACCCTCCACAACCAACACATGATAAGAACCCCCCTAAAGTGGAGGTCTGTAGTGTCTTTAATTCTCCCGATATTTATAAGGATTTACCACCTTTCCTCACAGAAGCCACCGAAAGGTGGTTTTAGTGCTTGGGTATTGCACCGGGAGCCATCCAACTCCCATCCTAAGACCGGAGATGTTCATGTTGCGGACCAAATTGCTACTCAGCCTAGCCGTGCCGTTCCTGTCGCCCCATCATCCATACGCAACGACACTTCCAAAACTATCCCCCAAGTTGTGAGCATAAGAGCGGGCGAAGGTCCGGCGGACCCGAAAGACTATGTGGTAAGACACCCTGCGCCGCCAGTCGCGAACTCTTTTGCTACAGATGCGGCTGCACGTCAACCTCTGCCCACGGTGCAGGTACTACAGCAACCGCAACCATCTGATAAACGGCCCCGCGACGCACCTCGAACGCTGGCAGCTGCCCAGCCTAACCTTCCGAGTCACGTCCCTACAACTCATAATCCCCCGTTGCAGCCATGGGTAGAACCGACACGGTGGTCGACAGAGCCTCAACCCATGTCGCCCGTGCCCCAACCCATGTCGTCAGTGCCCCAACTCATGTCGCCAGTGCCCCGCCCATCTGTAGTCCCTTCTCCTATGGTCTTCTCCGCTTCTCTGGCGCCGCCACCTACTCAAACGGTTGCCCAGCAATATCTGACACCACCTCGTACCCCCCACGCATCTTCAAACCACCAAGAAAGCCATACCTACGCCCAGGGAAGTCCCTGGCAGAATCCCACACCAAATAGCCGTCCGCCTGCCCCTCCAATGCAGTCTCATACGGTTCCTTCACCCGCAACTGGAATTGGACAACGCACTTCTCCTCAGGGCGCTTCACATATTGTTCATGATGTCAATAGTACAAAGAACCCGAGGTATTCATCTGTGCCAACCGGATACACCAGCGTTCAACCGTCCTATGTGGCCTCTCCACCATCCAGGCCGATCGCACCTGACTTGGCAGCTGCGTTTCCAATTCGAGAGGATGCCGGAGATGCGTACCGCCATTCGTCTCAGGGAGAGCGTCCGCGCAACGCCCAACCGTCCAAAGACACATTCGATCACTGGGACCGACAGGGTCACAATCAAGATACTATTGCACGAATGGTTGTGAGTTCTGTGCCTTCCACCGAGCGCACCCCACGGTCGACCAGGGCATCTCCAAGTCTACATCCTCGCACTGTGAATCAAGGGACACCTCCCAAGCACGCAACGCAGTCCTTTCCTGTCCACACTTTCCCGCAGCAATCCTCCACGACTCCTGACGTACTACATGCTCACGACCCTTCCCGTCCCGGTGTATATAACATGCCAAACCAAAATTCGGGTTCATCACCATACCCAGCTGCATCCGTATACCCTTCCCCCTCACCTCGCACACAGGTAGAAGTCATTTCCACGATTAATAATCATCACATAGCCAACGCATCCTCGAATAATCCGTCGCCTAAAATCAAGCCAGGAAATCCGTCCCCCCGGTCCCGCCCACAAGCTGTCGCACCATCCCAAGGACCAACGCCTCCCGTGGCGGTGCATGTCACGACTAGGACACCCTCCCATGAAACCGGTTCTACGACTCTTTTAGGACATACATCGTCTTCCCAGGAATCAGCATCAATGCAGCTACCAATGTCACCACAGGCTCATCCACAGGCCATCATGTCACGCGCAACGACTCACGGTGGCCAACAGGTTGTCCTTCCTTCAGCGCCTGCCTCTGACAGTTTAGGCGACCGCAATGCCAATGCCGCGAGTCACAACCAAGTTCCCTCCACACGTCAGACTAGTGCTCGACACCGTCATAGCAATTCGGCCCCGGTAGTATCTGTTTCTTCTCTTGCACAAACCCAACCTCCTCCACTGGACCGATCCCAAACGCTGCCATTTCCAAGGGTACCACCCCCGGTGCCGCCGACACCAGTTCGTTCCTATCCAACAATACAGAGTATAAGAGACTCCCAGGTAGTTCGAATGCCAGTCCCCGGGTATCCTTCTACCCCAGCGCCAAGTTTCAGGCAACAAAGGGACGTGATACCTTCCCCTTCGCAAGAGTCTGAATTGAATACGCCATCTTCTCTCGCTATATCTACAAAGTTGCCCGTCATCTCGGACGAACCGTTAGCTCCGGTGATGTCTACTCAGTCGTATCAAGAGCCAAAAAAGAAGAGTGGTTTCTTCCAAGGACTTTTCCGTTCCAAATCCTCGACTCAGAAGCGGCACCCTCACGAGTCTATGCTAGTTGACCCCCGTGTAACGACAACGACGACGACGACGGCGACGGCGACGGTAACTGCGACGAAGATGGCTTCTACCAAGTCCCCCACTCCCTTGTATTATGACTCGGATTCTAAAGTTGCGACGACGCCTTCGAAGCTGAAGAAATCAAAAGTAGCGCGCACTCCAGCGATATCTGCACCGCATCCTCCGCCGACGCCGGTGCCACTCCCTGCACCCTCCTTCGCTGGTGCAATGGAGGAAAAATTCAGCACTGCTCCCAATGCATTCGCATCATTTCGATTTGTGTCGAAGCGGTATCGCACTATGTCTGGTGCATCGGCGGAAGCCGTCGATGGGACGAACGCTGGCGTATGTCTCCCACTTTTTATTTTCCCTAGTGCCATCGTCTGATGACTTGTAGGCGAGCACCGTACTGACTTCTCCGGCAAATTCGACTCGAAGCCCCACGCCAAAGCTTGTTCCTCCGCAGCGTGACCCTCAACAAGCGACCTACGTCTGGAGGAACGAAGCCGAAGCGATGCAGAGGGGGGGCGCACGACGGCGACGTCCGCGCCCTGGTGTGCATTTTGAAAGCTATGAGGACCATCCCCAGGCCGAACATCACAGGTTTAATTATGCGACTCGGGCTCGTGAAAAGGTCCGTGGCTGATGATATATGTACTTCTTTCAATTATGTTATACTCGCACAATGGCCCCTTTGCTTTCGTCCTGCTATCCTTCTGTGTATCTCGTATATATGTACGCTTGAGTACGCCTCATATTACCTGTATTTATAACCGTAGCATGATGTATCATATCAATATTTTTCTTGCTCGGAATGTATGGTACTCCCGTATTCCAAAGTGAGAAAAATCACACCCGACCGCGTGACGTAACGCGCAACACGACGCGTTCAGTCGCGCCGCGCGCGGGGGCTAATTGCCTCAGGACGCGACGGTCATCTCATTTTCTCATCTAACCATTAGCGATGCAGAAACTCAGCAGGAAGCCAGACGGAGAAGTTCAAGTGCACTTGGGGCTTAAATACCCACATTGGCTTACCTTGTAAGGCTGCCCAGAGCCCCACTATGCACCGACGTCCTTCTCATTCCTGTCAATAACACAGATATGATCGTCCACCAACAGATGACATCACCCTCGAGGAGTTTGAAACATGCGCGATTGATCGACTCTACGTATTGTCTGAAATCGAATCGTGTTATGCACGTAATCGACCATTCGAGGAACTCAAAAAGATCACGAAGTCGCAGTGCGACAAGCACATTCCATTAGACCACAACTCCGCCATCACCAAGGACAGGGACAGTCAACGGAAGAAAGATATCACCGGACATTTTGTGCTCAGGCTGGCTTTCTGTCGATCGTGTGTGTGTCTATCGCAGTTAACCTGCATCTGACTATTTCTCGCGTAGGGAGGAACTCAGGAGGCGATTTATCAAAGCGGAAACGACCCTCTTTCGGGTCCGTTATTTGGATGCGTCAGATCTGGAACGGGGGGAGTTCCACAGGTCTGTGGACTTTGATTGGACGATGGTCGGTTCTATCTGTGCACGCATGCACCTATCCGCGTCTGAGGTACATTTCACAGGTAGATGAGAGCGAGAAGACGATATACAAATCGCAGCTCAAAGCAGTGATTCCAGACGCGGATGAGAAAGAACAATACTTTAAAGTGAGTGCGTCGATTATTGCTTTTCGTTCTACTACAGTCCTAACGGGTATACCATAGGTCAAGTGGACTCGCGTTCCCGATCTCGTCGAGAAGCGGAGGGTGTTCCTCAGAAATGGCTGGGCTTACGTTCCCAGCAGGGAGCAGTCGAGCATCGTCTTCCAGGAGTTCCAGACCCGCCTGGAGCGTGCTTTGGAGGTAATGCGCCGTTCTGTCGCACACGTGAAGGGTTAAATGGGGTGCTGAACCGAATGGGCAATAGATGACGGCGAAGGCGCTCCCGCGAATGGACGAAGATACCCGGCTAGAACCGATTCTGGCCAACCTTTCGCAAGGCTTTGTCGCTGGAATTGGTTCTGAATGGAGCACGAGCGAGAACGCCGGCGAAGGTATTCGAGCCGAGATGGTGGATGAGCTCGCGCGCCAGCACTTCCCGATGTGCATGCGAAACCTCCATGAGAACCTCAAGCGAAATCACCACCTCAAGCATTTCGGGCGCCTGCAATACGGACTATTCTTGAAGGTGGGGGCATTTGTCGTTGGAAGACAAGGTCTAGCTAGAACGTGGTTCACAGGTTCTGGGTTTATCTATCGAAGAGGCCCTGATTTTTTGGCGCAAGTCTTTCAGTGGTAATACTGATGACCATTTCAACAAACATTACAAGTATAACATCCGGCATTCATACGGTTTAGAAGGCAGACGAGCGAACTACCCCGCGAAGAGGTATGGGTTCTGCCGATCCGCGGACATCATTGATTGGCTCACGATCACCTTGTGATCCAGCTGCCAACAGATTCTAACGAACGACCAGCCAGGCGCCTCAGATTCTCACGGATGCCCATTCCGCCACTTCTCCCCTGACAATCTCCAAACGGCATTGTTATCGATGTATTCCTCACAAGGTTTGACGGAGGCTGATCTTCCGGAGATTATGCACACCGTTCGAGCCCAGGCCTACCATGTGGCGTGTACGAGGGTGTTCGAGATCACTCACACGACCCAAAATGTTCGGAAGGGGGACGGAGTTGGGTCAGGAGAGACTGTCACACATCCCAACCAGTATATGGCGGCAAGTAGGGTATTAGAACGTGCATCGGCAGGCGGTGTCAAGGTGGAGGCTGATGGAGATGTTGTTATGAATTAGTGGGGTGTTTGCACTGTTCTCTGTGCCTGTACAGTACGATATGAAATGTAGCGATGTCCGTGACACCCTTACGGCTATGTTTACGTAACCCCAGGAGCGAGAATACCTCACCCTCGGGTGTCAGGCTAAACTCCTCACAAGACTTGACTGGTACCATGTCCGAGTCGAATGATCCCCAGTCAAAGTCCAACGCTAATGTCGACGATCACGTACCAGTCGCCCTGCAGCAATACAATGACACCAAGGGCCATTTCTCACTTGTCAGGTGGGTCACGGCGCTTGCCTCACCTTTGGAGCCCTTCATTCCTCGTACTGACAGAGGGGGGGTGCAGAAATTTTCGACTAGCTGACCTCGTAACAATCATGAATGGCTTCTGCGGCTCATTCTCTCTGTTCTCCTCTGCGAACTACTGCTTGACGGGCGACGAGTACTACCTCCACAATGCGCTCCTGTTCCCGCTAGGGGGTCTCATATTCGACTTCCTGGACGGAAAGGTCGCCCGCTGGAGGAAATCGAGCAGCATGTTGGGGCAAGAGCTCGACTCGCTGGCAGATTTGGTGCGTACCCACCCTACCTCTCTCGGCCCCACTGGTGATCCGACGATACGCTCCATTTGCGGGGTATTGTAGATATCGTTCGGCGTAGCGCCTGCGGTTCTGGCCTTTGTCGTCGGCCTTCGGACGACTCTGGACACCGTCGCGCTGACCTGCTTTATCTGCTGCGGACTCGCCCGTCTCGCCAGGTTCAATGCCACCGTGGCGCTGGTGCCCAAGGACGGGTCAGGAAAGGCACGTTATTTCGAGGGACTGCCCATCCCGTCCTCTTTGGCGTTGGTCGGGCTCCTTTCTTACTGGGTTAAGAACGGCTGGATCGAAGGAAAGGAGGGCATCCCCGGTGGGATTGTGACCGTTTGGGGGAAGTCGGGGGGACATGGCGATGTTCATGTCGTGACCTTCATCTTCGGTGCGTGGGCCGCGATGATGGTAAGCAAGACGCTCCGTCTACCTAAGCCCTGAAGACACGATTTTTTTGGATGAAACAAAGCTTTATGGTGAACGGATTGGGCTGTCTATATTTGTTTTCACGATCGATAGTTGTTTGAATGTATCCTCGAGTCGAGTACGATAAAAGTGTGGCTCGTGACAAGATCCAATAATCAAATAATCCCGATAGAACGACGCGACGCGACTTTGGTTCCAGGGTTATCTCATTTCTCCGAACTGCAATGGTCTCTTCGCTCGATGCGCAGCGCCTCTTCCTTCAATCCGTCATATCTCGCAGGGTCCTCTCAGCTGATCTTGCCAAAATTCTATGGAAGCAATGTGTAGAGGCAGTCAAAGGTCTCTTTTCTTTGCCCTGTCAGGTTCCGAACCTACCGCTGAAGCGGAAACACGACAGCTGCAGATGATACTGTCCAAATCAACACGAACGGGGCAGACGGATGGAGCGAGTTCTTGGCCAGCGTCAACAAATCACTCGATCCCTTAGATTTGGAACTCTCCCGAATACGCAACGAAGTGACAGGCAAGGATGTGTACGCCTTGGTGAGCTTATCTTTCACCCCACCAACAGTCCACCGATCAATCCACGTGTCTAACCCTTGTGTGGATTACGACTCAAGGTCAATCGTAGGGAAGATGAGATTGCCCGTATCGCCAGCGACTATTCTCCGCTCGAGATAGCCTACTTCAGAGCACTGGTACGTATCCTTGCCCAGCCTGCCACTTTTCCCTAGTAGGAGCGCCAATACCGTCTCTTCTAGGTCGAACAAATCATGCTCGCTCCGAACAGCTCGTACTCGATCTCCTCTCTGGCGGCCCTGCGCGAAGTAAACACGCTGACATCGCCGATGACCAAGACGCAAGCTGAGAGCGTGTTAGCCAGCTTCGTCGCAAAGGGCTGGCTACTGAAGAGCAAGTGTGTCGGTCCATTTGTTACGAATCGTAACCTCACTTCACTTGATCACTGAACAACTCCCCCTCCTCCCACAGAAAGGGTCGTTACTCCTTATCCCCACGCGCCTTACTAGAGTTGCAACCCTATCTCAAATCCACATATCCCGACGAAATTCTGGACTGTACCATCTGTTTCGAGGTCAGTGTTCTGTGCCACCTTTCAACCACAACGAAAGATAAAATTTCGCGCATTGACCCGCACGCTGACGGAACTCACGGTGGTGTAGATTCTTACGCGCGGTCGCGCGTGTCCCAGGGCAAACTGCAGGGTGCGGATGCACAGCGCGTGCTACGAGGCGTATCGCCGGTCCAATAGCAAATGTCCCGCCTGCGGCGAGGACTGGGGGAGAGTCGGAAACGACAGGGTCGTCGACGTCGGTGAGGCAGCAGCGCCCAAAGACGAGTGGCCACGCCGGACGCGGAGGAGCGCGACGGCGGAAGAAAGCGAAGACGACAACGAACAAGGCGACGCGGACGCGGATGCGGATGCGGATGTGGATGTGGATGTGGACCCCCCTGCCCCCACTGGATCCTCTCAAGCGCCGGCACGTCGTAATCAGCAGCAGCGAACTGCGAGTGCTAAGTAAAGCACCGTCATTCGCGAAGGCTTAGTTCTCATCTGACGAGACTTTTTTTTTTTCAGTGCACGTCACGCGGGAATGGATGCTGATGGAGATGAGGAGCCTCCACGAGCAGGGAGACGAGGAAAGGGCCGGCGTGGTTGACATGGCTGATTGCGATGTCGTCGAAGAGCTACAAGGTATCAGCTGTCTATACGCCCTTCGTGGGCTAACTAACGTGTCTATTCTACCCGGTGGATAATGTATCAGACTTGTCCGTTCCCGGCATGGAAGTGGCCACCCTGCCGTCCTCTTCCCTGTCCCACTGCCTTGTGAAACCGAACCGGTCCTTGCCCCACACTTGTTTCTTTCGTTTGCGGCCCTCTCCAAATTCATCGTTCCACCTTCGAAGGTCAGCCAGTGTTCCAAGGGACTCGGATGCGGAGGGCGTTATCTCTTTGAGGGCCTTTGCGAAATTGTAGGGCCGAAGGACGCGCTTTTGCGTGGCCAAGGTTGCAGAGTCGTTCGGTGGCTTCGCCGTGCCGTTGTCGTCCGCGTTGCCCGTCTGCGATGTGTCTTGGGGGAGATTCATACCTTTTTCAACGACCCAAGGTACCGAGACGTTCTCCTTGACTGCGTCCAGTGCCGCGGATACGCAGACGTCTGGTGGGATTGAAAGACGCTAGTCAGAGCATGACTCGATCCACAAGGGCCAACTTACGCTTCAGGTCAGATCCAGAAAAGGTGGGGGTATCCCGGGCAAGAACTTTCAGATCGACCTCCGGAGATAGTGCCTCATCGCGGAGGAGAATCCTCAGTATTTCTAGACGCCTGATCAGAACAGGAGAACAAGACGGCCATGGAACACCCATCACTTGCCTTCGCGCTCCTTCTCTCCTGGCAAGTCCACCAGAAGCCTCCGAGGCAGCCGTCTCAAGACGGCATCGTCTAGATCAAACGGCCGGTTGGTCGCACCGATGACAATGACGTTATCCGTGTTGGACGTCTTCAGGCCGTCCATTTCTTGCATGAATTCCGTGATGACGCCACGATGCACGAACCCGCCCCCGGTATCGCGGGAAGATGACCGAGCACCAAAGAGGGCATCGATCTCGTCGATGAAAACGACGCATGGAGCCAGCCTTCGGGCCAACGAGAACACGGAGCGAACTAGTTTCTCTCCCTCCCCCACGTACTTTATTTTTGAAGAAAATCTCAATGTGAGCCACGAGTGATTCCCAAGGATGTTGTGATAAAGTCACTAACCATGTCCATGACGTCCGAAGGAGAGATCGCAAGCATGCGACATCCGGCCTCTTTTGCGAGCGCCCGGACAACCAGGGTTTTCCCGGTGCCAGGAGGACCGAAGAGCAGACAACCGGTCATACTGTGCTCCTTCAAGATTCCTTGTTGAAATGCCGTCGGGTGCAACAAAGGCAGCGACACGATAGTGCGCACGGAGTCAATCGTATGCGCGGGAAGATGGACATGCGCGAATGATGTGGGCATTGAGACTGTACGACATTCTCAGTAACGATTGAGGACTTCGCCCTTGGGGAACTTACCGGAATCTACGATGCATCCCAAGAGCCTCTGCTCATGCGAGTCCAAATACGGGTCGTGTTTCACCGCCTCGACAATGTCGTCCACAGGTCTGTCTCTTTCATGGTCCTGATCATTGTCTTGTTGATCCTCCCCAGCTGGCCTATTGGAAGAATGTTGTATCCACGCTTTTCTCAGGTCCTGCGAGGCTCGCTGATCAGCCCACGCCCCACAAACATGGGTCCATGAAACAGGTGTTGACGAGAGCGACGACCTGACCGAGTCCGGCGAAGACGACGAGATCACGCGGCCTACTGTCTGGTCAGCAATCTGTTTGACCGTTGTCCAGACCTCTATTTTATTTCCCCAATCGTCCCACATTTTTGCTGCATTCGCCGAGTCTTCTGGTCCCAGATGCTCAGATGAGGAAGGCACAGACTCTGAAGATGCAGAGAACACGGACGCTGCGCTGGGATTCTCGAGTAGGCCTTCTACTTCTCCAATTGCCATGCGCATCGTCAATTCGTTGACCTCCCTCCGGCGGTCAATTCTAGATTCCTTCTCATGTGACAATGACCGAGAAGCAGGGACCAGTATCGACGTGCGCAGAAATCCCGAACTCATCGGTGAGCTTGAACCCCCTGATTGCAGATTGGGACGAAATCCTCCACGGCCAAGTAATGGACCGAGGAGCGAAGTAAGGGGGTTTCCTCCTCCAGGGGGGCCACCGAAAAACACGAAGTCGGGTTGACCAGGAGAGCTCGAGTCTTCCTCGGCAAGAGGTCCAGTGAAGAATTTGGGCAGTTCAGATTGGAGGGCGTGGTCACCGCGTTCCCATTTCCGCAGGCGTTCTCGGAGACGCCACTCTCGAGCCTTCTCCGCGTTGTCCTCCTCACCCCAATCGTGCTTCCCGGGTCTCGACGTTGCGACGCCTGGTGTTGCCTGACCACTGCGACTTGTCAACATGTTCATGATCCCCTGGTGACCGGGCGGCCACGAGGGAGACGACGATGGCGGGAGGATGGAAGGAGTGATGCCAAATAATATCAATGTTGGACTGACTACGGGTGACGTTGACCGTGACAACGCGCCTTGACGGCGCTGGCGGACTGCAGAGAGCAGAGCTGGATGTAAAGACGTCCACGACGAAGAGAGGGTTTGAAAATCGCGAATGTAGATGAGGCGCGGCCTCTGAGTGACGCTGGGGCTTCCTGCGTCATTGGGAGCCTGTACGTTGATGCACATGTCGAAAAAGGTTTTGGCTTTGACCATGTTCCCTTTTGACGGGGGATTCCTCAACATCCGATACGCTTGGGACGGCGTGATCTTCAACGTCATATGAGCTGTAGGAACGACCAAGCCAGGCGCGTCGTCGTCGTCGTCATCGTATTCCACATTCGATGAGGAGAAGGAAGGGGTGGGTTGAGAGGGGAAATGCAACGGATTCTGGGGGAGCTCAATGAGGGATGCGGCTGGAGGGAAACCAAACGTCGTGTGAGTGTCACTGTGTTCCCTGGAACGGCAGATGCAACGCACCCTGTCCGAAATGACCACATTCCCCAGCTGCCATGTGTACCGCATCTAGTACGACCACGTCTGAACCTGTCCGACGTGCAAGTTCACGCACGGTATCGTCGATGACATAGTTTCCGCCTTCGATAGGGCAGTAGAGTGCAAGAGTAGGTTCTACAGGAGGACAGCTCGAAGTAGGATATGCGACTTTGTGCTGCGCCTGCGGGTGCAGAGATATGTGCACGTTGTTCAAAACCTCTTCGAACACCTCTGGTGGTGGCAGGGTCGAAGATTCAGATTCGGACAGGGACTGATACGTCCAGAAGAAGTTCTGCTCGTTGGGAACTTCGAGTGCTGGCGGCGGCGGCAGCGTAGCGCCTGATCCGTTTCTGCCATCGGATGCGGCAGAGCCTCTGGAGGATGGGCTGGGCTTGTCGGGAGATTGCGTTGAGTCAGCGTCTGGCGAAGTTGATGTGGACGTCGACGCTCTTCGAGCAACGCGGGGGACGCGAGCGGGACTCGACTGTGGGTCGTTCCTCGGGTAACGCGCGGGACCTGAATATGAAAGACGAGCGCGAGTTGATACGCAGGAATTTTTTGTAGAGAGGGGCGTTCTACGAAGGAGAAGATGAGAACGCATTCAAGGAGAACGTGAGACGAGGTCGCGCGTCAAGACCAAAAACGCGGTTCATCTCATTTCTTTTCTCGTCATCACGCCTCAGTCGTCGTGATTAAAGTAATGGAGCAGTCACATTAATCACAGCCCATGAGCAATAACGTAGAGTGTACTTAGTAAACAAGTGAATAGTAGTAATCTATCTAATGGGGTCTCATATCGCCTTGGACCGAGGACTCGCCTCTCGTGCTTTCGCCCGTTCTGCGAGATCGACTCCAACAAGGATTTTGGACGCCTTCCAAAGCTGAACGAAGTTGATGATGTTCTTCGCCAAAAATACCCAAAATGATATGAGGGCGATAGCCTCCGGCCATGTCAGATGTGTGACCAATGGGTGTGTGAGTCCGATAGGCGTCTTCACCCATTTCATGAGATATAACGAGACGAAAAACACCTCGTTTCCCGCGCACATCACAAAGAGCGTCCGCTGTAAACGTCCCATGTCAGCGGGAAG
>Ga0307510_10000730_pt1 | contig 33714 bp, 26 predicted proteins | sample 12_EM_MG_FD_207224 | JGI IMG/M metagenome (GOLD analysis project Ga0307510, IMG submission 207224) | Populus trichocarpa ectomycorrhiza microbial communities from riparian zone in the Pacific Northwest, United States - 12_EM | ecosystem: Host-associated > Plants > Roots > Unclassified | place... | reverse complement strand
GAGTTTCTCTACTTTCCTAGCAAAATCCTTCTTCTGTTTTGACCGCTTTGTCGCCATTAAATAACTAAAGTCAAATGTCTCGCTTTATACAGTTCACCATGGCAACCCCTTCCAACAAGTTCTGTTGGAGTCCATGAAAGTTCATGAATGTTAAAGAGCCATAAAAAAGATGTAAATCTCCAACCAACCTTTCAGGAGATTAAACTTTCAGTTGCCCAGGAGTCTCTTATGGTAGAAAGTGATGTTTTTTCAAGAACGGTAAATCTTTTTACTTTTTTCCCCTTGAGCTATCTCATTTGTGTTCGTACTTCATACCTGTTAAAATTAGTGATCAATATATTATCAATTTGCAAATCAATCAAGCAATTCTTAAAGCTTTTGAAGGGGGAAATTGGGTTTTGAAATAAATTTTTTTTTCTAAATAAAAATAATTAATTTATAACTCACAACCTAAGTGAAATACATCACAAGTAAAGAGATAAAACATCGAATAAAGACAGAAGATTATGTTTTTTTTTATTTTTATGAGATTTTGTGTTCATTTGGAGGAGAGAAGAAATCAATTAGACTTTAAAATCAATTTGGGGTATTTTTGTGAAGATTTGTTGTTTAAGTTGTATATTATATTATTGATAGATGTTTTAAAATTCAATACTCTCAGGAATAGAGTTTTTTGGGTGGTTGGATTATGGGTTTAATAGAACGTTATTGCTATTTGATTAATTATTCATAGCTAAGAAAGGTGGTTGATTCATGTAAGAAGCTAAATATCTACAAAATAATCTATTTTGGGTGGATTTACGAACCCTCATATGCTTTAGTATATTTGTAGAGAGATATTACAATAAATGTACAAAAGAGCATTAAATCTCAAGAACTAGGTTGTTTGTTCTTGTTCTGGAATGTATTAAATACTCTTTAAAGAAAAATGGTGTTTTGTGTAAATAATAGGTACAATATGTTGAGAATATAGAAAAATATAAACCTTTTACGATGGTTTATGAGGTATTTATACCTATGAACCTTATCCTTTTGCTTGAATGAAATGATTATTGAGTCATTACACCCTTATAACAATAATGAAAAATAAGTATCTCTTACACATGCATTAATAAAGTAGAAATGTGGTAGGCTATGCGAGACTCTTGTACATTTTGAGGTGTAAGTGGAGTATATGCTTGCTGAGTAAGTCCCTTATATTATATGCAATAAGTCAAAAATATATATATACACACACACACACACACCAAACTCCCCAGGGATAAAATGCATAAAGTCCTTTGACACTTTGCATCTAGGCTAAAAAGTCTAAGTTTAGTTAAAAATCTAAGGGGACAAGTGTTAGGCTCATGCCACATGCCTAAGCCCAAATAATGTCTGAGACTAGGCTCAGGTCATGGGCCAGGGTCTAAGGGTATCAGGATATGAATATAGTGTTGGGCTCAAGCCGCAAACTTGAGTCTAAGGGGTAACAAGCTAGGTGGCCTGGTGCTGGACTCAGATGCAAAGCCTGAGCCCAAAAACATTCTAGGTCATTAACCTAGCTCAAACTTGTTCTCGAATCCTTATTGAGCTTAGATCGTCATGAAAATAGGCTCAGGCTAACAAAAAAATATTAAAAAATATTGATAAATTTTGGTCTATCAGTAGCCCTCAAGTCTTTACAGTAAAAAAAATCTCGGAGACTTAAAGACTTACCTAATTTTTTTGACAAGATCGTTGATTTTTCCTTGTATAAAAAAAGGGATGTACATCCCGGGGCATGTCACCTGAAATTTCATGTATAGAGGTGTGCACCATGATTAAAAAATGTTTTTTTTCAAATAAAAAAATACCCAAAGAAAAACTTTATAGTAGTGTTAGTTCAAATTCAATGATCTGATAAAGGTGGCTACATATGTTGTTGATCCAGTGAAAAAGAAAGGAGGCCTCCTACTACATAAGGTTTTCCTCTTCTTCCATTTCACACTAAAACTTTCTATCTTTAAACTTCTCTCTGGCCATGTTAGTTAAGAATTTAATACCTATTAGTTAAGAATTTCTAACAATAAGTTTTGGGTGAAGTGTGTTTTTGATAGAGAGTAATTATGTGGAGCATGTGGCCTTTTGAGTGAAGTTAAATGTGGGTAGGATGACTTAAGGTAATCCTTTACCCTTTATCATTTCCTTAGTTGCAAACTATGGACCTGATGGGTGGTAAACAAGCTACTTTCATGAGTGATTTTATATTTAGAGTAGGGTCATTCAAACCTGAGGGTTTTAATATAGGGTTTAGGTTTGTCAAATTTGGACCTAAGATAGAGGGATCGATGCTCATCTACTCACACCTGGGATGGGTTTTTTTCTCAAGTACATTGGGAGCACCCCCATGGATCATTAGAGAACCTAGAGCTCCTAATGATACAATGAACAACACTTGTCTATAAAGTAAGTGTCTAGGGTTAATATCTAACAATGGAAGATATATGTAGTCATTCTCCCTCGTGAGTTTGAAAGGATAAGTAAACAATTCAAAAGAGCTTATAGAGGGAAGACTTACATCATAGCCCCACTTTGTATGTTTGAGTTAGGGCACATTTTCCATTTGTATGAATTTATGAGTGATGTTTTCTTTCATTATCACATATACCCTTGCCAACTACATCCGAATGAGTGGATATTACTTACAGCCTTTGATGAATACTTTAGGCTTATAGGGTAGGTGCCTACCATAACAATGTTTAGGCACTACTATACTTTAAATGATTGTTCTAATGGTGGTTATGATATTTGTTGGTTCTTTACCTTTTCCATCCAACCAAAAGGGCACATAAAAAGATGTAATGTAAGGTAAGACTATCCATATGAAGAAGTGGTGACGAAAATGGTTAGTCATCAAGTATAATAGAGAAGTTCCTTGAGTAGGAGCACATAAGTTGTGGGGATGTTCCCCTTTCTAATGGATTCCTAATCAAATATAAATGTGAGGCAAAGTCTGGATGACCTTGAGAAGAGTGTGTGTCATCGCTTGTCACAAACCATTACTCACTTTTGTCATAACCCAATTTTCAACCCCTCATTTTTTTATGTGTTTTGAAAAAATTAGAAAAATTAAAAAATATGTTTTTTCAGTAAATCTAGTTAATTTTAATTAATTCTTTATTTTAATTTAATTCTTTATATGTCAAAAAATCATAAGAAAAAAAAATAAAAATAAAAAAATAAAATTGGGGTTGAAATTGGACCAATAATTGAGCGCAAAAGTGAAGAATGGAAATTTTTAGGTCACAATTAATGTATAAATTTTTAGGTCACAATTGAAGAGGAAATTGAGAAAATGGCTTAATTTGGTTAAAATTGAAAGAATATAAAAGTTTTAAGATGGTTTTGAAATAAATAGCTAAGTTAAAAGTCAATTAAAAGCCTAATTGAAAAAGTAATTTGAAATTGGGAGTCAATTTCGTTTAAAAACTAAGATTCAAAGAACCAAGAATGAATTTGCAATAAGTTTTTAAATTTAAAGGTATAAATTGATTCAATAAGGGGTATAACCTAGTCTTATAACCCTAGAGTTACCCTGGTCTCATTACCCGAGTTACGAGTTTTGCAGGTTAACCCTAGTAGATTTAGATTGTTTTATTGTGTTCTTTTTTATATTAATTTCTTTTTCTAATTTTATCCTTCTATATTTGATTGATTGTGAATTGGGCTTCAAGATTTGTTTTGATTTGCTTTTTATGGGGTTATTTCAGTTTCATGACCTAGTCACGAGTTTGGCAGGTTAACCTGAGTTGACTCATGTTATTTTTTGCTTTGCTTTCTATGAGTTATCTCAGTATCATGACTCAGATTATGAGTTTGGCGAGTTAACCCGGGTTGACTATGGTCATTTTATTTTTATTTTTTTAATAGATTTTTTTTTTAATTTCATCATTTAACATTGAGTTGATTGAGAATTAAGCTTCATAATTTTTTTCGATTTACTTTCTATAGGGTTATTCTAATACCATGACTTGGATTGTGGATTTGGTAGTTTTACTTAGGTTATTTTTTGTTATTTTTTTTAATTTTTTCATTTAACATCAGATTGATTGGAATTCAACTTCATAATTTGTTTTTATATACTTTATATTGGGTTAACATGGTCTCATGATCTAAGATATGAATTTGACCGGTTAACCCAGATTGATTCAATTCGATCCAATATGTTATCGTCTCTATATATATATATAAATATGAATGCCGCCTTGAATTTTTTTTATCAAATTATATTTTTACCCGTCATACAAGTTATTTTTAAATTTATCAAGTTTTAAATCATATCGAGTTAATCCCCACATAATTTATTTTTTAATTCTTATAAGGAAAACATTAATAATGTCTAAATTATTTTTTATATATTTTAAAAAATTAATCCAACCTAACTAAATTTCAAAAAAGCCAAAACATGAAAAACAATGAGGATTAATTTCAAAAAGGACAAAATTTTGAAGGGCAAGACCATAAAAATATTAAATGAAAAAAACAACCTCGTAAAAAGGCCCGAGCTAACTCGTGTTAACCCTCTGAACCCACAGCTCAGATTACGAGATCGAGATAATCTAGTAGAAAAGAAAGCAAAGAAAATCACAAATCTCATTAAAAACAAATAATGTCGAATAATGAAATTGAAAAAGAAAATAAATCCAAAAAAACATAAAAAAATTACAAAATGATATTTTTTTCAACATTAACATGGTGATGTATTAGATTGATCTGAATCAACTTGTTAAACTCGTGATCCGTGTTGTGGATTCCATTAAGTTCAATACTTTTTTTTTTAAACCTAATTATACAATAAAAAAAATATAAAGACTAATTAAAAATTTGAACATATCTTTAATTATAATTTGGTTGCACATATAGATTCTGTATTTTTTTATAACTGTTTTTTTTGAGAAAAATAAAAAATAAATCTTGATTAGCAACTCAAACATTAATTTTAAAAATGTGAAAATTATATTAAAAGATGCTCATGGCGTTACTTACACTATTAAATTAGAAAATAAATCTTGATTAGCAATTTAAATATTAATTTTAAAAATGTGCAAATTATATTAAAAAATTCGGGCGTTACTCTCACTATCAAATTAGATTCAGATGATTTTTTTTTAAAATTAGCATTTTTTTTAAATGAAAAAATAACATAGCTTAAAAAAATCATGGAAATAGTGTAATTTGATAAGAAAAGAAAAAAGAAAAAAATATATTAAAAACCATGTCAATAAGAAAAAAGACCGTAATGCAAAACTCTTTGTACTCAAAACACGTAATAAAAAGCAGCATAAAAAAAAGAAGTTAATTTCAATGCGAAACACCAAAGTCAAGTCTGGCTAGCTAGCTGACCAACATAAACAAGTAAACCAAGATTACTATAATAATAATAAAAAAAATCTATTAATTAATTTGCAATTTTCCTGTATCAACTTGAACTCAATCTAACAAAGTAAAAAAGGAAAAATTCTCTCTTTCCTCACTCAATCTCGCCTTATCCTGCGCACCAGCCGGCTTCCACCTCTCAGATCCTCCTGCTCTCCTACACACTCTCTCTGTACTCACCGATCAATCATAGTAATCGTCAGTTATTTGTAAGGATCCATCTGCTCAGCCTTTTTTAATTTTCATTTCTTTTTCATCATGCTTAATTACTAGAGTTTGCATGCGATTAATCTGCCGGTCATTTTCTGTTTGTAAATCGAAACCTTGAATTCAAGAATGTCTTGAATATTCTTCTAATCTTATATATATATTTTTTTTGTTTTAGGTACTATGTAGTAAATATTAGTATTTGATGTAAGGATTTTTATGCACTTTCGGAGTACAGTCAGTTACCTCTGTTTCATATGCCAGTTTCAATTACGAAAATTATTCTGAGGTTTTTTTTTGTTGAAAAGTTGGAGAAACTGGGAATTGTGGAATTCCAGTAATTTCATGGTATACCCACTTGCTTTTAATTTATTTTTTTATTTTTAAATCCAAATTGATCTCCTTTGTAGAGAATACTTGATCAGTTTTTGTGGAGTGTGGATGACAATCTTATGCGCTTGTGTTAATTCGTTCCCATGGTATCTAAAATGTGTTTTAATTTGAATTAACTCATTTCTCATGACATGGTTTAAATACAAGTGGAATCTTATTGTTTTGAGCATATTATTTGTGTGATGATAACCATGTACACGTTAGCTCTTCTGATCTATTTACTGTTCCATTTTTATTTGTTTCTGTGTATTTTTTGATGATCGTTGGTGCCGCAGAGTGGGATTTATAAAGGTTTTGAATCATGAGCTGCTTCGGTTGTTGTGAAGAAGATGACGTCCAGAAAGCTGCTGACAATGGAGGTCCATATGCAGTTAAAAGCTCAGCAGGTAATATCTGCCTGCCAAGAAGTTAGAAGTGTTGTAGCAAGAGTAATTTATTTCAATTTAATGGATACCTTTATCAATTTGAATTTGCTGAATGAACTTTGAAAGATTTTTATGGTGTAAAACACTCTGTATGGTTTCAATTAATAAATGTGCATTTTGTTCCTTTTTTATAAATTGTTTTAGTGAGAAGTTTGCTCTTTCATTTTTGAATTCAGGTATCATTATTGATTCTATTTACTGATTTGAATTTGACCAAGCAGGCCATGTCGGAAATTATCATGCATCAGAAACAGCTCCCAGGGGACCTCAGGCTGTTAAAATCCAGCCTATTGAAGTCCCTGCAATATCAGTGGATGAACTAAAGGAAGTTACAGTTAACTTTGGGACAGATTCTTTGATAGGAGAAGGATCATATGGAAGAGTATATTATGGTGTTCTTAAAAGTGAGCAGGCTGCAGCAATAAAAAAATTAGATGCCAGCAAACAACCTGATGATGAATTCTTAGCCCAGGTTTCTTTGAAATCCCACATTGTTGCATCTTCCATTTCAATTATAACTTTGGAGTTACATATCAAATGTTTGTATGACTTCAACAGGTCTCCATGGTTTCAAGGTTGAAGCATGAAAATTTCGTACAATTGCTTGGGTATTGTGTAGATGGAGGTTCCCGCGTACTCGCATATGAATTTGCTTCTAACGGATCTCTTCATGATATTCTTCATGGTATTTTTTATCAAGCCTTTCAGTGTCAATTCTTCTGATATGAAAGTTTAATAGTGCATTTCATTTGTGCAAATACTTCAACTTTTTTCTGATACTGACCTGTTTTATATGCTTAGAGCTGGAGGATTTTTTAATCCCTTTAGAATCCATAATTGATCATGGTTCTCATTCTTTTTGAGTGCTGTTCTATGTAATCAGAGAAAAGAGCTACCATTTATCATTGCAAAATCATATGACATGGCATCTTTTTTTGATATGGATGGACTCTTTAGCCATGTGAACTTGTTTTCATTTGATTTTGCATGCCTAAAAAATCTTTGGGTGGTAGACGCATATTGCATTGCAAATGTTCCTGGTTTCAAAACCTAGCAATAAAAACCTTGGCTATTAAAAAAAGGGTCCAGTGGAAATCCATCAGCATTTGCTTGCTTGAAATTTTAATAGATGTCAAAACACCAACATTAAATGATTTTTAACGAAAGTATTTCTACCTTGGAGTTGAGTGTTTACAATGCTTTTATAAGATTTCAAATACTCACATAGTCACATGTATTCTTTGGCTCTTACATCGAAATTGGTTATTATTTGCTATGCTTTTATAAAAGTGCAAACACTCACATTTATTCTTTGGCTCTAAAAACAAAATACTGGCTCATATTACTTGCATGATTAATGTTTTAGTTGTCAACGTTAATCAGGGAGGAAAGGTGTTAAAGGAGCACAACCTGGTCCTGTCCTTACATGGCCACAGCGTGTAAAAATTGCTGTTGGTGCTGCAAAAGGGCTTGAATACTTGCATGAGAAGGCTGATCCTCGCATCATTCATCGTGACATTAAGTCCAGCAATGTTCTTATTTTTGATGATGATGTTGCAAAAATTGCCGACTTTGATTTGTCAAATCAAGCTCCTGATATGGCAGCACGTCTTCATTCCACTCGAGTTCTGGGAACATTTGGTTATCATGCTCCCGAGTAAGCTAGTGGTTGATTATTTATGGTTATGTTATTTTCGCATCTTTGTTTTACCATGTCAAAAGCTGTTTTGGTATTCTAATATGTGGTTATGAGGAACCTAAAGGACCAAGCTGCTTATTAGATCCCTATCAGAGATTTTTACTTGATGATTTAGTTTCCCTTTTGGAACTTAAAATTGAGTAATGCTCCATTGCTTGCTAGAAAAAGAAAAAGAAAACTTGTATGTTTCTGATAACTGTGCTTAGTTGAAAGCTTGTAAATTGTAGTTACAATTTGATTTCCTCGTGTCCTTCCCTGCTATCAACTTAAACATTAGTTTATTTGCTAAGATAACCCGCTTTCAAAATCTTGATGTGAGAGCGCAAGGCTTGATTGCTGTGCATGGACCATCTTTGTGGTTGGCAGATATGCAATGACTGGACAATTGAATGCAAAGAGTGATGTGTACAGTTTTGGTGTTGTCCTGCTTGAGCTTCTGACTGGGAGGAAACCTGTTGATCACACTTTACCACGTGGACAGCAGAGTCTAGTGACATGGGTACCAATCACTATTTGTTGTCTCTTGGCTAGCACTTATTCTCTACTTCCAAGCTTTTGAAACCTGTATGTTTCTTCTTTTCTTCATCCTGGCTGACTACTGAGTTTTTTCATGTGTCAGGCTACACCAAAACTCAGTGAGGACAAGGTTAAGCAGTGTGTTGATGCAAGATTACAAGGAGAGTGCCCACTCAAGGCAGTTGCAAAGGTATTTACTTCACCCTTCTAAAATTACTTTGTGAATCAAATAAAAAGACACTTCTATAATTTAAAAATCAGCTCGTCAATTTGTTCAATTGTCTCCAAAACTGCCATGAGAAACTATTTGCATCCTATTCAAATGGGGCTTTGCATTGCTACGTGATTCATGTGGCCTTCATGAGGTGGAATTCTTCACGGCATATATAAGGTGCTGGACTCAGGTGTCTATAAGTGCTACCTTTAAACTCTCTGTGTCTTCATTACAGATGGCTGCTGTTGCTGCCTTGTGTGTGCAATACGAAGCTGATTTCCGGCCAAACATGAGCATTGTGGTTAAAGCCCTCCAGCCCCTGCTAAATGCCCGGCCAGGACCTGCTGGAGAATCAGTAGGCATGTAATTCTTTCTCCACAGCCTCAGTGTATGATAGTGCATGTAAAAGCGCGCATCCATATGCAAGCGTAATATATCAAGGTTTTGTTACTTGCGTATGTAGCAAAACATTTGGACACCTTTCCCTGTGCTCCCATTATTTGACATGCATTTGATTTTTTTTTTTCATGTGTGAAGCTGCCCATCTTGTCATATGATTTTACCTCCTTTTTTTTTCTTTTTTTGCTTTCCCAGTTAGTCATATTATATCCTCTCTTACTCTTAAAGTTGTTACATGTTTACTAGTTCCTTTTTTTTATACCATCTCTCAGAGGTGAAGTAAGAGGATATTCTTATCCAGCTTGTAAATGAGATTGTTTACGTGAAAAATATGCCTCGGCAGAAGTCAAAACAATTGAAGTTATTTGGGCTAGGTTTAATTTGTATTTTGACTCCATACGGGCTGAGTTGTCTGAGCCTTGATGTTTCTGGGTTTTCATTATATGGGCATCTCCTTTTCTTACTCACCTCTTCCCCTTCTATTTTATGACGGGTCTATATGTCGGAAGAAATGGTTGAGGACAGGCTCGGAAATAAACAGAAAGTGGTTGTAGAAACTGGGTACCCATAATTTAGTCTCAGCAGAGACCACGGGCATCGCTGCTTCAGGAAATACAGCTACTGTTGTACCTCCTCAAGTAAAAATGGGATTTACCATGAAAAACAAGAGAATTATTTGCCACAGAAACTTTGGAGTTCAAAAAGGTGGTTTTACCGAAAATATCCCAATGAAAGTGGAGAGTAGAGAATAGTGCCACACAAGCTTTGGTGCTTGCGTTTAGCAGTGGGGTTTGATTTTTTTTTTTACGTATAAAATGATGTTCAGGTACTGAAATTGGGTAAGAAAAGGATAATTAGAATTGAGTCAACTTGAGATATCCTATCAAATTTGCGATTAAGATCATGTGATTAGAATTACTCGATAAAAAAGTAAAAATAATTATAAAGTTTTTTTTTAAAAAAACCGTGTTAATTTTTCAAACCCGTGATCCGAGTCATGATCTAAAGCACTTAATATAAATAAATTATGAAGTTCAATTAGAAAGATAAAATTGAAAAAAAGAATTTTAATTATACAATTTTTTTAAAAAAATAACAATTAAAAAAATGAGGATTAAAATTAAAGTACAAATTAAATTTTATATTTAATTGAAATGTAAAATTGTAAAAAAAAATCAATTTAGTAAAATGACAAAAACAAATAAAAATAAGGATCAAAATTGACATAAAAATAAAAACAATATTGTAATTAAATGATGAAATTAAAAAGAATAATAACTTTTACAAAATAGCCAAGAAAAAAAAATTAAAAAAAATAATGATCAAATTAGAAAACATAATACTATCAATTTGAATTGAAAGATGAAATAAAAACAATAAAACTTTTACAAAAAGACGAGGATAACAAATTAGAAATCCAAAAAATAAGGACTAAATCAGAGAATATAATATTTGGTAAATTATGATTTAAGGATGAAATTAAAAATAAATAAAAATTTTACAAGACCAAAAATAATAAATCAAAAGAACAAGAATTGAAGTTGAAATACCAACAATTAAGAGGCTAGGCTTTAATTTTTAAGGGAAGAGAGAGAAAAAGAGGGAAAAAAGGCCTACTGGCTAAACGCGCCGCACCAACAAGAACAAAACATGATGGAAGGATATTTTTGGACGCTTGGAGGTGCCACACCCGCCCCTGGATGTGCCACACGCGAACGGTTTTTTGTTTTTGTTTTTATTTAGCTAAATACTAAAGTATTTTTAAGCTGACTTTCTAATTAAAAAAAAACCATTATGAAAAATAAAAAACTCCCCTTAACCTCATGCTCAATTTGTGTTTGATTTTAATGTTATTTTCATCGTTTTACCGTGTATTTTAATTGTTTATTATTTTTTATATTTAATCAAATACCAAATTGTCCCTCGAGTTAAATTATAATAATAATAAGAACCATTGTGAAAATAAAAAATACACCTTGATGCCATGTTTAATGTTTTTTTTTTTCTTCAAATAATATTTTAATAATTTTATTATGCAATTAAGATGAGAAAATATTTATATGTTATTTGTTTTTTTTATGTATTTTAAGGCTAAAGAAATAACCATTGATAAGTTTTTTTTAGAGAGAGAAGGTGTGTGTGATGGTTAATGAGAGGAGGGTTGCTTTTGTCGAGGGAAATAAGAAAAGGCTAGATTAACAGTAATTTAGGTTATCTTTTTGACTAGTTTTTCAAGAAAATTAGAGTTTCTCTATTTTTGAATAGCTCCTTAGCCCTTGACTTTGCCAACATTCTCCCAAATGTCTTTAATTTTGTTTTTCTTACAATTTCGTTTTATTATAAAATTGAGTAATAAATAGATTTACCATAGCTTAGCAGAAAACAATGTCTTGTACATCAACATGTATTTGAAGGAACTTCGTCACATTTATATCGAAATTAAAGCTTGAGTATCTTTGTAATTGAGACCATTCGAATATAAAGTCTGAATAAGGCTTGCTGATCTTGGTGAGCACTGAGTCGGTTCATATTGAACAGTACTTCGTAAATATACACTTCAGCGAAACACATGTCGCTGAAAACATTGTCTTTTTACCTGGAATTATTTGTAATCATAAATCATAATCCTATGGAGCATTGGGAATCCGTGTTCAAGGATACTTTTCATTGTTCCTTTATCCGAGTTGAGCTTCGTTTCGGTTTCTCCTCCTTTATTTTGTATTACTGGTCAAATGATCAATGATACACTACTTCCTGGAATTCTAGACTAGGCCATGCATGGGACCTCGCTCTGCTTTTCGTGAGCCCTGAGAAGCAAAACAATCAAAGATTGATGTGACCACATACTCCAGACATAAAGCTTCTGGCTAGAAAATTGGCAATCCTTTGAGTTGACACTGGTAATCACGAGGTGGCATTTAACCTCCCCAGTCCAGCTGTTCCCGGAGTAAAAAAGAAAGGATCTGAATCAGAGCACGATTACTTCTTCCACCATGTGCTCTTGGCACTCCAGTCTTCACAACTCGAGCATAGGTAGCTAAACAAGACAGATCATGTTTGATAGAGGAATAATTAAAAAGAGAAGGAAAGAAAACGAACTTGCAAGTAAGTTTAAAAGCAAAGTTACCTGAAGCTGAACCTTCTCCTTTTGCACCTGCGGTAGCCATAAAATGAAACTCTTAATAACAACCCAGTCTCATTGGTTGTCAGCTGTTTAGCTAATCAACCGCTTCATAATCTTCGGAACAAGGCTATTAAAGCATGAATTGTGGTTTGCAAACTCATCCGAAGGGCATGGTCCAATAAGACACTCTAACTGAATGATCCCCAACAAAAAAACTCGAGGGCATTCATTTGATTTTTAAAGCAAATGGAATTTCATTTCCAATGTTTGGGTAAATGTTTTTTCAGGAACTAGACCCCCAACCATCAATATGAATCTGTAGTTTTAATACGAGAGGCATTCACTCATATTACTAAAATAAACAAAAGAATAAGAGTTGAAAAAATACGTGCATGTCAAATGAGAATAGGCAGAAGTGCATCATTGACAAGTGGACCTATACTGTCAACAACATCAAAATACCAAATTCAGAACATACTTACCAAGCAAATGAGAGTTAAAAAAACAAATCAAACAAACCAATTTGATTGAACGATGGAGACAATAAAAACAGGTTACATAGGCGGATCAGCTATTGTGAGGAAGAAATAAAAGATAGAAATCAGCATAGGGGAAGACAACCTGGAAATGAGACCGCATCAATTAGGACTCTATGAAGACCTTAACAATCACACAACGCCTAACAAAATACAATATGACAAAACATTGGTCTATGATGATACCGATTCACTTTGTTATCAAACTATTAAATGTGTATCTCACTGCTTACTCCAGGTTTGATGAGCCACATACATATTAACTAATCTGTCAAATCATCATCAAGAAAATCAAGACCGTCATCTTCTGTGGTAACTCCTCCGGCAGCAGGAATAACATCCAAAGGCTCAAGTACCCCCCCTGCCAATGTCACCATATCTGCAGGTCTCTTTTCTTGATGGTCATTCTCATCCATTACGTCTCCATCAAATTGTTCCATCTCATTATAAAGGATCTCCTAAAACAGGATGAGAGGTTTCAGCAAGTTCTCAAGCACTCCGTGAAGAATCAAGGCAGTGTGCAAAATAAAAGAAAAAGAAGAATTTTTGGAGAAAAAGTAGATATAATTCGAGGTACCTCGTCTTCTTGCATGGGTTGTTTGTCTGACTCCACAAGCCAGTCATCCAGTATGTTTTCTGTAATTAAGTTGTCAAATGAGATCACATCACCAGGCTTTCTTCCTTGTTGTCGTTCTCTTAGTCGCAAATTGTAATGGACATAGGTAAGCTCATTCCATCTCTTCCTAGACACACTACTATGCCTTTTACTGTGAACTTGATCATATATACTCCACGTGTGTTCACATACAAGAGATGAGCATGTCTGGCTTAGCATGCGAATGGCAATTCGTTGAAGCTCCAAGCAATTTATCCCATGTTGCTGCCACCATGCAGCTAATAAGAAATTGACAAGTGTATGCGTTTAGATCACTCCTTGATTTTGCATAATAAAACAAGAGAAATCACACTAGACAATTCAATTTATGCTTAATTAAGATGCACGGCATCTCAGCCAACATTACCTGGATTGAGCTCCATTCTAGTACTTATAGCCAAATCAGTTCCAAAATCTGCTTTGGCAGACACAAAATCAGGTATCTGCTTGGGTCACACAACAGAAGATCAACAAAATTAAGAATACATAATAAAACTAAAATTGATGAAAATGAAAAAAACAGTTTTGGCTGCATTTTGTGGCATCATTTAATGCAGCACAAATTAACGGAAGCCCAACCTTCAGACACCAAGTAACTAAACAAATATAGCTCTAACATTAGTCCAGTCCTAAAAAATGATACAACAACAGCCAAAAAAAAAAAAAAAGGCACATTACCTGCATGGATGCAGAAACTCTTTTCCCAGTGTCAGCTTCTAATCGAACAATGCATTCATTTAGGCCACGAATAACCTCAGGATTCTATGACAAATAAATGAAATAAGGACAAGATGGAATGGCAATAAGCTTAAAACTAAAAGGGATGTAGTTAACATAGCTCATACCAATAGGAAATCAGGACGATAGCGGTAAGATGGATTAAGAAAGTAAGTAGCCACATAAAGAGGGTGGTGAAACAAGGAGCTCCATTGGTTTTCTATCACGCTCCAGAAAGGTCCATATTTTCGTGCATCATCCCCATGAATAGCTTTAATTGCATGTTTAGCTCTACACATGTCATTATATATATGTGCTATTGATTGGGTTTCATCACTATCTATCTTCTGAAGAACAAGTGCAACTGGTTCTAAAGATTTTATCACATACTGTATCTTCTTCCAGAATGTGGAATTTAAGACAATTTTTTCGACTTCTCTACCATCATCTGATTTGGTAAATCGAGAGGATATCCATTTATTTGATTGGAACATTCTCTTAAGACCCACCCTTTGGTCCAAAAAACTTTGTAAAGTGAAGAATGTAGTGCCATATTTAGTAACAGTTGGCCTGAGAAGTTCCTGTCCCTTTGTGAACTCTTTCTTCATATAATTCAACAACCAAGTATTGTTGTAAATGAACCTTGTAACTCTTTTAGCTTTATCTACGCACTCTCCTACCCATTTTATATTCAAAAAATCCTCTACCATTTGATCAATGCAATGGATAGCACATGGTGTCCAAAATAAATTTCTCCTTTTCTCTTCTAGCATCTTCCCAGCGGCCTTAAAACTGGCAGTGTTCTTAGTGATTACCTGTGATGGAAGCAAGAAGAAAACAGCTAATTAGGCATCCATTTATGAGTACATTTGAAACAGTGCAACAAGGGAAATATTAGAAAGAGATGTTTAACTACCTGAACAACATTTTCCTCACCAATCTCTTCCACCACCTTGTCCAACAACTTGAAAAGGCTGGCGGCATCTTCTATTATATCAGTGGCATCAACAGAAGAAACAAAATATACACCTCGGGGACAACAGACCAAAAGGTTTATTGATGTCCTACCCTGGAGATCATTCCAACTATCAGCCACAATAGAACAACCAGTAATCATCCAAGATGCCTTAAATTCTTCTTGATACTCTTTAATGGTAGTGATCTCATCCTGAAGAAATCGACCAGATATCAGTCGGCTGGAAGGACCTTGCAGACCTGGCCCATACTGGCCAACCAACTCCAGCATTTTGTGGAAATATGGGGAATTTGCTGCATTTGAAGGCAATCCTGCATGATAAAAGAATTTGCAGATGGCAGAGATCACTTCCTTTCGAGCTTTCTTCTCAAAACCCATCTTTGCTTTTGTTTGCCTGTAGTGTGATGATGTTTGGCTTTTAAGAGACTTCAAAAACACTGAATCCAATCTTGATCTTTTCATTGGTGGTTCAGCACCATTGCTGCTGCTACCAGGGGACCTCCCCTTGATGTTATTTCTGATGTCATTGTCAGAAAATTTATCATCAATGACCAGCAAATCTTTACTTGAATATTGCAACAACCCTCCCTCATGTTCCTCCTCTTCCTCCTCATTGTCTGAGTTGGTATAGAAAGTGGATATATCTTTAGATTCAAGTTTCCGATTCCTTCTTCCAGTACGGTGCCATTTCATGTTCTCCTTGATTCTAAGGTACACTTCCTCAGGTGCCTTGTCACAGTAGGCAACTTCCCCAGGGATCCTAGCCAGATGTTGTTTAAATCGGTTTATGCCTCCACTAATAATTTTTTCACAGTAGTTGCACTTCACCCTTTTCTTCTTTTCATCTTGAGCAACACAGTGTTCCCAGCCCGGGTCCACATATCCCAAGGATCGAAGAGAAGCAAACCTTATAACCAAGTTCTTGTCACCCACCACCCTTTTGCCTTTTTGTTTGTAACTACAAGAAGCTTCTTCCATGTCATCATATTCATTAGAGTGGAAAGCTAAAGATGCCTGTTCATATTCAGTTTGCCTTCGTTTTCGACCTGAACGGCATCCTTCCAGGTTTTTTCTCATATTGAAGCATACTTCCTCAGGAACCTTAACACAGTGAGTAACTTCACCAGACATTCTAGCTAAATGTTGCTTCAACCTGAATATTCCACCACTGACTATTTTCCCACAGTAGTTGCATTTGACCTTCTTCTTTCTTTCATCTTGAGCAATGCCATGCTCCCATCCAGGATCAATATATCCTGAGGACCGAAGTGGAGCCATTTCTTCAAACATTTGGCAATCAGCACTGCAGCAGCAGCTTATATCCTTGACTGTTATATTCAAAGAAGCATTAAAATAAACAAACAGCTATAAGAAATGAAACATTTATTACCAGCAATTTAAATTGTTGAGCAACTGAAGATTTACTTGGAGGGGGGGGAAGCACCAGAGAAAGGAGCATTCCCAACTCAGAAACAATAATATTGCAACAAAAGAGATATACACTATAATAAAATCATCTCCTGATATGCTCATGGGATTGGTACTTCTAGTTTACTGGCAAATGTTGAAAAAGGATGTGCAAATCTGTAAAACCCTCCATATTATCACTGGTCTTTTTGTAACATTAAAAAGGATGAGGAAAAAAAGATCCGGCTAAGATAAAATGAGCATGGCTGAACAAATTATTATCCCAGAGACAAGCTAGGCTAACCAAATGGGTGATGAATCTGGTGGTGGAACACAAATTAGGGACTTCAACTTGACATGAGTTTCAGTCTTAAAACAAACTAAAACAAAATCCTTAACACCAACAACGAAAATTTCACATATTCTGCCAGATTTGTATAGAATTCCATGTGAAAGATAAAGTCTTTCCAATGACAGTACTTCAACAGGAAAAATATGACACTTGCTAAAATACCAACACCAGCTACATCTACAGAAAAAAAAAAAAAAAGCAAAAGAAGATAGAATAGGCAATTCTGACTTCTGAGCTTCATGAATAGCATGCAGCAAGAAAATAGGAAAGAAATTCAGTAATAGAATAAATTACCTTGTTATTACCCTGTAAATCCTTTCTCCAGAGTCTCCTGCTGCATGTACGTCAAAACCTAGTTGACTTGTGTTTCTTCCTCAAAAGTCAAAACCATAAAATGGGTCTTTCAGAAAACCCTGTGCTAGTTACCAAAAATACAGTAACCAGTGAGTTGAGAACCCAAAGAGCAAGCAATGAACATTAAAACAAAAAAAGTCAAACAGCGAATTTACTACAACAAGGTGGTCTCAGCAGGCAGACAGAAAAACACAGCATGAAATGACACATAGTATTTCTCGAAGTTTCTTTTCAAAGTCAATCACTATCTCAAATATCAAATACAGGTACATCCACTTCCACTAAATTTTCTAGTCCATTTTTCAGAGCTTGCAAACCATGATTTATGTTCTTCGATATATCTCATAATACAAAAGGATACAAGAATTACCAGTCTGCAAGTAAGTGTACTTCTGAAATCTGCAGGAAATGCAAAAAAAAAAAAAAAAAGAAGCAGTCAGAACCAAGAAGAGAATTAAGAACAAAGATTACCTGGCACGATATGCACATGCACAGAAACTAAAGACTTGATGACATTATTTTACAAAAAGAAAAATAAAAAAAGGAAGGTCTATGAATTCTTAATTACCAACTTGAACTTGGACTCGGCACCGGGCTTTTCATAAAGAGGAAAGAGGTCAGGATGAGATTCCCATACTTTCTTTCTGTATGCAGCTTTAACCTAACACATAAGAAGAGAGCACACACAAAAATAAAATGTTAATTTGACAACAAGAAGCGATGAAAGAAGAAAACAAAGCGAAATCGCCCAAAGAGCTTAGCTTAAAAACCAGCAATCGAACATCAAAGAAAGTTCAATTGTTGATTATGTATTCAAACCCTAGAATTAGCAATTTTCTTAATTAATTAGTAGAGCTCATAAGAAAATATAGCAGCTTATGGATTCGGAAGAGAAACAATTAAGGGATTAGGTGCGGTGTTAAAATAAGAAATTGAAGAGGAGAGAGAGATTTGACCTGAGAGAGAGTGGGGCGGGAATTGGGGGGGAAGCCTATCAAGACCCTCTCCTCATCGCCCTGCATTTCTTTCTGTAATAATCTCCTTTTTGGGGGGCTGTTGTTGGTCTTTGCTGCTTCTTTTCTTTCTTATTTAAAAGGGTTTATCTCTCTCCTTTTCTCAAATAAATTAATAAATAAAAACAAATTAATTTCTTTTTATTTTATATCTAGGAATTTAGTTTTCTTTACATAATTTGTAGCCGTATTTCTTTTTTGCTGTCATGTAAGTGGCAAAATTATATACAGGCTACCTCTGCAGGACAGGTGTTTGGTTCTTAATTGAGGATGAAAATATAGAGGGCATGGGAGTTGTCTATGAGGATGCGCGGTGACATGACCACGAAGCATGTGTGTGTTTGACCTTTTTTGTTGGACTTTTCTCTCTTCTGACGTCATGTTTTGAATGTAAATTTAATACCATAGCCGAGGCCCAGGCCCAGGATCAGTTCATTGTTTCTAATCCGAACGAACGGGTTGGTCATGGGCTCTCACAAGCCTGTCTTGCTTACCAAAGGAATGGAGGTTACGTTTAGCGAAGGAGACGGTGTGTTGTGAGACAAAAAAAAAAAAAAAAAAATCAAGTGCAGTTTGGTGTTTGTTTATGCAAGCACGGCAGCGGGCGCCGAGGGTGCTGTGGAACATCTTATTCTTTGCGGCTTAGGAAGGCGTAGGAAGCCGAGACAGAGCGCGTCACTCACCTCATTTCACCTCCTGCTTGCAGAGAAAGACTCGCTAATCACTACTAGTACAAAATGAGAAGAATTCATGGAGGAGGAGGGGTAGGGTTTAAGTGGAGCTTCAATTTGTTAAAGCAGAAGCTTATCCAATCGGGGCGGAACACAAATCATTGGAATCGAACATCCTTTCTCCAATCCCCAATTCCCAAACATTTTTCTCGCTATTACTCCACTGGTCCGTCCTTTTCTTTCTTTCTCTTTCCTTTTTCTTTTTAAAATCTGAAAGAAAGATTATGATTTTTTTTCTTTTTATTTTTCCTTTGGGCATCAAAGCAGAATCGCAACTGCAGTTGTCCCCGAACCTAATTAGAATAATGGAACAAAGACTATCCGCTATTGAACACAGGAGTGCTTGTCTTGAGAATTTCATGAACCAGGTCATTTAATTTATGTTTCTTTTCTTTTCTTTTCTTTTTCAAAAAAGAACACTGCATTTATTGTTGTCAAATGATGTCTTTGTATTTTGATTGAAGACAGCCAGAAGCCTCACCTACAGAATTTTCGAGGGCAAATAAAGAGCTTCGGAAACTCAGGGGTTCAATGGAACTTATAACCTACCTCAGGACCAAACAGAAGGTACTGTTTACACAATCTCTCGGCTATCATGGAGAATGCTCTTATAGGAACAGGAAATATAATTTTATGTATTCTTGTCTTATGTTTTTGCTTTTCAGCAATAACTAGAGGAACCAAACATATCATCCTCTAATCTTGTGTTTAAAGTAATATCGTTTTAGTTGCTTAGGGTGCTTCAAGTTTCAACCATTAGAGTCCAAAGTCCCGAAAAAAGGCATGCTTTTGCAATTTTTCTCAAATAAGTTAAGTACGCAACCAAAACTAGTCACCAAAAGATGCCGGTCATTTCAAGTAAGTTTATGTCTCACTAAACATCAGGAGAAGAGAAAACAATGGGTATGCTAATCAGTAAGATTAACAAAGTAGCAATCAATACAAGAACACCCAATTGGAAATCTGCCTTGTTTTTATAATTGGATATGGGCCTCGCTTGCTTCAAACATGTTGTACTGGTTACTTTGGGGGACAAGACATTGTATGTATGAGGTTTGCTTTTTTCACTTTCTAGGAGATTGATGGTTTGAGATCACTGATGACTGAATGCCCAGAAGATAAAGACATGCTTGATATGGCAAACGAGGAATTGAGCCAGGCCATGGAAGAAGAGAAAAGACTGCAGAATTTGCTGCTGAAGTCATTGCTTCCCAGGGATGATGCTGATGAGAGGGACTGCATTTTGGAGGTGAGAGCAGGTAACAATACATCTATAGATAGCATTAGAAGCGATATTTCACTTACACCTATGGTTTTGGTGTCAGAACCATTAAGCAGTTTTTCTGCATTTCTCCATCTATTCTATTTATACTCTCTTGAATCTGACAAGTTTTAATCAGGATCTGGAGGGGAAGAGGCTTCTTTATTTGCGATGGATATATTCAAAATGTAAGATGTTGGAACATGTTAGTATTGTAACTATTTATGATTCCCAAGTCCTCTTTTGAGAACGGAGACCTTGTTTAAATTATAACAGGTATGAGAGATTCTCTCAGAATAACGGTTGGAAATTTGAAGTGGTATATATAACAGAATCTGATTTGAAAGGATATAAGGTATGCTTCCTTCCTTTGTTGAATGATCTGTGTGTGTCTTGTATCCATTCCAGCTCATTTTTTTTCTGCAGAGGATTTCAGTTTTGAATATCACATTTTAAGGGGAGTTCATCTTGTGGCTGTCTGACAGATATCACTTCTGCTTCTGCTTGGCAGGAAGCTAGTGCAGCAATCTCAGGAGCTGATGTCTTTGGGAAACTCAAATTTGAGAGTGGAATTCACAGAGTTCAGGTCTCATTACTACTGTCCAATAAACTATGCATGACTTGTAACATAAGTGACAGATGGTTTGCTTTTGGCAGCGTGTTCCAGTGACAGAGAAGTTGGGTCGTGTTCACACTAGTGCTGTGTCTGTTGCTATCCTTCCTCAAGCTGATGAGGTGCTAAATCTGTAAATGATATCCTGCAATATGTTATTTGGAAGATTTTGAAAATTTATCACTTGAGGCTGGTTTGTTAGCATCTAAGCATTTATAAGGAAGAGCAATGTGGTCATCATAATGGCCACAATTACTGCCTATTCATGGTCTTTGGTCATTATTGTAATTGGAAGTATACATCTCGTTTTTGCCCTCTCATTGATCTTTTTTTATTTTTCAGTTCCAATATGATTGGATTTTGGATTTCTTTTGATTTATTGTTTTTGGGGCTTCTGCAGGTGGACCTTCAGTTGAGGAATGAAGATCTGAGAATTGACACGTATAGATCTGGTGGTTCTGGCGGTCAGCATGCAAATACCACCAATAGTGCTGTTAGAATAACTCATCTTCCAACCGGGATAACGATTTCCATACAAGATGAACGATCCCAGCATATGGTAAAGGATTTTCATTGATTACTACTGTTTTGGTTTCTGAGTGTTTCGGATCTTTGGGTTGCAACTGGCCTCCTCATTACATTTATTTGAGACAATCTTTACTTAAGCTTGCAGATGTATTGCATACTCGTTTCCTAATTTAACAGTAGATTCTTCAGGCCACCAATGGTAATTTGATTAAATGGAGGAGTGGAGGATCTGGTTATTGAACCACAAATAGCATGCAAATGGATGCTTTGAGCATCCAATCATTAAAAGTTACCTTGGATCTGGCACTCGACCAGCATTCTCAAACACACTCCATTGTCAATTTCTGCCTTTCAATTTTTGCTTTTCAGGATCTATTGGAAGGATGAATTATGGGTTGTATCTATTTCAAACCACTCACTAAGTTGCTAATGTATCAGTGCTTTTAATAATGGCTCGTTCTGTTTCTGCTATTTTTCCAAGCAATGAAGCAACAAGCATATGATTTTAACTGTCAACGGTTCACTTATTATGTTGCTGCTTTCTGGCTCTTCATAGAATAAATCGAAAGCCCTCAAGGTGCTATGTGCAAAGCTGTATGAAATGGAAAGGTCAAGACTTCATATGAGTAGATCAAGACTTCGATCAGAGCAGGTTTAGAACAACTATGAGATAACTTGTTTGCTAGGTTTCTGTCTTTTTTCTTAAGTGATTTGGAAATCTTATGCATTGTTGAACAGATTGGTAGTGGAGACAGATCTGAACGCATCAGAACATACAACTTTCCTCAAGGACGTGTCACTGATCATCGTGTTGGCATCACTCATCATTCAATAAATGATGTGATGCAGGGCGAGAGTCTGGATGTCTTCATTGATGCTCTTCTTCTACAGCAGGAAATGGATGCAATTGCATCATTTGGTTCTATTGAGTGAAGTTGGCCAAACCCTGGACGCTGGACCTCCTTTTGTTGGTGTTATTTCGTGGGGAGTCTTCGCCGAATTGGTGCTGAGCCCCTAATTGGCTGCGGTAGACTCGTTATTTATCCCATATTTCAGTGCTGAGCCCCTAATTGGTGTATTTTATTTTTTTTATAATAAATTTATGATTTTTTAGAGAAGTGAGAGATGAAGTCATTATTTTATGTTGCTCGAAACTGATTGTATCTTTGAGCGCTTACATCGTGCATTGCACTATCACGTCATGTATCTCGATTTTTTTTCACTTCTGAATCTGAACTATGAACAGTAAATCCTTGCTGGCATTCTTGTGGACCTTGTCCTACCTTGTGTTGCTCTTAATTCCCCCCCTTCGTAGTTTGGCAAACCATCTGGAAATTCTTGATCTCTTGTAAATGAAAAATAAGTTATTGATCGTATCTACACCCATCAATATCGTCCAGGAAAAGCTTGCTTCGACGATGTCTTTCTACAAATGAAAAAACCATGACATTCCTAGACGGAGCTCTTTTTTTTTTTCTTTTTTTTTTCTTGTGCGTGTCGTACCCTTGCAATGCTCAAAGGAAAATGAAGGGGAGGTGTATATTCTTTCATGGGCCGTTACTCCAATCCTAGCCCATGACTAGGTTCTGTATCATGTTTTCCTTCTTGTAGGTTGTTCAATTTCTGTAAGAGTTCATGTGGGGTTCATTGTGTCAGCAATGGATGACTGTAACATGATGGGAGCAGTTGTTGACAGAAAATATTCCTTCTTCCTTGCCGGTCGTTCAAAACGACAAGCTCAATCAGGGCTGCTAATTAGGCGGGCAGAATTTATGATCTCCAGGCGATAATCCTTACCCCACCAACCTACTTGCTTCAAGGATAGACAACGCTAAAAGGTCATCCTCTCTTCCAGTCAGGAGAAGGAATGTAATTATAGTGCACCCGACAGGCAAGTGGATGATAAAATTGATGGTTCTTAATCTTATCTCGAACCCCAAAGAACATTAGAAGATAACAAATCATGATTTGTTGTATCTCAAAAGAAAAAACCAAAGGTTAGGACCTTTGAGAAGCCAAACCCATAGGATGAAAATTGCCATACAAGTGGGGTATGGTGTGCATATTCTCTCTGCCTTTTTGGCTGATATCAACTCTTTTCTTGTAAAGTTCGCCAATCTTGACCTAGAAAAGTAAGAAAAACAATATAGGCTCTCTTATTCATGGTTGTGATATCTCAATTCGCTTGTAAGTCCCTTGATTAAGAAATGTATATGTTGCCTCTTGCAGAAAAGACGATGGAATATATAAAGCCATAAGCAAAGCCCAGAGATATGGTGCAAATCCCTTGGGGTCCAAGCTGTCAAGACTGAAGGAGACAAGCGAACATACCTATCATAAAAAAGCTATGAGCTACCTCATCCTAGGAACCGTAGTTAATTAAAGAGAGAAATAAGAAAAGAAGTGGGGGGTCTGGTTTAGGTGGTCTACTTACCCCATTTCCATTGAAAGAATAATCGTAAAAATACCATTTCCTCTTCTTTCTTTCTATTTTTTTACCATATTTAAGACTCATTCTCTTACAGTCAACTAGCATTTCTCTCTTCCCACGTTAAAAGTCCATGAAAATGACCCAGTTGTTAGCTGTGATTGCTTGGAAATGTAGAAAAGAAATCAGCTGATATGCAATCCTAACCACAAAAGTCTCTTTCTTTACTTGCAAGGTTGAAATCTTGAACTTGTGAACGTGCTGGTTGGCTTGAGATGAAATCTGTCCGTTCATTTCCACTACTGGTTATTGGATTTGATATCTAATTAATAAAAAAGATTTATATGTGATACAATATCTAACAACAATAAGAATCCAATGCTAAAAAAATAATTAATCAGATTCTATTTCTGGGTGTTGCAAGAAATGGTTAATGAAGTATCAAGCTTTGTCGTTTTTTGATTATTGGTATCCTGATTTGTACAGTAAGGATTAGTATTGTTTTCTTCCATTGTTGAGTTTATTACCCAATTGCTTACGCGTAGAGCTGGACTTAATTAGCAGGGCCATTTGTCTCTGATACAAAAAAATTGACCCTCTCCTATAAAAACAAAAAGAGAAGATTTTGCAGTTCATAACAAGCATATCTGACACAACCCCAAAAACTGAAGGGGAGTTAGAATCTGAAAACAGAATCAAACAAGCTACCAGAGAAAATTCTGTCAAACTTCTTCGATGAATACTATAATGTGAATGACCAACTGGGTCTTCCTTATTTTCCTGAAAAGTTCAAGCAGGTGTCGGGAGTGACCAGAACTAAAAGGGGGATTGGATTGGATTGTTTTGGTTTGGTTTGGTTTGCTTACCTGTGTGATCTGGTGATATGGATGATTTTCCAAAAGTTATGTATGGGTGGAGCTGGGAAGAAAACAAGCTGTTTGAGATGGCTTTGGCTGTGGTTGATGAAGAAGACCCAGATAGATGGAAGGTGGTTGCAGCCATGGTTGGTGGGAAGAAGAGTGAAGAGGATGTGCAGAAACATTATGTGATCCTTTTAGAGGACTTGCAGGGTATAGAGTCCGGTAAATTGGATCATAAACTTGTCGGAGAAGCTCAGCCTTGTGTTCAAGTTGACTGCACTGAATCTGTATGTTGGACTGATGAAGATCACAAGTATGTAGTAATCTTTACTTGTTGAATTGAATCTCTTTAGCTTACTTCGCTTGCTTTGTTTTATATTTTTTTCCTCTCTTCCCTTCTCTTTTGGTCTGTGTTGCCATGTTTTCAAAATTAAAATATTCTGGTTCCCATTGGATGCTCCGTGCCTGTTATAGATAATCAGAACGGCTTCATTTAATTCTTCTAAAAAGATTTTTCTTCATATCCAATTATAGGGTCTGAAGTCAGTAAAATGCATTCTACTCACCGGATAAGAGTAATCTTACTACCGGACATTCGATAAAATTTCTTGCTGTTAGGAGGCGCCTGATTATTATCTTGGGATTTCTAATTCATTTTCTATTCAGAATTTCATTTTTAATCGGTTGGTCAACCATGTGAATCCAATATTGCTAGTCTGATCAATAAGGGGCGGATTACAGAGAAAATGTTGTGGTCATTCCACTGCTTTCTACCAAGGGTTCTTTGGTCAGCAAACTCCTCCAGAAAAATGCATCAGGTTCTTGCTTTTTGTTGTCTGAAGGAAGTGATTTCAGGTTGATGCATTTTTATTCCCGGTCTCATGGAAAAGATAATACAGTTCATTTTTGTGGAGGGTTCTCAAATGTAATCCACCGTTCCTCACTCATCGTCTGGCAAGCCTTGAGGAAACTAGGTCTAAAACCCCTTGTAATAAAGAAATTAAGCATAGAAAGCACAAGGGAAATCAACATCTATGTCTCGATAGATTGATCATTTTAGCTTCAATTAGTTGTATGTTATGTAGCGGTGACTGGAGCCTGCTATCATGGTTTATTTTATGTCTTTATTCCTGGATATGTAAAAAATTCTCCTTACCAGTAGCTTTTTGAGCTCCAGAGAAGATTTTTGTTCCTTTGGAATTTGGGTTAAATGTCATATTTCTTCTGTTAAATCCCTGAACTTTACTGTATCTTTGATTCCAGGTTGCTGGTACAACTGGACATAAATTGATTGCTAGGCCTCAGGAAGATTGCAAGCCAAGAACATAATTGATGATGGTAGGAGTATTAATTCTTAAACTTTATACGTAGTTTGGAGTAAGCTACCACTTATATTCTACTTTGTAAGGCAGAAATTTCCACCTAAAAGTGGATCAGAAGTACTGTTGATCTTCCAATCTGTAGGTGAAAGATGGATCGGAGATCTTCCTTTTATCTCTTTTTTTCCTCCCACCTTTTTTGAATTCTAAGTCCTAGATAGCGTTAAGAAACTCGTTAAATTCATATTTCTAAAAATTTAAATTTTATTTTTGTTTAAAATTATTATTTCTTATATATTTTTTTATCGTTTTGATATTCAAATGATAAAAAAAATTATTAAAAAAAATTATTTTAATATATTTCTAAATAATAAAAAAAAAAACACCACATTTCTACACATCCTCTTAACCAACATCAATCAAGGATTCCACTGGGTTCGTCGTTTGCAGCGTCTTACCAGTAGTTCTGGTGTTTAGTATTTCACAATTATCCAGAACCATCTTGGAAATATCTCATTTTGACCAAACTCAGGCATGAGATCAAGATGTCTGACATCAGAAATGGTTTTTTGGATTCTACAATACCACACCAAGTTTTGTCCATCGCCATGTCTAGTTTACGAAGAAAGCGAGACACTTGTGAAATAATATACTACCTGGGTCCCAAAAACCGAATGGTCAGCATCCCTGCATTTTCCACAGCACAATGTTACGTTGAAGAAGCACACCATGAGAGCATGGAAATTGTAGGCTGGCCATCGATTTTGGGATGCGAGAAGGGTCTATAACCCTTTTCTGTTTTGGAGTTTTTGGGTTATATTCCATGGAAAAAACTAGAAGAATTTGTAGAAAGAAAGGAATTGAACTGACTTTTGTTCAGAAAATTTCACAGACAGTGCCATGAAAATCTTCATGTAATATCTCCATGAAAAACTCGCCATGACATTTTACTTTCTCCATGTGATCTCCATCCATGGTTAAAAGAACTTCCTTGTCCAGTTACAATGTGATCTCTTTATAAAAACAAGAGACAACGTTGCTTAATATAAAAGATAATCTCCATCTAGGGCTAAGACAACATCTAGTCCAAGTACAACAATGTGTCTATACGAGCATACAAAAATATTTGTTCAAATAGAATGGTGAACACAAGCTTAGAAATTTCTTAGAAAAAATTCGGTAATAAATAAACATGAAATCTCGAAGTTCATTGACCCGCTTTTTTTTTAAATGTAGAATTAAAATAGCAAGATTCTCAACAACTCACAATATAATTTGAATTTAAAAAAATTTAAAATGATAAAACACTTTGTAAAAATCAAATAAAAACTAATTAATTAATTATACAAATTAAAACCAAAACGAAACGTATCATAAAAACCAATTCAAAATAAATAAAATACTTAAAAAAAATTTAGTATGATATATTTTTTAAAAAAATTAAGATGACAACATATTTTAAAAAAATTAAGATGACAATATAAAAATTTAGTTGAAGATAACTAAATGAATTGATTGCCTATTAACTAAAAAAAGAATCCAAACTGAATTTTTAGTATGGAATTCAAAGTTGCCTCCTATATTTTTTATTTATTTATGTTTGATCATTTATCTTTTAATTCAACTCTTTCTGTACTAAAAGAAGGAAGCAATTGAATATGAATTTGGGTCCAAATGGTGCAATTAAGTTAAGAAAATGTTTAAGGATCAAAATTGAAATTTAGAGGTGATATGTTAGAGAGTGTATAGTAAAAAATGCACATTAAAATTGTCTCACCTCTTAGCTATCTTTATAATTATAATTTAATTTTTTTAAAATAAAAAAAATCAAACGAAAGCTCATATTTTTTAAATATTCATACATCCTTTAAATATGACCCATGAGGTCCTAGGCTGTTTTTCTTGATGGACCTTGCCTTGTATTTTGTGCTGAGACCTGACGATGAATGGGACAAGTCCTGGGCTTAATGTTGGGCTCGATATTAGGCCCATTATTGTGTGTTCAATCTAGGCCCTAAAATGAGGGTGTTAAGTCTGAACTCTCATCAATAGCCCCAAGTCTGTGTCTTTGATGAAGAAAAACTGTCTTCTATTGACAAAATCAAGTACAGGAAATCTCAAAGGCCAGCGCATCCGAGCTCGACAAGAAGGCAAAAGGTTTATGTAACAATGCCATTTAAGGCCCCAGATAGTCGTAGCAAAATAGGAAATTACAATCCTCTGGAGGCAATAAAAAGTAAAATACTGATGCCTTTTCAATTTTATTTTCTTCAAGGAGGGGACTCGATATATCAGACAATATCAAAATCAAGATGGAGGTTAAAAGGAAGCTGTTCCTGTACAGCGAAGTTGATTCTAAGCTTGTGTAGTGTCTAAACAAAGATCTCAATTGCTATCGATCAATGCCTCATCTGGTAGCATTATGATCTATAATGTTACAAAGATCTCTCTTGAGCTTCATGCTCAATGGAGCTGCCTGCAATGGAAGTTCGTCCCTGAATTTTTTTTTTCCAACTGCAGCAACTATGTTCATATCCTCACGGGGCATAAGTTTTCCTTGGCCAAAGATAACCGCAATCTTACATTCTCTTAATGTTTCGAATACATGATATTCAACTTCATCTGTCTAAAAGTGAGATTTTGATCTCATCATTGGTTTATGGTTCGGAGGTGAACAAAGAATAGTTGTGCAAATCTGTCCACATACAGCTAGTGATGATTTGTTGGTATGTGATCTGGGAAACGAAAATAGCAACTCCACTGAATACCGAGTTTCTCATCCCAGCTGAGTCCATTCTAGATTAATGCAAGCTACTAGCGGTTCCCAAAATGATCGCTGACTATTGAGATTTATAGTGAAAGCATATGGTTCTTAACAGACGGCTCAAACTGATGATGAGATATCTCAGGTTTAATCCTTTGGCGAGCACAAGTGAAAGCACAAAGGTACTTGCAGAAGAAGCAACAGCTAGAACGTGGGGAAATACCAAAAGGATCAGGGATGATATGTGATCAATCAGTAAATGAGCCTTGAAGCTACGCGAACATCTACCTGGATAGAATTTGAATTGCTGATATCCTCTAATGGGGGGCACAGGAGAACACACCAGATTCGTGCACATACCATGCCTGTTACAACAACCCAGTAATAGTAAAATGTATATTCTGATTGGCTACCACGGAAACCAGAAGGCAGGAAAAACATGGGTTTGTCATCAAAATCAAGGGATGCAAAACAAGTGCCACACTAAAATTAAAGCCTGCACAATCCGACCACAGTACATACCCTTAAAAGTCACTCACATCAGAGTGCAACCTAATTTTCCATCTAACCTATCCCTATGCTAAACAGGCAGCCTTATAACGATCTATCTGACATAAAAATTGAGTTACAACTCTATAAACATGATTCATCTACGAGACAACATTGCACGATACTTTATTGTGGCCTTCACCTTTGCACCTGCTGCAATGCAGTGGCCTTTTAACCACTCCTCTTGACCGGATTCTTCTCTTCTTGGGAGAGCCAGAGACACGACGAAGAGGGGAAGGGTTTACCTGAACCTCTGATGATTCTCCAAGCACAGGCTTATCTACCGTTGGAACAGGCTTTATTGATTCAGAGTATGTTAAACGAAAAGCTTCAGTTGTATAGTACTTGGAGCAGTAGTCATACACATCCCTACCAATGTGCTGAAGCACCGCCACAGCATGCAAACATGGGAAACCGTTAAGTTGCCATTCCCTGCAACTACAGTCCCATGCATCTATGTTAACGACATTAACTGCGCCCAGGAAATCTTGTACCTCAAAAGTGTTACTAGGTGAAAACATAACTTGAAGTGACTGTGCCTTGAGAATCTCTTTCTGTAATTTATCCTCCACAGATGGAGTTAATCTTGTTAGCCACTGATCTGACTCCACCTTTCGAGTGTAAATTAGTTCCATCAGCTTATGGCGAATGGTCTCTATAATCTTTATTATTGGTAATGCTGCGAGCTCAGTTAACCAACTGTAAAATGACTCGGCAATGCCTGATGTTATATGGTTGTACCGCGCACCATGGAAAAGTGAGTTTGCCCAGTTTTCAGGGTCACTTTGCAAAATCCAATCATAGGCTTCAGGTGAAATACTCTTGATGCTTTCAATGCACTTTCGAAATGCATCAAGTGTGGGAGCATATGCAGCATCAAAAAGATGTCCAACGATGACTCCAATAATTTCATGAATGCATGGACCCTTAAGATCCCTCTTCAGCTCTTCTGACAGATAGCGAAGGCAATAAGCATGGTTAGAATTCTCAAAAACCACAGAAATTGACTGTCTTAACCCCATCTGTCTATCAGCCACAAATGTTATTGGCTGAAATGTTGGAAGAGCAGTTTTCAATTGTACCAAAAACCAATGCCAGTTATCATCATTCACAACATCCACTATAGCAAAAGCAACAGGGAAAATACCATAATTTCCATCCACCGCTGCTGCAGTCAGCAATTCTGACTGATATTTTGATTGCAGGCTCATAGTGTCAAGGAAAAGCAAGGGGCGACAACCACTCTGAAAACCATGTAGTGAAGCATGAAAAGCAATAAATAACCGATGAAAACTTAGGTCCTCCCTGGTGTTAAGAGAGACAGCTGTACCCGGATTTGTCTCTACAATCTTCTCACACAACCATGGTAATTGATTGTATGCCTCTTTGTATGAACCCTGAATCTCCTCTGTGGCAGCCTCCATCCAACGTCGAACCTGTGAATATCTCAATTCAATTCCAAATTCCTGCTGAATTTGATTGGCAATTTCCTTGGGTTTGACATTAGGACTATCACGCAACTTTTCCTTGACAATACCTTCCACTACTTTCTTTGAGGCTCGAGGATGACTATCTGTACTGGTACCAGCACCACATGTGTGAATTTCATTCAGCCTTTTAATTCGGAATAAGTGTGTGGTAGACAGCCTTGATGCAAAAATCCTCCAGGGACAGCCATCAACACTACACTTGGCACTTACACGCATGCTATCATTTTTCTTAAACTTGATCGTGAATCCCTGAGCAATGGAATACTTGCGGAAAGCATCACGGACTTCACGTACATTGTTAAACTGCTGGTGAAGGCCGGTTATGCAATTCTCCCATAACTTAACACGTTTCATCTGTCCACCACTCTGAATTTCAGTAGGTACTGTAGCCAAGGAGTTGAATCGCCCAGCATTCTCAGAAGCAGAAGCAGAAGCAAGAAAAGCAGGGGCAGGAGCTTGAGCAACAGGTGTAACATTGAGAGGATACTCTTGTTGGATCACTCTCTTCCTTGTGGACCTGCAAGACCAATCATGCATTAATATGATATAAAATACAAGCATGCCAGTTAAATCACTTTGGAAACCATTGTATCCACATGGTCAGCTGCATCTCATTACAGTTAAAATTAAATGCCAGACCCTGTTGCCTCTAAATACAACCACAAGCCAGGTGAACCATTTAACAGAGTAAAACAACATAAACCTTCAACATCCGCATTACAAGAACGTATGCAAGTTACCTTTTACGAGGAGGCACAGGTGTGGCTTCAGTTGTACTAGGCGTAACTGCAGCTAATGCTGTTGAGCTTTCATTCTTAATGACAAAAACGTCCACAGTCCCTGAGTTTCCATGAAAATCAAGAAAACGCTGGACGTCTTTGTCACTTGAAATAGTAATCAGAGTCCGCTTGTTATTGGGAAGAAAGTACTTGATGGTCATTGAATCAGTTCCATACTTCCACATATCTGCAATCTCCAACCTCAATTCATCAAATTTAGTCTCACGACTTACACTAATAGCATGAGCATCTCCACCAACATACGACAAGGAACCATCACTAGCAGTGGAAAACTTCCCACCAGACTGACATATCACAATAAGGTTATTCATGGCTTTTTCCTTCCAGTTATTTGCAGCGAGAGTCAATTGTTCGAATTCAATAAAACCAGAGAAAATAATCTGTCCAAAAAAAACAAAAATCCATCAACCACTAGAAAAGGGAAAATGCACATGCAATTAATATATATAAACAAGACATTGGTAGCAGTAACAAAATTATAAAATTCGAAAGACACAAATCTAAACAACTCATGACCTTTGTAAACAGAAGTATCCAGCAGATTCAAACTGTAAGCATTTTAAGCAATTGTTAATTAAAAAAAAAATCTTTCTTGCAAACAATGAAACAAAAATTGCAGGCAGATATAAGAACGGGTTTCACAGTACCTAAATTCAATACATGAAAGCAATGTAGTACCAAAAGATAATAACTTTGAAAGAAAAACAATTAAGAGAAAGCAGAGAGAGAGAGAAACAAACTGATCCAGAAGCGAAGATTGCAAGAGGCAGCCAAAAACCGTAGCTTTTACTCCATCGAAGAAGAAAAAGGAACCCTAGATTTAACGATTTGGGGGGGTTTAAGGGTTTGAATTAAGGTGGGTTTTGGGTTTTGATGGTGAAGGAGGTGAATTGAAATAAAATTGTGGTTTGGGATTGTTTGGAAATTTTGGGGTTAGGAATTGGACTTTTGGGGATCTCTCTCTTTTTTCTCTCCGAAAAGTAAATGGAGAGTAGGATGAAAACGCAAATTCCCTAAAACAAGAGTGGCTGACCTATAAAAGGACAATTTTACTCCTCGTTTTCACTGTCTGTGGGCTTTACATTTGGGCCTATGTCGGTATAAAGGGTGCAGAGCTGGACCCTCTAATCTAATTATGGGCCTAATTGAATGCAGCAGACCATGTTGCTTTTTTTTCTTTTGATTGTGTTGGATGATAAGAATAACTTGAAACACACATTTAAAAATAATGTCAATTATAGAATTAATTATATTTACATTTAAGTATATCCCATAAAACGAGTACATGTACAAATTATTTTATTTTCCTGAACCAATGTCCTCAATATAATCCTTGCCCCCATTCATATGACCGGCGAAACCTTTTGTATAATAGTAGCCCCTGTACTCGCGACCGCCTCATCTATAACCCAAAATATTAGCTCTCGCTACGGCGGCCAACTAAATAGTTTATATAACAATGGCCCCCGGTCCTACTACCGACTCATCAAATATATTTTAAGAAATATCAACCCCTGCTGCTACGCCCGACTGAACAATTGAGTAACAACAGCCCCCGTTCCTCCAATGGACCAAACCATTAAGTTTTAGAAAATAACTCCTCCCGCTCTTACGACCAACTAATCATTTAATCTACTAATTGGGAGGAGGATTGTTTAGATCATGGTGATGGGTTGTCAAACATGGGGCATGATTAAGAATATTCTATATAATCACTAAGTTCATGGAAACATGTAAGAAACTGTCCATGGGAACATGTAAGAAACTGTCCAATAATTGCTCAACTAAATTCATGGAGAACATTGAGGAAAACTTGTCCTATTATGTCATTGTAACTTTCATAATATTATATTTAAATAGGTTTGAAAGCAATGAAAGCTCTTGCTGTGTAGTATACAAGTTTTGTGCATAACACACACACACACATATATATATATATATATATATATATATATATATATATATATATATATATATATATATATAT
>Ga0307510_10000729_pt1 | contig 33721 bp, 35 predicted proteins | sample 12_EM_MG_FD_207224 | JGI IMG/M metagenome (GOLD analysis project Ga0307510, IMG submission 207224) | Populus trichocarpa ectomycorrhiza microbial communities from riparian zone in the Pacific Northwest, United States - 12_EM | ecosystem: Host-associated > Plants > Roots > Unclassified | place... | reverse complement strand
GTGTTCCATGGGTTACAAGGGTTACATAGGGGCATTTGTACCTGCGGACTACGCCTCTCCTTGCCCCGGTTTCAACCGTGGGAAAACCGCGCCTGGTGGTGGTCGCGGTTCAAGGAGCCCCCGGCTCCGAGTCTTCATAGAGATGTCTTTGGGCCAAGATCACCCAGGTCAAGCTTTTGAGTTAGCGTCCCAGGACTGTCACGATCATGTGAGTTGCTGGAGCGCTACTTATGAGCCAAGCGATGATAACGACGATGCACTCGTGTTATTGTGGCTACTAGTACGGTGCCTGATGGTGATCGCTGAACACAGGTTTGAGTACTATACTCGGAATGCCTCACGCATACCATTCACACATATATGCTTCTATCTCTTGGACTATACAATACCTACACACCTGCCGGCTCTTATTTACACCACATTGGCGCTTCATTGTTGTATGCCTCTTACGTCCCCGGTCCGTGTAAACCCTTATGTAACGAGCGCATAGCTTGCTCGTAGGGAAGGACAGAAGGAGGGTGACGAGCTAAATTTTGCACAGGGGACTTGATTCAGGCACAAAAATGACAAAAAAAAAGAGCGCAAGACAAACCTGGGTGGTATTGACGGCAGGGCATCCCAAGAAAGAGAACGGGTTCATGACCGGACGACGATGGCTCAAAACAGGCCAAAGGACCAAGCACGGAATGTCGACGCAGGTATCGTGGGATCGTCGATGTTGGCGACCGCGGATCGGACTTCGGGGTAAGGGGATTCATCTTCGAGTCCGACGTCCGCAGGGTTAAAGTTGGGGTCGTCGAGGAGGGCCTGCGGTTCAGTTCTCGTGTGTGAGACGTACGATCCAACGCTGGAGAGATGGAAAAAGAGTGAGAGCTGACATCTGCGATGCCGTCATAGAGCTGCTCCTGGGAGTGCTTCTCGATGTCGAACGACGCCTGCTTCACGTCTTCGAATGACATTGGCAAACTAGTTAGAGGTCACTACTGCGAGAGGCAGGCGCACAACTAGCAGGGCTAGTCTGACTCAACCCAGGGAGCGATGGGGATGGGGGAATGGGGGAGGAAAGAAAACGAAAGGGTGTGGAGAAGGACATGTGTATCCAGTGACGAGTATTTATGACGAAGAGAAGGCAGACTACATATGGGAATTCGAAGGCCACGACAGAGAACGAGGGCAACCACTGGTAATCTTGGATCGTCTAACCGAGATCTCCGGCGATGATAAGCAGTTGAGAGGGGCGGGAAACCTACTCACGAGCCTCGGTTGCTTCAGAAATCAGAACGTCTCCCATTACCATCATTTCCTGGATCAGGCCGTTTCAATCAACGGGGCCCACTTGAGAGGGGGATCACGAATTCTATTATGTCCCACTGGTCTGAGGACAAGAGGTAAAAAAAACGTTAAATAACGGTGACGACAAGTCCCGTTTCATTTGTTCGCCTCACGCGTCTCAACTGTGACTCGCGTTCTGAAACACAGGATGCCCAATACAGTACGGCAATGCTGATACCCTCAACCCTGACTTGACGAGGGGAGGCAAAGCGGAGAGGAAATGGTGTCGTCCAAAGGATGGAAGCAGCCAAAAAGACACGCACGCATGGAATACGAATTGCTTCGGAACGTAAGAGAGGAAACAGAGTGTTCAGAAAGTGTTTTGAGAAGCAGCAGGGAGAGGTGGTGTTGTAAGAAGAGTAAGAGTTCTGGGTGCTGTGAACATGCCAGCGGCGTAAGGACAGCTGATATGAGTGGAGCTGGAGACATGCATTGCAGAAGAGTTCATGATAGTTTTTCGGTGCGCTCTCAATTGGTTCTAGGGAAGCCGTCTTGTGGAGATATTTGAGCTGCAGGAACTGCGGACGCTTGCAATTTCCCAGGAGGCATAACTTGGAGATGGCACGCGCATCACGCAATGTGGAGCCGAGCGATCGCGTCCTTCCATCTGGAAGGGTAATTTATTCGAGCTTACTGGCGAGCAGCAGACGGCGATCCTCTTCGACGACCTTGCCAACAATGAATATGACCAGTTGCCGCAGCACCGCTGCCCTCGTGGACGACACGACGTCCGTCCTGTATTCGTGCAGCTTGAAACATAATAGCAGGCCTGCAGCGCCACATGGGGTATATTCAACATTCAACATTCATCAGGACAAGGTACAAGAGAAGTGGGGATGCACAGCACCGAAAGTGAGATCGAAGTACGCACGTTTGCGAGCAGTCGGCCATGCACGAAGGGGAAATTGTTGATGAGGGATAGGATAGTTTGGAGAATCTTGAGCTGGATGTCAACGCCTCGCAACATGCAGTTATTCATCGTTTAGCTGATAAATGGAACAGCGTCGAGGAAGACCGTGCGGAGGGAGATGGGGTGTTGGAGCGAGCCGAGGGCGATGGTGATTGCTTTCGCTCTTTTGACGCGCAGCCCATGAAGGCGGGACAACGGAGGTCTTCTGTGTGCCAGCCATCTTGTCATGCAAGCAGAAAAATTAGGCTTGCATAAGTCCCTCACGGTGGGGTGATGGTTTGAAAGCTTTGTTTGGAAAGCGAAGTTGTGCAAGGATGACGACGAAGTCAAATTGACAGTTATGAGTTCTGAGAGGGTCTGAGTAAAGCGACATACGTTTCGAGGACCTCCAAAACCGTCCATGGACTTTGGCTGCTTGGTCTAACCTAACCTTAACACCAAGTCCTGGTTCATGGATTTGATCGGCCAATGCCGATGACCTTGATCAAATATAACCAAACATAGTTTCGCACGGTGGCACTGACATGCCACGCATCGTATTTTACTTGTGCCCTGCCGCATACTGTTTGTATACAATATACAGTAGACCTTTAAGACCATTCATATCCTGACTAACATACTATTTCCTCTCCCTTCAGACCCCGGTCCAATCTCTAAGCAAATCAAAGAGCAACTAACCCTTGAACTAACCAGCGGATTGAGTGGAAGATGACTCTACTGTGTCTTCCTTGTCGCCGCTTCGCACTGGTACTTTGTCATTTTATTTCTGTTGGGATGACCGACGTCTCCACATTTCCGAGCTATCTACAATCATCAGGAAAACCCACATTTTGCTTTTACTGCTTTTCGTGCTTTTATCACTTTTCTCAAGCAAAATAAGTAAAAATCGAGAAAGCACAGACTGCTTTAAAAAAGCCAAGTCCCGTACTTTTCATATCCTTTTTTTTTACTTTTCTATGACAGCTCTACTTTTTTCACACACTGGCAACTACTTGTGAAACAACTGTACTTCTATAATGGTAGTACTTTTCTAAATGAGTATCCCTGTCACATAACGGAAAAACAATGCAGATGTGGTAGAAGTCAGTGGCGCACAGGGCACTGCCGCTGTCACCGTCGTGGCGCGTTGAGCCGTCCTTGGTGCCCAAGCCAATAACTTGATCAAAGGAGGCGTTTCCGCACGGATGCGGGGTGAGATCATGTGAGGACGCGGTGCTCGTGAAAGACGCTCCCCCCCCCAACCTCCTCAGACTCGGAGCTGGACGCAGTCCAACCTCGAGAGAGGGGGTGAGATAGGCGTCCTGCTGTGCGCATTCGCTGTGGTGGGGCAGGTGTGAAACCAGCAAAAGCTGTACCAAAGGGCTTGATTGTTGTGTCTGACGCATCAACCGCAGATCTCTTGCTACTGTGCTGGGTAGATGGATCTGGCGACATAGAGTCACGTTCTTCGTTGTCATCTGCGGTGTGTGTGAGATGTGGTGGGCTGGGCAAATCGTGGTCACGCAGTGGAGTTGATAATGTCTACGAGGAAGGAATGGTGTCGCGCATAGGGAGTAACCAGATTCTTGTTGTCCAGTTCACTGTGATCAGTTGTGGCAATTGCTGGTGTAGATGGGAGGCCGGGCGCAAAGAAACGTGGTCAAGGAAGGTCGCTGCTGCTGGCATTGTTATCGGTGACATTGGTGTTGAGGGCGCGGGCGGTGTCGACGATGCTGGTGGTGCTGTTGCCGTTGCTGCTGTTGGTGGCGGTGTCAGCATTGATGTTGCTGTTGTTGAAAGTGTCGGGGCGTATGCTGTTGGTGGTGTTGGTGTCGAGGTCGGGATTGCGGCGGCATGGCAATGGGGGTGGGGGCGGCTCTGATGATTGTGATTCAGGAGAGTATGTGACTGATCAGAACACGGAAAGAAAGCGAGGCACTCACTTGCTGGAGAGGGCGGCGGGTCATCCCAGAGGGTTGTGATTGGGATGGCTTCTTTGGTGTGCTGGCAGCAATGGGGCAGCATGAGGTAGGCATAGCAGTGCCATAGGGACCAGAGGAGCAGTAGGAGGGACTGGTCAAGACATGCAAAGAAAGCGAGCAAGGGGGCACGCACTTGCTGGAAGGGGCAGACCCCAGGACTGGTCAGGACGCAGGAAAAAAAGTGAGTATGCGAGATGTACACTTGCTGGAGAGGATGATGGGACTGAGCTGATGTTCCCAAGGGAGGGCTGGTCAGAAGACAGAAAGAAAGCGAGCCACTCACCTGTTGGAAAGTGCAGAGGAAGGGACTGGTCAGGACAGGTCGAGGGATGTTCTTTCAACTCAACACGACTCAGGACACAAGAAAAAAGGGAGCCAGGAAGGGGGAGTTCGGGACTAAGTAAGTGGAACTCACTCATTGGAGAGAGTAGAGGTCGGGAATGGTCAGGACGTGAAAGGAAGTAAGTGAGACTCACTCACTTTCTCGCCAGGACACAGAAAGAAAGCGAGTGAGTGTATGAATGTGGTTGTTCGAAAAACACACGTGACTAACGTTGTTCAAACATTGAAGTCGTGTCCCGTCTTGTCACTCCCTCTGTGGTTCCCAGCTACTGCCCCTCACCTGATCGCTTTCTTTCTATGTCCTGGTTCGTCTCTCCCTCTACAGTTTCCAGTTGGTGAGTGCCCCTTTCCCGGTCGCGTTTTTCCATGTCCTGACCCGTAACTCTCTCTGCAGTCTCCAGAGAGTGCGTGCTCCTCACTTGGTCCACTTTCTTTCCATGTCCACATTGCCTTACAATTGGCCTCTTTCTTCCTTGACCAAGCCCCTCTCACCACACCTCAAATCCTCCAGCCGAAGACACATGGATTGCCCAAGCTCCACAAGTGCACGCCGCCTTGGAAATCCCTGCTCCCTGCCTTGCCCTATGCCCTGCACATCGTTCACCCCTTTTTTTCAACAATGCCCAGGGAGACCATCAACATACAGGTATGCATGCCTATGGAATAATCAAGACGCTTGTCCTCATGCTGACTACCACCATTGTCTACTTCTCTCCCACCATGCGTGTTGGCTGGCCAGGTAAGAGTGTATCTCCAACGCGGGTATTTTTCTTTCCCCTTGTTTTTGGGCAGAACATAAAGGAACTAATGTTGGATGTGCTGGATGACATTTGTGTTCTTTTACAGGCCCGAAACTAAATCGGGGAGAACTTTTGGAACATGGTCCTTGCTGAACACGGGCTTGACAACAATGGGGTGCGTCAATGTCTTTCCTGAGTTGGTGATTCAGGTAGCTGATCCTGGGACCTGTGTGGCCCCTTATAGACGTACTGTGTCACGGACCCATTGCAACTCTCGCACATGAGCTTCCATCCATGCTTCTTCACTTCCCCGACTTCTTCCCACTTGTCATTGTTACCTTGCCTATTCTTGGTTGTTGATTTGATCTTCCTCCCCCCCTTGTTGTAGAATTTGCTGTGTAGGTCGACATGTACTTCTCCAAAGTTGACACAGGATCGGCAGTAAAGTATGTACCACATAGCGTGTAGATCGATCTCGAAGCGGGCGTGTGACTGTCTGTGTTCCGGCCCTACCAGTGCGCTGTTCAAGCCAGACACATTTATTACTGGTGATAATGGAGCAGGAAACAACAAAGGTTGTTCGTCCTCATTACCTCCTGTTTCTCACTTGTACTCACCATGTGGGTTATCTGCGTGGTTGATCTATTACGATGGATGGGCGATGACCAGATGACCACCAACAATGCACAGCAATGGACGATGACCACCGATAATACATGGCAAAGACCACCATTGGTGGCGACGGATGATAATGACAGATGGCAACGACGGATGGCGACAGACGACAATGACAGACGGCAACGATGGATGGCAATGGATGACGACGATGGACGACGACGGTGGATGACAGCAGACAATAACAGTGGACGACAATGGCGGACAACTGCGGCGGATGATGACAGACGACAATGGCAACGGATGAAAACAGCAGATGATGACAGCGGACAATGACAGCAGACAATGATGGTGGACAATGATGGCAGACAGTGATAGTAGACAATGATGGCGGACAATGACAGTGGACAATGATGGTGGACAACAACAGCAGCAGACAACAATGACGGATGACCACTGATGATGCATGGTGACGACGATCACTTATGACAGATGATGACCACTAATGACCAGATGACGACGATGACCACAGTTTAAGTTTGTACTTTTCACAAATACTGATACTTTCATTTTACTTGCTAATCTCACCTGTACTTTTGGCTGTACTTTTGTTGATATACATGTACTTTTCGAGCTAAAGTACTTTTGAAGGCAATCTACTTTTTTGACTACCTCAGAAAGCACTCTGGCAAGTAAGTGACTTGGCTTTTTTGTGCTTTTTCTAAAAATTTTGCAAAAAGCATGAAAAAGCATGAAAAAGCACAAAAAGTAAAATATGGGTTTTCCTGATGATGTTTGATAATTTTTTCGTCCTCCGACTTGCCCCAATTTATTTCAAGGATCACCTGATCAACCACGCTTAAGCTTAATCACCTCGTGTCTGCGTGTGAATTTGTAACGTATCAATGGCGCAGTGCCCTGAACCTTGCTCTTTCCCCACACCCCGCCGTCTTGCCACTGTTTTTGTCACCGCGAACCAATCCTCTTCCTATAGGCTCCATTCTTTTCCTACCGTGATATGACAAACCAGCCAGGATCGACTCATTTCCAAGTGCTTCTAGAGTCTGCCTTACAGGATTATGAGAAGAAGCCCGGCGTCACATTGGCTGACTCGGAAGATCCATTTGCTATCCAGCTACAGCATTGCCACTCCATCGATGACATTACTATAAAGCGCAGGCCTTCAATGATTTTCGGCAGCGCGACAGAATCTTCAAGTCTATCAAGGCTACTGTATCGATTTTAGCCCCAATTTCTGCTGTTGCATCCGTCGCCGGTGACTCAGGCCTGGTACGCCAAAAGGACCTGGAGGCCTGTTGTGCTCATCTTACCGTTTTTCCAGAATTCACTCCCACATGCAAAAGCGATACATTCTACTCTTGGTATCCTCCTGTACGTATGTACCATTCCTGGGCTCATACGTAGATATCTTTCTGACGTCCAGGTCAATCAGGCGGCTAATGGCGTAATCACGAGTTGCGACTCACTCGCAGAGATACTCAAGTCGATTGAACATTTCATCAATCGTCTCAGAATATATGCTGAGACGTCTCACTCTATGGCTGCAGTGGACGAGGTAGTGGTCAAGCTGATGGTGGAGCTAATCTCCACGCTTGCTCTGGTAACCCGAAAACTCAAGAAGAGACACTCACGTGAGTCCTTTTTCGCTAATATGTTACTTTACTCAGCGCGGTGCAGTCAAATGGGTAAAGAATTTTTTCGGTGTCAAGGATATCAACAAAGCACGCAAGAGGCTTGACCTCCTCCTACAAGAAGAGAGTCGGGCTGTTGGATCTCAGACTTTCAGGGCTGTCGAGAGTGAGTGAATACCCTCAGCTTCTAATCCGCTATGTCATGGTATTCAATACGTTTCCATTTCAAGACAACAAAGCATCCATAGACCGAATGACAAGTGACATGAGAAAGTGGAAACGTCAGCTATTTCCTGATATTAAAATTGCTGCCTGAACGGCTGAGATACTCTGGCAGGTGATGAGTTATTGGGTAATATTCAAAACTGGCTCTCTCCCCCCGATCCTTGGAAAAACTTCAACATCGCGTGCGAATCACGCCACAGCGAGACCGGGATGTGGTTCGTTAAGGGGGATACGCTCTCACAATGGAAGGATTCGGGTCCAAGTTCGCTCCTATGGATCAACGGGAAACGTCAGTTGTTGCCCAGCACCTAGGATTTCGCAGAGACTGATACCCTATCCTGTTCGTAGCAGGCGCTGGGAAGAGCGTTCTTTGGTACATTAAACTTTCCATATTTTTGTTTTGAGGACTGACAGTTTGGTTAGTTCCGCGATAATCGAGGAGATCGAGACTATGCAGAGATCTGGGCTCGCATCACTTGCAATATTTTACCATGACTTCAGGGAGGATAGAAAAAAGCACGTCTCTGGGCTACTCTCCTTGATATTGTTTCAGCTATGCGACCAGTCCGATTCCTACTACGACATTCTGTCCGCTTTCTATTCGACACACCGCAATGGTACACAAAGTCCCGGCGACGACAAACTTGTCCAGTGTTTAATAGACCTATTGAAACGCCCTGGACAACGACCAGTTTATCTGGTCATAGATGCGTTGGATGAATGTCCAAGCACATCTTCGCTGTCGTCCCCCCGCGAAAAGCTCCTATCACTTTTGGAGGACCTTGTCGAGGCGCAGCTCCCTAACCTACGCATATGCGTCACAAGCCGACCTGAGGTCGACATCAAGTCTATCCTCGAGCCTCTAGCTTTCCGTTCCATTTCCTTACATGACCAAGATGGACAAAAAAGAGACATCATGAAGTACATCGAGTCGATCATTAACACAAATAAAAACATGCAAAATTGGAATCCGGAGCACAAGCAGCTTGTGATTGATGCGCTGACAAAAAAAGCGGATGGGATGTAAGGCATTTATACCCCGTCTCTTTCGTCCATCTCACTCGTACATCCAATAGGTTTAGATGGGTAGAGTGTCAGCTCACATACCTCGCCCACTGCTTCCCAGGGAATATTGAGGATACTCTGAACGGATTACTGGCAACGCTTGATGAGACCTATGAACGCACTTTGCGAGAGATTCAAGAGACAAAGTGGGAATTTTCCCAACGACTCTTCGTCTGCGTCACAGTGGCTTCCCGTCCACTCCGAGTCGAGGAACTGGCAGAAATTCTTGCATTTGATTTCAAGTCAGGGGCAATTCCGAAATTTCGTGAGGACTGGCGCCTGAAAAGTCCGGTCGAAGCAGTACTCTCCACTTGCTCCACATTACTTTCCGTTGTCGATGTCCAAACGTCGCTCGAAACTTCCACAGTCGTACAATTCACTCACTTCAGTGTGAAGGAATTCTTAACGTCTGACCGCTTCGCCGAAAAACATGACAATATTTCCCGCCGTTACCATATTTCTATGTCACCTGCTCATACCTTCGTCGCCCAAGCATGTCTGGGTATGCTATTGCACTTGGACAAAAACATCACCAGCCGGAGCCTGACGGAATTTCCTCTCGCTGAATACACAGCCCAGCACTGGTTCAAGCATGCCCGTTTTGAGGGTGTGTCGCAACATACAGTTGAAGGGATGAAGCGGCTGTTTGACCGGACGAAACCACATCTTTCCATCTGGCTCTGGATACATGACCCAACACTGTTCTTCTGGGATCAACGTGAACGGGCCGAACGGCCGTCTCCACCCTGTGATAGCCCCTTGTATTATGCCACTTTTTGTGGTCTACACGACATTGCGAAGATCTTGGCCATTGAGCACCCACAGGATGTGAATTCTCAAAGCATTGATCTCGGGTTATCTCCTTTACATCTGGCTTCAAGTGTGGGACGTGTGGATCTCGCACTGATGCTCGTAGAGCACAGCGCCGACGTGTCAGCTAATAAGAAGGACGGTGGGACCTCCTTGCATTTAGCATCCTTCCACAACTATGTGGATCTTGCACAGATTCTCGTAGAGCGCGGCGCCGACATGTCAGCCCAGGACGAGAACGGGTCGACTGCGCTACATTTAGCATCCTTCCAGGGCCATGTAGATCTCGCACGGATGCTCGTAGAGCGCGGCGCCGACCTGTCAGTCCAGAAGAAGGACGGGTCAACTGCGCTGCATTTGGCATCGGAGAATGACCATGTAGATCTTGCACGGGTTCTTGTAGAGCGCGGCGCTGACATGTCAGTCCAGCAGCGGCTCAGGTGGACTGCGCTGCATTGGGCATCGTACAGCAGTCATGTGGATCTCGCACGGATGCTCGTAGCGCACGGCGCCGACGTGTCAGCCCGGGCCGAGGACGGGCCGACTGCACTGTTTTTGGCGTCCTACGATGGCCATGTGGATCTCGCACGGATGCTCGTAGAGGGTGGCGCCGACGTGTCGGCCCAGACCATGAGCGGGACGACTGCGCTGCAATTGGCATTGGGGTATGGCCATGTGAGTCTCACACGGATGCTCGTAGAGCACGGCGCCAACGTGTCGGCCCGGGACCTGGACGGGACGACTGCGCTGCATTTGGCATCCCGCGTTGGCGACGTGGATCTCGCACAGATGCTCGTAGAGCGTGGCGCCGACGTATCAGCCCAGACCAAGGATGGGTGGACTGCGCTTCATGTGGCATCCGTCAACAGCCATGTGGATCTCGCACTGATGCTCGTAGAGAATGGCGCCGACGTGTCAGCCCAGAAGAAGGATGGGTTGACTGCGCTGCATTTGGCATCGGAGTATGGTCATGCGGGCCTCGCACAGATGCTCGTAGAGTGTAGCACCGACGTGGCACCATAGTCAACCTTACAAATCACACACAACCACAACCACATGTGTTAGGGTCCATGCTAAGTAGCATTGGTAGAAGGATGTTTTCCTATTGTATGTTTATTTTTCATACTGTGCAGGCCGTAACAGCGCAGTTAGTGCCGTGGGTGATAGTAAAACGTGATACGCCTCCATGCGATTGAGACTTGAACCTGCAACCTCAGGTCTCCCCGAGTGTGGGTTTCATTACCTACGGAATATTGTAAGGGCGGCACATGAGGCGGCCTCGGAAGTGAGGCCGCAAGCCGTATCGCATCATGATAACCTCTGAGCTCGAGCCAGCCTCATATCATGCATACGTAATATGTGCACTGTCCGACCACGTGAAGTCTCTCCATGTGCTTGACCAGCCCTATTTCGTTCTACAAGCTTCCCCATCGTCGCCCACCCTCTTTGCCCCACAGTTGACGCTTTCCCATTCACGAGCAAGTTCCCCTCTTCGTCACACCACGCGGATCACCCAAGTCCGCCGTTCCAGTGTTCCACGCAGGACATCTCGCGCGCAGCCCCTCGCAAGTCTGGCATTGGTCTAGATCGCATTTATTTTGGGAAGGAATTTTACTGTACATGGGGATCATCAATCTCTTGTCTTGTACCTTTCCTCCATCTCCTTTTGTTTTTCACCTCTCACTCTATTCCAGAATCACCTCTTTTACTGTGGCCCTTTCACCATCTCGTATTTCGGACACCGCACCTCCTTCGCCCTCGCCGTCTACACACCCACCGTCGTGCTCTTGACTACCATTTAGTAAACCTTTCCTTATTTCTGGCGTCACATCCCCTTGCAATCATCACCGGCGAGCCCGCCTTCACATTTGGTTCTCCTACTCTTTACCTTCTGAATCATGCAGAGCCTCAGGTGCTCGGGAGAGAGCGCAGTGAGGCCATTGCACATGAGCATCACACATCGGGACACAATATTTTACCAAGGCAGGGTAGCCCTTCTCCTGCAGGTACCAAGTAGCGGCGGACGTCCGCGAGACGTGCTGAACTCTGGCGAAACGTACCGATATGAAGCGGCATCGGAGGACGTGGGCCGGCAACGGTTACTAACTTGATCACGTGGTTGCTTGCTCAGACTGGTCGGTCTCAGCCCGGTCTCTGGCCAACCGGCACACGTCCCCTCGCTCTCATCAGTAACTTACTCGGTAGTTGATCATAGGATTCGAATACCGCCATGGTCCGTGTAACGACGGGATACGTGCTGGGCTTGCAAATGCCCGAATCTGGACGCCTCCGCCTCACCCAATCCGACCAATGCCACAGGACAGCACGCAGCATTGCGCCATCTCCCCATTCGCTGCCTCGCCCTCACCTTGTCACCCTCTTTTCCGTAGTCATGGACAGTTAGCTAGACTGTAAGTAGATAGTTCCGACATATATAAAACCCGTGCGCAGCACTGTGAGCAGCAGGCGAGTAGTGCCTCAGCCGTGCCCTAGTTTTGTGTTGCGCTTTCCCCCATTCTGTTCGCGTTTTGCTATCGTTGAAGCGGCTCACGCAGAGCCAGCACACACACACACACACTCTCTCTCTCTCTCTCTTTCCCTTCCCTTCCTTTCCCCTTTCTGCAGCGGTAGAGTGACTAACAATCGCGGCCCACTTTACCTCTCGCTCCATCGCACAATCTTGGATCGACGTGCTTTGGTTCTATCCGCTATCTCGCCTTCCCATTCCCCGAACTCGCGCGTAGACCATTCGTCCATCGTACAAATTGGCTGCCCCAGTGAGGCAGTGAGCCTTTTCAGGTTCGCTGTCTTGCTTTTTATTCCCATTTGTTTTCAGTTTAGATTCCCTTGCCTTTGGCAATCCTACACGCTCACTCAGCACCATTATCAGGCCTCCCATCTTGCTCCATCCAGAACGCTTTGCCCTGCCACCTGAGGAACCCGCGGACACTACCACTCCCCCACATCTCACAGCACCATGCCCACTTGGAGCCGAGTCAGCAAGCAGGAACTCCACGACCTTATCAATTGGTCATCAACCTGGCCTATGAAAGATGAAGACGATGTGGTGGACTACTTTGACGATTTCCAGGCCCTAGGTGACCCCTTGGTCTTCTCCGGTCGCATGTCCACAAAAGAATGCAACAAGCTCTTCTGGCAAGGCTTTCATGCCGATGATCGCGCCATGCTTTACCCCCACATTGTCGACAGGTGTTCCCTCTGGAAGCCAGGAGCAGACTTCGATTACCAGGAGCTATTCGACCGAATTCACCCTATCTTTGCCCAGTGGAGACTTGAAGATGAAGCCGCTGAAGCTGAAGCCGAGCGACAGAGGATGCTGGAGGATGACCGGGAGCTCGATCGACTGATAGGAGGCATGTGGGACCGTTCCCCCTACGACCCCGCCTACGCTGCTTTGTACAAGCAATGCGCCCGCCGCTTCCCAACCGCCCTCCGAAGCGTACCCAAGCCCCAGCCTTTACCCGAACACGCGCGAGGCGCATCGCCACAACGGATGCCTCACAACCATCAAGCCCCGCGTAGCTCCAGCAACCACATCGCTCAGCAACATGGACTCGACTTAGGTGACGATGACTGGTCTTCCAATGAGGATGATGATAAGGAGGAGCAACCCGTCCAGTCTCCACCTCAAACCCCGCCCCTGCTTGCACAACGACACCTACCAGCTCAAAGCCAACCAAACCATGTTTCGCCGCCGTCCATCCACATCTGCCCAACCTCAGCCCCACCATCGCCACCACCTGTACCTCAAGCTCACAAAGTCCTGCCGCCATTGCTAGCCCATAACGTCTCGCCGCTGCCGCACACACCAAAACAGCCAAGTTCAGTAACACCGACACTGCCAGTCCACAAAGTATCACCGCCATTGTCAGTCCGCACAGCCCAGCCACTGTCCACTCAAAGCCACCCATCTTCCATTTCGCTGCCATCGCCAATTCGCAAAGTCTCGCTGCCCCCATCTGCTCAAAATCACTCAAGTTTAGTCTTGCCTTTGCCACCACCGTCCTTGCCAGCGCTGCCGTCGCCTCTGCCAAAGCCCCCAGTTCGTACAGTTCCGCTGCCACCTTCGCCTTTGAGTTCCGTTCCTACAACAGAGCGAGTCCCTCTGTCCATGCGCCTCAGGTCCTTATTGCCGACCCCGTCACCGCCACCTTCGCCAATGCCATCTGCGTCACCGCCACTTTCGCCACCGTCGCCCTCGTCAACGCCAATGCCATCGCCACCTTCACCGCCGCCACCCAGACCTCAAGTTCACGAACTCATGCCGCCTCCGCCTTCGTCCATTGCCGCCGCATCGCCAAGTCAGTCCGAAGCCACCAAAACCAAACTGAATAGCCGCCAGATGCAAGAACAACCCAAAATCTCAAGAGTAATAATCAGCGATGCGACCCCAACAACGAAGTCCAAACCAGCACAAGTTCCCCACAACAACCACAACAACTCCAGCAACGACACCGAAGGCAAGCCAGTGCGCAACAACAGCGACGACATCGGCATCACCGACAACAGCAGCAACCACAACAACGACAACCACCCAGGCAAGCCCAGCGACTTCGGCACCAACGACAACGGCAAGTTTGTGTACAATCCGGGCGGGAACCGCTTCGATACCAAGGACGACCCAACGCGTGTCAACAACGACGACAGCCCCGCCAGCAGCATCAGCAACGAGCCCCATACCGCCGACGCCTACTGCAGCAACGACCGCGACCGCGACAAGGCCACCTTCTCACCCTCCGATGCCAACGCCGTTTCCCCCATCAACTTCGCACAGGCCATCCCCGCCCTGGATGTCACCTCACCGCCTTCTACCGACAACCTGCCCATCGTTCCCCAAATCGATCCTCAAGCCAACTCAAAATGTGCCGATGCGGCGCAGCATTCTTCCCTCCATTATTTTGCGGACCCCCTCAACTCTGATCACACCCAAGCCAGTGCCTCGGATATCGCCAGCCCCCCGCCGTCCTTGTATTCCGACGACAATGACACAGACACAGACACTGCCCGCTCACTCAGCCCCAATGCCGACAGCACCGCAAGTCACAGCGACTCTGACACCGCCGCCAGCGTCATCACCACCGCCTGCGCCCTCTCCACCAGCTGTTCCGACCTCGGTACCGACCCCCCCCGCATTTTAGCAACGCCACCGATAGCAACAGCAAGAAGGATACCGCTGACAATGTCGCCAGCTTTGTCAATGTCGCAGACAGCACCATCACCAGCAAACGCCTGGGCACCCTTGACACCACCGACGCCGACACCAGCAACAGCAACAACAGCTTCAACAACAACGTCAACATCCCCTGCACCATCCGCACCGTCACCGCCAGTCACAACGACTCTGACAACACCGCCAGCCTCATCACCACCGCCTGCACCTTCTCCGCCAGCGATCTCGACCTTGGAGCCAGCACCTTCAGCGACAACAACAAAAGCAACTTGGACAACGCCACTGGCATCGTCAACACCGCCTGCACCCTCAGCGCCAACCCCACTGATAACAACGCCAACAGAAAACGCCCCGACATTCCTGCCAGCAGCAGCACCAACCTCACCTCATCCATTCGCAATGGCACCACCACCACCACACACAACGACGAACCGAAGCATGAGTGCGTCCGCTTGCCACCTCTCGTCATCAATCCCCAAGCCCCTCCTTTCACCGCGCTGCCTCCAGCCAAGCCAGCAGAACCGCCACCAGCCCTTCCGACGAACACGGCCCCTTCGCTCCCAACTCGCAAGTCGTGCAAGACACCGTCGTCAATCTTGTTCACCACACTCCCGACCTGTGCGACGACGCGTCCACTCGTTTCAGCGGCACAGCACCCCGTTTCACATCGCCAGCGGACAATTTCAGCCACAGAGAACACCATCGATGGGTTGACCCAGGAGGGTCAATTTTTAAAGCACCCGGGAGGTGTAACGACGGGATACGTGCTGGGCTTGCAAATGCCCGAATCTGGACGCCTCCGCCTCACCCAATCCGACCAACGCCACAGGACAGCACGCGGCATTGCGCCATCTCCCCATTCGCTGCCTTGCCCTCACCTTGTCACCCTCTTTTCCGTAGTCATGGACAGTTAGCTAGACTGTAAGTAGATAGTTCCAACATATATAAAACCCGTGCGCAGCACCGTGAGCAGCAGGCAAGTAGTGCCTCAGCCGTGCCCTAGTTTTGCGTTGCGCTTTCCCCCATTCTGTTCGCGTTTTGCTATCGTTGAAGCGGCTCACGCGGAGCCAGCACACACACACACACTCTCTCTCTCTCTCTCTCTTTCCCTTCCCTTCCTTTCCCCTTTCTGCAGCGGTAGAGCGACTAACAATCGCGGCCTGCTTTACCTCTCGCTCCATCGCACGATCTTGGATCGACGTGCTTTGGTTCTATCCGCTATCTCGCCTTCCCATTCCCCGAACTCGCGCGTGGACCATTCGTCCATCGTACAGTCCGTGACCTTTCTCTGTCCTTGTGTTTGTAATTTGACCTGAATGCTGACTGTTTCACGGCTACCAACTCGGACCGCAGTCCGCCCTGTTCAACTGCCAATCCCTCCTTCTCGCTTATTTGCATCTGCACGTACATCCGCGCTGTGACGGCACGACTTATAGATAGTTACAATCAAGGGTGCGTGCATGCCGTCCATCTTTGCGTCCCATACGTGCGCTCGTTCTCTGCGCCTGATGCATGCGCACTTGTCCTCTCCCACCACCCTACTTCTTTTTGCCGTTGCTAACAGTCCCATTGTAGCTTCCTTGGCATCTTTTTTATGTCCGCCCGAATCGGTGCGTCCCTTCCCCACTCTCATGGCCCGGTATGCCTGACCAACAACGCATTATGCGAACTACAGGAGAACGGATATCACCTTACGTGGCATTGGCGTGTGTCGCAATGGTCGTACGGATGACCGTTTCAGGACGAATTCTCACTGTATTCTCTTCTCCCCGTCCCCCCCCCCCCCTTTACTGGCAACATATACTGCTTCTGCCTCTCATAACGCATCACCATTTGTATCGCCACACCCCAAGTCATCAACTGCGCATCCCGTCAGTCATCCGCCACCCCGTGATCCTCAGCATGTTACGGGACTCGTCGCACGTTGCTAGCTTTTGCTGACTCCTTGATCTATTTTTTTTTTCGAGAACATATCGACTGGTGCCTCGTCATCCTGTTGTACGTGGTATCATGCTCTGAATAACCCTCCGACGCTCATCATCTTCTGCGGGGAGCAATTAAGCGACAAGAGATGCATGAAGTTGCTGTTCCTATTCACGTGCACCGAGAGTCTAGCACCGCGCCCGTTTTCGACCGTCCTTTCCCAAACCGACCTCTCAGATGCTTTCGAACAACATGACCTCCCTCAGACAAGAGGCAGACCGCACGAGTTGATGATAACTCTGACGTAGATCATTAAACGCACCTTCATTCCCTGCATGCTTGGTGCCGACATGTCGTACCAGGTCAGAGCACACGATCGTTGAGGCGTAGGATGTACACTCATGCTGTTCTGGCTAATCTTGGAACTCAGAGTATTCTCTCAGAGATCGTTTTAAAGCGCAACGCGTGATGCCTCAATTGGAAAACTGACCAATCTGGCCCGTGTTTGGCCATATCTTGAGCGAACTCAAGCTCTCCAACTCGTACTCGTTGATGCGACTGTTCAGCGTTCAACTCGAGCAGACAAAAACGTCAAATTAGGCAGAAAAAAGTTCCCCACTCATATCCATCAGGTCTACTGTCAAAGACTGAGTATAACATGCCATGATTCGTGCGTCAACAGCGCCACGTTCAACTTTTCGTGTGAGTCTACTAGTAGCAGGCTTCAAGTTCAAATGCACCGCGGCTGGAAGGTCTGGGCGAGAGAGGAAGCGTGGGGCCGGGGAGGAGGCGAGCAGTTTACTCGGCAGCTGAGGTGGGACTTGAGTCATCACCTGTTCTAAGGGGGAGATTTCGGTGGGAAATGAGAGGTGGCGAGCCCATGAAGGGGCGACGACGGTGTGGATCTGTAGCGTCGTGGTTGCAAGTCGCGGACTTGGTCCGAGTCGCGCAGGTCGTGGGCATGGAATGTTTCCCGAGAATTTATACGTGTTGCCTGCTACCTGGTCGTAAGAACCCATAATGAACGTACGTACAGGAACGTACTGTTGCAGCACATATCCCCACACGCAACTAAAACGTGTAGTTGTCGATGCCCCAGAGTTCCTCCACTTCACGTTCACATACGCTGCAAGTTCAACTACATCAGAGCCATTCCTCGGGATATTCGTGTCGTCATTCTAGGTGTCTCGCGAAAAAGCTGTCCGTTGAGGTGGAATAGCCGCCGATGACGTGGGAGTCACATAGTCCGGGGCGAATACCGGCGAAGACTTGTTGGTGAAACCAGTTGAGGTAGAATATGGGGTGGCCCCCAGAGAATGGGAAATGACGGTGGAAAACAATGGGGGAACAGGATGAGAAAGCAGCACCTGGAGGTGTCGGAGGTCGTGGTGCGAGTGAAGGCGGACGTACTGGGCCAGGCACACCGCACACCGGGCCTTTAACGCTTTAGCGCTCGGCCTGGCTCGATGACCGGTGACCTCCCATCCTCAACTTCAATACTGTAGTCACTCCCTAAACATGTCTGACAGATTGCCTCCCATCCATCTCCCTAATCTCCCAGAAAGAATCCACGTGGGGGTACCAAGTTGTGCTTCTCAACGTCAGAGGTATACTCCCTTCTATGTTTATCCCTCATAGCCTGTGACTAAACGACCATAATCCACCGCCAACAGCCGCAATGTTACATCTATCGACATGCTCGATGATGATTCGCTTATCAACATATTTCGTCTATATCACCCGGACCTCTTGGACGAAGAGGAAACCAACGATATTCGCATCTTAAGGGGTGGAGAATGGCGCCGCGAACGCTGGTGGTATAAGCTTGTGCACGTCTGTCGAAGGTGGCGATTTCTCATCCTTCAATCCGCATCCCACCTCCGCCTCTCCCTCCTTTGTACACAGCGAACGCCGGTGGCGGACATGCTGGCACATTCACCTCCCCTTCCGCTCGTCATCGATCATGTCGGCGAGAGTCGAAATCTCACCCCAGAGGATGAAGAGGGTATCAAGCTCGCCCTCCGACACCACGACCACGTGCGCCGCATTCGCCTTGCGATGTTCGTCTCGTATCTGCCAAGTTTGGTCGACTTCATCAACAAGGAATTCCCAATCTTGGAACACCTATACATCGACCCGGTATCCTATGACGATACGGTCTTGTACCCCCGAGACGTTTCGAGCGCCAAATTTGCGCCATCTCGTCCTGGTGAATTTTGCCCTTCCGGTGGGGTCTTCGTTACTTGCAACAGCGACGGGTCTCGTCACATTCTCCCTCAGCGCCATTCCTCCATCTGTCTCCTGGCACACGACCGATCTGCTCCACAGGGTGTCATCGATGCCCCATCTACAGACACTTGGGATCTCGTTTTACGATGCTGTGCCCAATCATGTTATCGAGAGGCAGGCCGTAAATACGCAGAACGTGGCCCATGTCTTACTTCCTGACCTTCGGTGGCTTGGGTTCCAAGGTGGCAGCACTTACATGGAAGCCATTCTTCCCCGTATGACGACACCTCGTCTAGAGAAGCTCCAAATCTACCTTTTCAACGAACTCACCGTGTGGTCCGTGTCTGTTACGAACCTCCAGCAATTTATTAGCAACTCAAAGATCCTCAAGTTTACCGGTGCCAGCTTGAGGTTTGGTCGGATGGGATTTGCATTACAGGCATATCCCCGTAAAGGGTGCAGAACGTATGCCTTATCCATGGCAATTTACCATGTAGGCCAAGACTGGCCATTCTCTTCTACTGCGCTGATGCTCGGCGTTCTCGGCCCAGTATTCTCTGGGGTGATGCACCTCTCTGTTGGCATTTGCGACAAGAATCATATGTTATGGTCGGAATTGCCCACATACAATGATGCTGACCGCACGCAGTGGCGTGATGTTCTCAGACCATTCAACAATGTGACGACGCTTCGGGTGGAAGATGCCCTCATCGGGGAGATATCTGGTGCTCTTAAAGTTCGCGATGTAGAACCGACGATGGACCTGCTACCTGAGCTCAATGAGCTCATATGTAGTTCAAAAGTCGATGGTGACGATTTGTTCGATCCTTTCGCGGCATTCATCGAGGCACGACAGCATGTAGGCCATCCCGTGACCCTAACCAGTCGTTGAACACACCCCTTCAAGCAGCCGTTGTGGTATATGATATGGTGCAACGAATTCCAGACGCCAGGCTTGATGACTGTCGTCACAGTAAGGCTTCCAAATGCAATTCGCATATGACCTGTTCTATTACCCGGATTCCTACAGGACCCACATCCCTGCCGTCTTCCATCCACAACATCGCTACGGCGAATCTCGAATCGCTGAGGAACTTAGGACGGACGGACCCAACATGGATTGCATCTTATAGATATATACCACTTTCATATACCTCTTACATACAGTCTAGTTTGGGCCCACTTTGGATTCTCTGTGGCTGACTTTGGCTATATCTATGATAAGAACGTGCTGTATAGGAGCACATATGATATACCGCGTTGTTTGTGCCACTGATACCCTATTTTTATCTCAGTCAAGTGATACCTACTGGTGCACGTAACAATACGATAGATTGTATCGCAATCTGCTGCGTCCTGAAAGAAAGATTTGGGGCTGTGGCCAGCCACAACAGCTAGGGCCTCAACCTCGGATGGAGGTGGTGGTTTAGAGCTGTCTCGCCGAAAATCTCCCGTCCGAATGCATGCATCCAGATCACGAGGGGGCAGCTGCAAAGGGGCGTGAGATAGCGGCCCGACTAACGTAGGATGAAACTGACGGGGTCCAAAATTAACTTTCGCAACCACGACGCGTCGGCTCGTGGGTGGTGCTGGATGATGGGCAGCTACGCGGAAACGACCACCAATGATGAGACCGACGGCATAACCCGCGTCTAAACCGGCAGACAGAGCATCTAACCCAAATGCGTGTCACCAAAAGAACATACGCGTCTTCATGAATCGCAGAAATTGGTACTCACAGCTATACTCGGACCAAAGTGGCGCTGACGGATGAAATCAGTAAAATGTGTAGCAGATGAGGACGCAGGGTACATGGTTGCGAGGTGTCACGGGGGGCAGGTTTCCGGCGTCCGTAAAGATGAGCGGGGGATTGAGGTACTTGAGGAGTTCGAGTCTGAACCCTTTGTGTAGTATCCATTGGATGAGTGGTGCGATCGTGCCGACTAGGAAAAAACGAGACCGCAGTAGAGCTGACCATTGAACGCACGTTGTGGTCCGATGACACCCCAGGCCTGCCTCGGTACCGATCATTCCGACGACGTTTTTGAGACGGTCGCACTTGCTGCTGTCGCCACCATCTCCGCAACGGCGTCCAGACTGTGACTATGCGAATACGGGCATCGAGTTGCTCACGGGCACACCCATACCCTGCACCTGCGCAGAGATGCCGAGTAATGAGGCACGTGATGTAACGAGGCGCTGGAGGGTAGCGACAAAAAGCGTGAAGACACGCGAACCAGATACACTGCCGGAGTCGCCGTCGGTGGGCCAAGGCATCGTAGCGTTGCCAGGTGCTACACTTGAGATCGGCGTCCCTGCAGAGCCTGCAAGCATGTGCATGAGCGCTGTGCAACCAGTGATATGACAAGAAGACGCACCCTCGCATAATCTCCATCGAGAGTACATCCATCCATCCCAACCGAGTCTCGCCGACCTTTGCTTTACCACTGACAAGTTCGATAAGCTTCTGTCGCGAATTCGGCGCAGAATCATTTAAGTAAGAGAAAGACGACACGATGCCCGCGGAGCGTAAGAGGGAAAGCGGACTGTTCGGAAAAGCGTTTTGAGAGGCAGCAGGGAGAGGTGGCTTTGTAAGAAGAGCAATAGTTCCGGGTGCCGTGAACATGACGGCGGTGTAAGGACTACTAATATGAAAGGAGCTGGAGGAGACACGCACGTTGCAGAAGAGTTCATCGTGGTTCGTCGTACACCCTTAATTGGTTCTAGGGAAACTGTCTTGTGGAGATATTTGAGCTGCAGGAGCTGCAAACGCCCTCCATTTCCCAGGAGGCATATGTCCTCAAAGACGACACACGTGTCACGCGCTGTGGGGCCGAGCGATCGCGGCGTTCCATCCAGAAGGGTGATTGATTCGAGCTCGCTGGCGAGCAGCAGACGGCGATCCTCTTCGACGACCTTGCCAACAACGAACATCGAAAATAATGGCAGGCCTGCAGTGCCACAGACAGGGCCATATTCAGCATTCATCACCCATCAGGACAAGGTACAGGTACAAGAGAAGGAGGGGGGGAGGCACGCAGCACGGAAGTGAAATTGGAGTACGCACGTTTGCAAGCAGTCAGCCGTTCACGGCGGGGAAATTGTATGAATGAATGGGAGGGTTTGGAGAATCTTGATATGGTATGGGACGCCTTGACATGCAGTCAGTCATTTTTTGGATGAGAGCTGGGATGGGGGGGACGGGGTGGAGAGAGATGACGCGTTGGAGCGAGCTGTGGGCAATCGTGCTCACTTTAGCTTTTTTGTCGCGCAGCCCATGAAGACAGGGCAAAGGAGGTCTTCCGTGTGCCAGCCATCTGTAGGCAGAGAAAGAGAAAATCGGGTTTGCATAGGTCCACGAAGCTCGGATGATGATTTGAAAGCAGCTTGTCTGAATGTGAAGTTGAGACGGAACCAAATACTCTTTCCGCAACCCTGAAAGCTGATTGGTGGATATAGCCGGGTCGCATCCCACCAACTTGATCAAACAACATCAAACATAGTTTCGCATCATGATGCTGAGTTGCTGACGCACGCTACAGTACAGTCCGGGTAACTTGCCATACTTCGTATTTGTCTTGTACCTTACAGTAAGGTATACAGTAGACCTCTAGGATCGTTCATTTTCATCATGATCGAAGTACTATTTCCTCTCCTTTCAGCCCCCCGTCTCATCTCTCTCACCAAGGCAAAGAACATCACTCTACTATGTTCTCTTTCCCACCACCACTCACTGCCGATTTAGTACTTTGTCATTTTCTTGCCCTTGGGACGACTGATGTCCCCACCATTGCGGACTATCTACAATGTTCGATATTCTTCTCATGCTAGACGACTAAATATCTTTCGGCGCTCGACCCCGACTTGCGCCCATCTATTTCAAGCGATCACCTGATCAATCACACCAATCACCTCGTGTCCGCGTGTGAATACCGAACACATCAAAGGGGCAGTGCCCTGACCTTCATTTTACCCTCAGCCCACGCCCCACTATCTCGCCGCTGTTTTGTAACCGAGAACCAATCCTCCTCCCATAGACCCCACTCTTTTCCTGCTCGTGATATGACTGACCAGTCAGGATCGGCTCGTTTCCAAGTGCTACTAGAGTCTGCCTTACAGGATTATGAGAAAAAGTCTGGCGTCACATTGGCTGACCAGGAAGATTCGCTTGCCATCCGACTACAACGTTGCCACTCCATTGACGATATCACCACCTTGTTACAAGACAAAGCGCAGGCCTTCAACGACCTTCGACAGCGTGATAGAATCTTCAAATCTATCAAGGCTACTGTATCAATTTTAGCTCCAATTTCTGCTGTCGCATCCGTCGCCGACGATGTAGGCCTGGTACACCAGAAGGTCCTGAAGACCTATCTTGCATTTCTGACTGTTTTTACAGAAACTGCTCCCACATGCGAAGGCGATACATTCTATAATCGGTATCCTACTGGACGTATGTACCATTCCTAGGTTCATATATAGATATCCCTCTGATGTCCAGGTCTATCAGGCGGCCAATGGCGTAATCACGAGTTGCGACGCACTCACCGAGATGCTCGAGTCGATTGAACATTTCATCAATCGTCTCAGAATATATTCCGAGACGTCTCACTCTATACCTGCAGTAGACGAGATAGTGGTCAAGTTGATGGTGGAGCTAATCTCCACACTTGCTCTAGTGACGCGAAAGCTCAAGAAGCGACATTTGCGTAAGTCATTCCTCGCTAATATGTTACTTTACTCAACGCCACGCAGTGAAATGGGTAAAGAATTTCTTCGGGGTCAAAGATATCAACGTGGCACGTCGGAAGCTTCATCGGCTCCTACAAGAAGAGGATCTCGCTGTCGGAGCTCAGGCTCTCACTGTCGGAGCTCAGGCCCTCAGGGCTGTAGAGGGTGAGTGAACGCCCTCAGCTTGTAATTCGCCGTGTATTGAATACAATTCCATTCCAAGACAACAAAGCGTCCACTGACGGTGTCCGGAATGCCCTCGGTGCGTTGAACGTTTGATGGCGATAACGAGAGAGTTTCCGTCTCTAACTAGGTGCTAGACCGAATCACAAGTGACAAGGACAAGGAGAAACGTCAGCTATTTCATGACATCAACATTGCTGTTTGAAAGGCTGAGATATTCTGGCAGGTGACGAGTTGTTGGGCAATATTCAAAAGTGGCTCTCTCCCCCCGATCCTTGGAAAAACTTCAACATAGCGCGCGAATCACGGCACAGAAAGACTGGGGAGTGGTTTGTTAAGGGCAACACACTCTCAGAATGGAAGGCTTCTGGACCAAGTTCACTCCTATGGGTCAACGGGAAACGTCAGTTCTCGCCAAGCGCTTCATTTTCGTAGATACTGATATCCTCCCCCGTTCGTAGCGGGCGCTGGAAAGAGCGTCCTTTGGTGCGTTGAACTTTCCATATTTTGGTCTTGAGAACTAACACTTTCGTTAGTTCCGCGATAATTGAGGAGATCAAGGCGATGCAGAAATCCGGGCTTGCATCACTTGTGATATTTTACTATGACTTCAGGGAGGATGGCAAGAGGCACGTCCTTGGGCTACTCTCATCGGTGTTATTCCAGCTGTGCGACCAATCCGACTCCTACTATGATATCCTGTCCGCTTTCTATTCGACACATCGCAATGGCGCTCAAAGTCCCGGCGACGACGAACTGGTCCAGTGCTTGATGGACTTATTGAAATGCCCAGCACCACGACCAGTTTATCTGATCATAGATGCCTTGGACGAATGTCCAAGTACATCTTCTCTGTCGTCCCCCCGCGAAAAGCTCTTATCATTTTTGGAGGACCTTGTCGAGGCACAGCTCCCACACCTGCGCATATGTGTCACAAGCCGACCCGAGGTCGACATCAAGGCTATCCTCGACCCTCTAGCTTTCCATTCCGTTTCCTTACATGACGAAAGCGGACAAAAAGAGGACATCACCAAGTATATCAAGTTGATCGTTAACACGAATAAAAATATGCAAAATTGGAAACCGGAGCACAAGCAGCTTGTGATTGATGAGCTTACAAAAAAAGCAGATGGGATGTAAGACACTTATACCTCATCTCTTTCGTCCATCTCACGATACATGCGATAGGTTCAGATGGGTGGATTGCCAGCTCGCGTACCTCGCCGACTGCTTCCCAGGGAATATCGGGGATATTCTGAACGAATTGCCGGCGACGCTTGATGAGACATACGAGCGCACTTTGCGAGAGATTAAAGAGACCAAGCGGGAATCTGCCCAACGACTCCTCTACTGTGTCGCTGTGGCTTCCCGCCCGCTCCGGGTCGAGGAACTGGCGGAAATTCTTGCATTTGATTTCAAGTCAGGGGCAATTGCGAAATTTCACGAGGATTGGCGCCTGAAAAATCCTGTCGAAGCAGTACTATCTGCTTGCTCTACATTACTTTCTGTGGTCAACGCCAGAACGTATCGCGAAAGTTCCAGAGTCGTACAATTCGCTCACTTCACGGTGAAAGAATTCTTGATGTCTAGCCGCTTTGCCAAGAAACAGGACAACATTTCCCGCCGTCACCATATTTCTATGTCAGCTGCTCATACCTTCGTCGCCCAAGCATGTTTAGGTGTGCTATTACACCTGGACAAAAACATCACCAACCAGAGCCTGACAGAATTTCCTCTAGCTGAATACGCAGCCCAGCACTGGTTCGAGCATACCCGTTTTGAGGGTGTGTCGCGACATGCCATGGAAGGGATGAAACAGATCTTTGACCGGACGAAACCACATCTTTCTATCTGGCTCTGGATACATGACCCAACAGCGTCCTTCTGGAAGAGGTTTGAACGAGCTGAAGGGCCGTCTCCGCCCTGTAATACCCCCTTACATTATGCCACTCATTGTGGTCTACTCGACATTGCGAGGGTGTTGACCATTGATAACCCTGAGGATGTCAATACTCGAAGCATTGATGACGGATCTTGTCCTTTACATCTAGCTTCACGTAGGGGACATGTGGATCTCGCACGAATGCTCTTAGACCACAGCGCCGACCTGTCAGCCCAGATAGAGGACGGGTGTACTGCGCTGCATTTGGCATCCTCCAACGGCAATGTGGATCTTGCATGGATGCTCGTAGAGCACGGTGCCAACATGGCAGCCCAGAACGACGACGGGTCAACTGCGCTGCATTTGGCATCTCAGAATGGCCATGTGGATCTCGCACGGATGCTCGTAGAACGCGGTGCAAACCTGTCAGCCCAGAACGAGGACAGGTCTACCGCGCTGCATTTGGCATCCCACGAGGGCCATGTGGATCTCGCACGGATGCTCGTAGCGCACGGTGTTGACGTATCAACCCAGAAAGAGGACGGGTGGACTGCGCTGCATTTGGCATCCCGCAAGGGCCATGTGGATCTCGCACGGATGCTTGTCGAACGCGGCGCCGACATGTCAGCCCAGAACGAGGACTGGTCGACTGCACTGCATTTGGCATTCACGAATAGCCATGTGAAACTCGCACGGATGCTCGTAGAGCGCGGCGCCGACGCATCAGCCAAGAACAAGGACGGGTCGACTGCTCTACTTTTGGCATTGGAGAGTGGCCATGTGGATCTCGCACGGATGCTTGTCGAGCGTGGCGCCGGCCTGTCGGCGCAGAAGAAGGACGGGTGGACCGCGCTGCATTTGGCATCCCGCAACGGCCATGTGGACCTCGCACGGATGCTCTTAGAGCGCGGTGCTGACGTGTCATCCCAGAGGAAGGACAAGTGGACTGCGCTGCATTTGGCATCCCGCAATGGCCATGTAAGTCTCGCACGGGCGCTTGTAGAGCACGGCGCGGACATGTCAGCCCAGATCGGAGACGGGTCAAATGCGCTGCATTTGGCGTCCAAGCCTGGCCATGTGGACCTTGCACGGATGCTCGTAGAGCACGGCGCCGATGTATCAGCCCAGAGGAAGGACGGGTGGACTGCGCTGCATTTGGCATCCTGTGATGGCCGTGTGGATCTCGCACGAATGCTTGTAGAGTACGGCGCCAATGTGTCAGCCCAGAACGAGGACGGTTGTACTGCGCTGCATTTGGCATCCTGCAATAGCCGTGTGGGTCTCGCGCGGATGCTCTTAGACGGCGGCGCGGACGTGTCGGCCCAAAGGAAGGGCGGGTGGACTGCACTGCATTTGGCATCCGAGAATGGCCATGTGGGTCTTGCACGGGTGCTTGTAGACGGCGGCGCGGACGTATCAGCCCAAAACAAGGGCGGATGGACTGCGCTGCATTTGGCCTCCCGCAAGGGACATGTGGATCTTGCACGGATGCTCGTAGACCGCGGCGCCGACATGTCAGCCCAGAACGAGGACTGGTCGACTGCACTGCATTTGGCATCCCACAAGGGACATGTAGATGTTGCACTGATGCTCATAGAGCTCGGTGCTGACATGTCAGTCCAGAACGAGGACGGGTCGACTGCGCTTCATTTAGCATCGGAGAATGGTCATGTGGATCTCGCACGGATGCTTGTAGAGCATGGCACCGATGTGTCAGCCCAGAACGAAGACGGGTCGACTGCGCTGCATTTGGTATCCGAGGAGGGCCATGTGAATCTCGTACAGATGCTTGTAGAGCGCGGTGCCGAGGTGTCAGCCCAGAGGAAAGACGGGTGGACTGCGCTACATTTGGCATCTAGCAACGGCCATGTGGATTTAGCACGGGCGCTCTTAGAGTGTGGTACAGATGTGTCAGCCCGGAGCAACGGGTGGACTGCACTGCATTTGGCACTGGAGAATGGCCATGTAGATCTCGCACGGATGCTTGTAGAGCATGGCACTGACGTGTCAGCACAGAAGGACGGGTGGACTGCACTACACTTGGCATCTAGCAAGGCCCATGTTGATGTAGCACGCATGCTTATAGAGCGCGGTGCTGATGTGTCAACCCAGAACGAGGACGGGTCGACTCCGCTGCATTTGGCATCCTACAATGGCCATGTGGATCCTGCACAGATTCTCATAGAGTGCGGTGCCAATGTGTCATCCGAGAACCGGGACGGGTGGACTGCATTGCATCTGGCATCCTACAACGGCCATGTGGATCTTGCACGGTTGCTTATAGATCATGGTGCTGATGTGTCAGCCGAGACCAAGAATGGGTGGACTGCACTATATCTGGCATCGGAGTATGGCCATGTCGGGCTTGCACAGATGCTTGTAGAGTGGCACCAACTATAAAATTTGTTAGAGTCCATGCAAAGTAGCATTGGTAGAAGGATACAGTATTTCTAGTATTGCCACAGGTCACATAGCCGGAGTAGAGCCGCTTGAGCCGGCCCGGTTTGTCCTGGAAGCCGAGCCGAGCCGTGGGTTGAGCAGTAAAAAAGCCGGCTTTCTCCGGCTAAACGACAGCTCAGCTACTCACTCTGGGCAGCGCGTCGTCTTGAAAATGCGTCCTGGTGCTCACCCGCACCCGAGCATGTCAGGACGGCCACCCGGCCCATCCTTTATGTGGTCCCAACTTGATCCTCAAGTGGGCCTGCTTATGACACAGACCCCCTTCCTATCTGCCAAATAGACCTCTTCTACCATGACCAACGCTGTCCCTCGACCCAGGCAGAATCAACGATAGCAGTGCGAGTACACATGTAACATCGTGTGAACAAGGTTAGTTCACGGGTTCTCCTTTCTATGTCTGCCATTATTTGTTGCCCCGCCTTAGCATTCTTGTTACAAGCTGGCCCCCGCTCCCTTCCTTCTTCACATGAGACTATTGTATCTTCGCCTCTTCTTGCGCCGCCAGCTTATTGTCGATCCTGCTGAAGCCTATTGCCCCCTATTGCACCTTCGTTGTCGCTCTACCATCATTCACCGAATTCAACCCCCTTTTCCAAACGCTGCACCCGCATACACGAGACCTTGCTCACAGGCATCAATTCTGGATGAACAAGGGATGATTCGCTTATCAACGTATTTCGTCTATATCGCCCGGATCCCTTGGATGAAAGGAAACCAACGACATTCGTATCTTAAGGGGTGGAGGATGGCGCCGCGGACGCTGGCGGTACGAGCTTGTACACGTCTGTCGAAGATGGAGATCTCTCCTCCTTGAATCCGCATCCCACCTTGGTCTCTCCCTCCTTTGTACACAGCGAACGCCGGTGGCGACCATGCTGGCCCATTCACCTCCCCTTCCGCTCGTCATCGATCATGTCGGTGACAGTCGGAATCTCACCCCACAGGACCATGAGGTTATCAAGCTCGCCCTCCGACACCACGATCGCGTGCGTCGCATCCGCCTTGCGATGTTCGTCCCGTATTTGCCAAGTTTGGTCAACTCCATCGACAAGGAATTCCAGATCCTGGAACACCTATACATCGACCCATTGTTCTACAACGACAACGGTCTTGTACTTCCCGAGACGATCCGAGCGCCAAATCTGCGCCATCTCGTCCTGGTGAAATTTCCCCTTCCGGTGGGGTCTTGGTTACTCGCAACCGCGACGGGTCTCGTCACATTCTCCCTTAGCTTCATCCCTCCATCTGTCTACTGGCACACGTCCGATCTTCTCCAGAGGGTTTCGTCGATGCAGCACCTACAGACACTTGGAATCTCGTTCTACTCTGCTGTGCCTAATAATGACGTCGGGAGGTGGGTCATGAGCACACCGAACGAGACGCATGTCGTACTCCCCAACCTTCGCTGGCTTGGGTTCCAAGGTTCCAGTACTTACATGGAGGCCATTCTTCCGCGTATGACGACACCTCGTCTAGAGAAGCTCCAAATCTACCTTTTCAACGAACTCACCGTGTCTGTTACGAACCTCCATTTATTAGCGCCGCAGAGATCCTCAGGTTTACCGGTGCCAGCTTGAGGTTTGGTCGGGTCGGGTTTGCCTTGCAGGCATATCCTCATAAGGTGTCCAGAACGTATTCCTTGTCCATGGTAATTTACCGTGGATTCGATGCCTGGCCATTATCTTCCACTGCACAGATACTCGGCGTCCTCGGACCAGTATTCTCTGGGGTGATGCGCCTCTCTGTTGACTTTTGTGACGAGAATCACATGCTATGGTCGGGATTGCCCACGTACAATGAAGCTGACAGCGCGCAGTGGCGTAATATTCTCGGGTCGTTCAACAACGTGAAGACGCTTCGCGTGAAAGATGGCACCATCAGGGAGATATCTCGTTCTCTCAAAGTTCTCGATGGAGAATCGACGATGGACTTGCTACCCGAACTCAAGGAGCTCATATGTAGTGCAAAGGTCGATGCTGACGATTTGTTCGCTACTCTCGCGGCATTCATCGAGGCACGACAGCATGCAGGCCATCCCGTGGCCCTAATCAGTCGTTGACCACGCCTCTTCAAGCAGCCTTTGTGGGCTATGATATGCAACAGCGAGTTCCAGACGCCGGTCTTTATCACTGTCTTCATAGTACGGCCCCCAAATGCAAATGGCGCATGACTTGATCTATCACCCGGGTTCCTACAGCACCCACATCCACGCCGGCTTCCTTCCACAATATTGTTACGGCTATCTCTAATCGCTGAGGAAGCCACGACGCTAGACAGACCCAGAGGCCAGAGAGACCCCACATAGATCGCATCTCATGGACATATACCATCTTCCCGCTTTCCTACGTCTCTTACATTCCGTCGAGTTTGGCCCCACTTTGGATTCTCTGTCGCTGACATTGGCTATACCTATATCATGAACGTACTGTACGGAAACACCTATGCCGCCTTGTTTATGCCACTAGTATCCTATTTTTTTTTATCTCGGCCAAATGATACCTAGTACTACTGGTGCACGTAACTATATCATCGATTTCGCAGCAGGTTGATCATGAGGATTTACGAGGACCAGGAAGGACCCGTAGATTGCCGTGGACTGTTTACAAACAAATCAAATCGATCGTCAAACTAAGAATTGCGTGATGTTGCCTTGATCACGTGGTTGCATGGTTGCCTTGCCCTGACGGCTTTTGTTCCCCGGGCCGGGCCACTGGCACACTTCCACACACGCCTGCTCCCTCGCTCTCAGTCGACCAGAACTCAGTGGTTGGGCTCCTTGAACCGCTACCACCACCATGGTCGGTTTTTCTCAGCTGAGACAAGGATGGGATGCTGTCCCTCAAGTAACCTCGGCCCCCATAAATGCACACCTGCAACGTACTGCCTCACCAGGCATCTGCCCTACCAGGCATTCTTTCTCCATACTACCATAGTTCTCACTCCTACACACCCAATAGAGCATCCCCCTTCTGTATTTTCCTAACTCACCCATTGTGTGATAACCTCGCAAGAAACCCACCCCAACAACATTGGAGATCATAGCCCTGCAACTTGCAAATGCCTATATCCCCTTGCCCTGACCGCACCAAGCCACTTGCAACTGTAACACAGAACATGGCCTCTCATCCCACAGGCCTCTCCCACTGAAGCACACCTTTGAAAGAACCCCCCTCCTGTGCCAAAGGGTCTACGCTGCCACTGTACCTTTTCCCCCAATGGCATCTCATCACGCCACATGCCCTCCAACACGCGTCCATCACTAAACAATTTTAATCTCCACCCTATTGTTCACTCCTTCCCATTCCCCACTCCACTACCTCATGCCCTTTTGACTGCCAACAAAGGTAACCCTCGCCACCAGATCCCCTCATACAAGCCCAGAAGCAATGGTTCCGTGCAATAAACTTGAGACTAACAGAAGACCAAATCATTGCTACCAAAATCAAATGCGACAAACACCACCTTGACCTAGTAAAGGCAACATGGAAATCAGCCCTAACGGAGCATGGGATACCCCTGAAGAACTTGAACTGGCCTTTCTCACGTGAGGTTTTTAGTGGGTAGTGGAGCGTAACAGCTCCGAGTCCCACACTACCCCTCACCAGGTGTGTGCGTCAACTTGCATTTTCGTCCTCACTCCGGGCTCTGGCCCGGCCTCAGCGCGTCAAATAGGGCTGATGGTAAATCTCCCACTATTTGACACTTAGTTATGGTAGTTAGTACATTAAAGAAGATTAACTACTGTGAATAGAGCGCTTTCCAAAAAAACAAAAAACAAAAAAACAAAAAAAACAAACTCAGTGGTTGATCATAGGATTCAAATAACGCCATGGTACGTGTCCTTTCTCCGTCTTCGCTTTTTGTAATCTCCGACTGCAGTCTGCGCTGTTCAACTTCCAACCTCTCGAGGCTCCTTCTCATCATTCTCCTGCTTATTTGCACCTGCACATACGTCCACGCTGTGGCGCCACGGTTTATCGATGGTAACAAAAAAGGGTGCGTTCATATCGTCCATTGTTGTGGCCCATACGTCCCCTCGTACTCCGCGCCCCTTGTGGACTCGCTCGTTCTCCACCACCCTACTACTAACAGCCCCTTTGTAGCATCTTTTTCATGTCCGCGCAAATAGGTACATCCCTCCCCCACTCTCATCCGTGCTTGGCTCAGCGCGCCTGACCAAAAGTACCTTGTGCGAACTACAGGAGAACGGCTATCGCCTTACTTGGCACTGACATGTGTCGCAGTGGATGTACGGATGATCCTTTCGTGAAGGATTCCCATTGTATTCCCTTCTCCCTGTTTTGCCCCTCCTTTACTGGTAACAAATGCCGTTTCGGTCTTTCATGACGCATCACCATTCGTATCGCCACGCCCCAGTTTATCAACTGCCCACCCCGTCCGTCATCAGCCACTCCATGATCCTCAGCATCTCACGGTATTCATCAGGACGATTAAGCGGCCAGAGGCGCGCTAAGCTGCTGTTACCATTCACATGCGCTGAGAGCCTAGCACTACAGCCGTTTTCCGACCATCCTTTCCTAAGCTAGCCTATCAGGTCCTTTGAACAATGTGACCTCCCTGAGACAAGAGACCAACAGCGTGACTTGATGCAAATTCTGACGTTGATTATTAAACGCACCCTCATCCCCTACATACTTGGTGTCGACGTGTTCCACCAGGTCCGACCACACGATCTTTGGGGTGTAGAATGTACTTTAATGTTGTTCCGGCTATTCTCAAAACCCAGAGCGTTTTACCATATTTTTTTAAAGCATGATGCCGCAATTTGGAAACCAATCAATCCAGTGTTTGGCTACATTGAGTAAAAATGAAGCTCTCCAACTCATATTTATCAACATGACTGTTCCACCCGAGCAGATCAAACCGTCAAATTAAACAAACAAAAAAGTTCCAGCACTTGTATCGATCAAGTCTACTGTAAAGACTGAGTACAACACGCTTCCTGAATGGGAAGGAGACATGAATTGTACATCAATAGCGTCACTTTCAATTGTTCGTGTGAGTCTACGAGTAGTAGGCTTCGAGTTCAAATGCAACTGCGGCAGGAAGGTCTGAGCGAGAGAGGAAGCCGGGGGCCAGAGAAGGCAAGCAATCTTTCAGCAGCTAAGGGGTGGCTTGGTCATCAACGGCTCTACAGGGAGATTTCGGTGGGACATGAGAACGCGGGGAACCCATGAAGACGTGGCGTCGTGGCCGCGAGTCATGGGGGTTGTGGGCATAGGACGTTTTCCCTAGGATTTTAAACCGTGTTCTCAGCTAACGGGACAAAAGGAAGCCATAATGAACGTACGGGCTCCTACGACACGTGTCCCCATGCACCAGACACTGGATGGAAAACTACCTTTTGATGCTAAGAAAATGTTAACATATATGATAACAAAAGGCAAATAATTTCTATCAATTTGTATAAGAAAAAATTAAACTAAGGTGGTTATATTTTGCTATATAG
>Ga0307510_10000728_pt1 | contig 33726 bp, 16 predicted proteins | sample 12_EM_MG_FD_207224 | JGI IMG/M metagenome (GOLD analysis project Ga0307510, IMG submission 207224) | Populus trichocarpa ectomycorrhiza microbial communities from riparian zone in the Pacific Northwest, United States - 12_EM | ecosystem: Host-associated > Plants > Roots > Unclassified | place... | reverse complement strand
CTTTAGGTCCTGATGAAGAAGGGCAGTATTAATGGAAGAGTTTTGGGACAATGTGATGAAGAGGACGCACAGGTGCTGTTTACACAATCTTCCCGGCCTATAGGGGAATTGCTTAAGAGCCCCATTTCTGCTGTACTCGTTCTTCTCGTTTTGGGGTAGTTTCTCAAGTGCTTTCTGTCATACTTGGCATCTCTGATTTTAACCACGATTATGACATATTTTCCCTTTTGTTAAATCTATATGAAGATGAGAAGATCTCTGATCTGACTTCAAGAATTAAGACCATGAGCAAACTGCGGACAATTTCATATTGCAAGTGCTCGCCTTATCTTCTCAAGCAGTAGCATAGGCATTCTTTTGTGTGTGTTCATGGTCAAGGCTCGGACCTAGCCTGTGATTGCCTTATCTTCACATTCATATCAGGCCACTATAAATTGGGTGAAAAAGTGCAAGACCAATTTAGCTTCTGCTAAAGCTTTATTGAAGCCTGATAATAACAATGGAGCCTCGGAAGAGAGCCCATCGAGAAAACATTACTCTAAAGTCAACTCTACGGGCTGCACTCACGCTTTACTTACAGCAGAAGACCTGTAACTTTGTCTCCGCTTCAGTTCAGTAGACATTAGCCTCAAATCAGAGACTCAGCCACAAGAACAAAAATGGAGAAGACACAATTTTTATCAGTACAAACAGAGACATACAAGCTGGGGTTTTACTGGAGAGCAGGGAAAATGGAACAGAGCATTGCAAAGGGAGTTTCCAAACTAGGGTGTCGCCGCCTCCTCTTCGAATCTCTAATCCTGCTCGTCATTTCACTTACTTATCTTTCGATGTCAAAGTTCTCCCTCCTCGAAATAAGAGTCGTCGAGCCATGATAACGCTGTTGGAATTACACTCCATCGAGTCTTGGTTCCAAAACTATAGGCAAACAATATACTCCATGCAATTAGCCCTTATTAAAAGCTCATGCATGATTCATGAATACTAATTAGGCTGTAAATGACTTGTTTTACTGTCATTATGGTTATTTTTTGGGAGCATAATGACTCCAGCTGTCAATTTACATTATTTTTATTATTGTGATAATAATTGTTTTTTAAATATTTTTCATTTAAAAATACATTAAAATAATAATTTTTTTATTTTTCAAAATTTAATTTTAACATTAGTACATCAAAATAATTTTTTAAAAAATAAATTTTAATTAAAAAAAACTTCCAATTTTTTTAAAAACACACAACCAGCCGTGAAAACAAACTATTTCTTAGGTAATGTTTGAAAACGCGGTTGAAATAATTATTTTTTAAAAATTAAAAAATTTCTCCTTTTTTTCTTAAAATTATTTTTTTTGTTTCAAATCTTTTTAATAGATTAAGGTTAAAAATAATATTTTTTTAAAAATTTTATTTTAATATATTTCCAAACAAAAACACTTTAAACTATCATACACCTTTTTAATAACTCCCCTGCATTGTATAAAGTTTTTTTTTTTTTTCTTTTGTGCTCATTGCATGATGTTGACCATTCTTACAGGAAAGAAAAACAATTTTATAACCGGAAACTCAAATAATTAAGCATAGGATCCACATAATAGTAGTAAAGATTTGTACAGCTTTCCTAGATTAATTAATTTTGATGGTTGAAGATCAAATTACATGTCCAAGAATACAAAGGACAAGGAAAACAAAAAGTTATGGTACTGTTCCTGCCTTGTTGTAAGTGTCCACTAGAAACTTCAAAGAAGCACCCACCAGCCACCCCCACCTCTATTTTTCTTCCAAAGGATCTTCTTGCATTTCTTTACATTTGATGCTTGCAAAAGCACTTTTTATTATAAACTATATTTTAGTCCCTATACTTCAATAACGTCCTCACACTTTATTATTTTTTTCATCAATTTGTTTTTATATATCGAGGCATTTCTCCTATCTGTGCTTACATTCCTAACTACAGGGTCTAAACTATAATTTACCCAACAGGAGAAGTTGACTCACCTTGTCTTTTCTTTTCTTCTCTTCCGCCCCTAATTCTTTTAGAGAGTTCCACTTCGTGCCCTCTGCGCATTCCATCAAGGTCGTTTTTGTAAGTCTACCAAAAATGGGGCTAGCTTGGAGATTGGTATAAATATGGAGAGACCCTTCAATTTCATTCAACAATCAAATCATCTCGAGTACTTACCAAACTAAGACCCTCCCTTCCAAGGTCACGTACCCTTCAGACTACTGCCTCTTCCAAGGGAGCAAACTCCTACATCTTTGGCCAAGAAGAAACCTAAAAGATGCAGGACCAAACTTACCAGTACCATTTCTTGAGAAGGACCTTGCAGTTTCTTATCTCGGTCTCTTTATTTTCTTTGTTTCTTTGCTTCTCTTCAGGCTTTTCTTTGTTTCCCAAACCCTTGATTTTATATATTAATACTGGTGTATTCTCATTTCTTAGTCATTACCTAGAGAGGAAGTATATGTTTCTCATTTGTAATGGAATCCTTGCTATTCTTGCTAAGAGTTCAGTTTCTTCTTCAGAAACTCCTGCTTCTGATGACCAGTCTAATCTTGGTGATGAAAGGCAGTTATCATCAGCACCTACCTTATCTTCTGCCAAAGCTGAGGCTACTGTTGATGATCAAGAAGTTCAGGTGGCAAGTGTTGAATCTCTAGAGGATATTGTTCTTGCAACTGAAGAAGAAGAGGAGGAGGAGGAGGAGACTACTTCAAGTCAAGCTTTGATTACAGAAGAAGAAGAGTACATAGAAGAAAAAAGAGAGTGCTTGGTGAAACAAGAGGAAGAAGGAAATGAGGAGTTGGCAAGTACTGAAGAATTGAACAGGAGAATTGAGGAATTTATAAGGAAAATGAAAGAAGAAATAAGGATTGAAGCTCAACAACAACTAAGTGCAGAATAATATATATGCATTTTTAGTTGTTTAAAGCTTTAGTCATAGTTTTTCATGGCAAAGCTTTCATGTCCATTAGCTTTTAGTCCTTGTCAATGCTTCCAGATCTCAAATCCCTCCCTTTCACCATGTAAAAGCTGTCACTTTCCTTGTAGTGTAATAACTTGGCCTTGTACACTCAGCTGTGGTCCTAGTCTCTTCTTCTCCAAATTAGCTAATAAATAATGAGTCCAATCTCTCTCTCTCTCTCTCTCTCTCTCTATTTTTTTTCCCTTTCTGTCTTGCATGAATCAAGAAGAAGTTTGTTTTGCATGAATCAAGAAGATGCTACTATTCCACAGGCTTTAGGTAGATTTCATGACTCCCAAGCACTGTGGAAAATACTAGAAAGACTAGGATGTGCATATAAAAGATGGATGTGATGTGAACAAAATAAAATATGATAACTTGCCTGAGATATTCAATATAATTATTGATGCTTGTAGAATTGTTTAAAATTGTGGTCGGTTGTCTTGGTGGTGCAAAACAAGCTAAATGGTTGTGGAATATGCGGTAAATGCTGTCTTCATTACATTCTAGATTTTCAGCAGTCCAAGCTAGTAGTATGTTGGTATAATATAATGCCATCTTTAAATCCAATCCTACAGATATTTTATTTTCTCTATGTTAAAAGGGAGTTCTAGATTCATTTATTCTATCAAAAGCAGTTCTAGTTTACTCATTGCCCTAGCTGTAATAAACAGCTGCCACGAAAAAGTACCCTAAGCACAGAAATAAATTGGCTACTAGGGAAATTTTAACCAAATACTAGAGGGACTTTCACTTTTTGTACACCAATCATTTCTTATAACCACATGCCTTCGATGAAAATGAAAACCATATATATATATATATATATATATATATATATATATATTAGTAGAGAGAGAGAGAGAGAGAGAGAGAGGAGAGCGCTTAATGATTATTTTTATCATCTGGTTAGGCTTCATTTTGAATATTAAATATTTCAAACCAAGCTTTCAAGTGCATATGTTGTAAGATTGCTAGTAGAGTATGTATCTTGCACATCAAATTCCAAAGGATGCAAGAAAGGATAAGAAAAATCTCATGAGAAATGAAAAGCAAACTTTGATATTGATAGGACTTTGATTATCAAATCATATCAGGTATGACCCACAAAGAGATGAATCTATCCCAAATTGTAAGAGAAAAAACCCAGATTCGAAATATTATGCAAATGTCCAGAATGAGAAAAGAGCCTTTAATCAGCTTTTTAAGCATGTAATTATCCATACCACACCCCTTTATTTTTTCAAAAAAATCCTCTTAATGCACCCCCAATTAGACAAATAAATGACACCAAATGAGCCTAAGACCACTTTCCACGTGCTTCCATCTCCTCGCTGCCAAAAGTTCCCTAATTGCAGCTGCTAACTGCCACGTGCTCATGGCCCCATAACATTAACAAGACAAAAGATTAGGGTCCGTCACTTGTGTTTATGCTTATATTTCATGAAAATAATCAGCAATCTTATCAACTTTATATGACCATGCAATAATATTATACAGTGGTAGAAGTTTGGAGAGTTGATATTTGCATTACAACAAGAAGACAATATAATGAAATTGAGAGCAGATATGTATTGCCCTTTTGTCATCTACTACATGGTACAGTACAGAAACCGACCATTCAATGAAGTTGGTATGCTTATGTGGTTAGAACTTGGCAGCTTTCATTTCTACTCCCTCTATTTAATTTTCCTGACAAATATCATGGCCACGGTTTCTAATCAAGAGGGACCCCTCCCTGAATGAAGATTTGAAATGAATGAACCATGTCAAATGCATACCTGCAACATGGGGGATAAATCTAGAAGGGCCTCAATGGGAGAATGGGTTGGAATGACTGGAACTTGGACTCCATTTCCATCTGTCTGCAAACGAAGACAAGACAGCAAGTGAGAAATTATTGCCAATAATTCTAGTGTCTAACAGTTTAACAATCACTCTTAAAGAAAACAATTTTTTAAATGAAAGAATGCATGATCCTGAACGTACAAAAATCAGTACAATAATGTGAATGTGTGGATCCTTGAAATCCTACTTGAGGACACTTGTATAGTAGGCAGAGTCTTAAAAATCCTTCAGGGGAAAAAATCAAACATGGACATGGCATAGATCAATAAACTAGTGAATCATGCACACACCAATCTGCTATAACTTGTGGTTCTTGGCATTTTGCGTATGAATGTTTTCAGTAAAAGGTTGAGAGGTAGCAAAAAAGTTTCACACAGGAAAAATATTATGTAAAAAAGGGCGGCAACAGTCGAAGCTTAAACCAAGAAACAATATTAGCTATCACAAAAACACACCTAATTTTCTGCATGCTTCAGTTTGTCCAGAAGCTCTGATGGGCACAAATTTTTTAGAGTAGTGATGCAAATGGAACCACAAACAAACACGATTATACAGTTCATTATCATCTATGATGAACCAGCTTTGACAAACTTCACCTCAACAACTAAATCATTTGGTTCAAAATTTTGTGGCATTTAGATGGCAAAATTGTAACAAGCATATTGGTAAACCAAAAATTATTTTAATTCTTCCGGGCATGAGTTCATGGGGAGCCAAGAAGATGACAAGCTGCTCTAGATGTCAATGATTTCAAAATCAACAAGGATTCTACAGCCTACATACTTGGCTACATAGATGCATATGTACATTTATGTGTGCGTAAACGGATACCTGATGATCACCAGGAATTCCAAGTTATATCGAATCATATTCATAACTGTTTAAAAACCTATAGTAATTATCATATTGATCACCACAATTAAACTCGACTCAGATAAGCCTTGTCCATCAGATTGAATGGATTAAAACACAATCAAACAATACAGGAAATAAAACTCTGGGATTAAATGGAGCCTTCTCAAATATCAGGCAGATAACACGATCCATCATGCACTTGTTAAAAAATTAGAAAAAATCCATAAAGTAATAAGATTTTGTTATTTTGGTGAACAAATCCATCAAAAATTAACATGGCTCACATGCTCTTATGTTTGGGAATAAATAGATTAATATCATTTCAGTTGCTTGTGGAAGTCCTGACTACTCATAATCAGACACTTGTATTCATTTCTCAATTTCAGATATAAATATTGATTTATATAGAAACTGTTGGCACAACCACCAACACTCTGTCGACCTATTGTACTACAAAAGGTATCAACTGCAGAAGACAGAACAAATAAAGGTAGATGTTTATGAATAACACAACAGTCAGATCAGTCCTTTATGCTTTTTCTACGAATTAATAACATAAGCAGAAATTCAGTTATTTCAACCAGTAAACTTTAAGCATCGTCATTTTTCCTATGATGTTAGTTAGGACAATTAGTAGTAGACTTTCCTAACATCAGATAGCCTATGTCTTAAAAGCGGAATATCTATTATAATATCTACACAACAACCTCTCAATGTATTATGGTGCATGATATAAAGGAAACAATAATTGATGAAAAATAAAACTACTATCTCTTCCACAAATTGGCAGATAGTTGTCGACTTCCTAACAAGCAGACTTCAAAACATTAAAAAAAGGATTGTTAAGTAATCAGCCACAAAACTATCAAATGTGATTGGTTTTACAGACAGCTAGAATTACTTAATTAATCACCAAATTGAAGAGAGAATTTCCAAAAAGCTACAAATGCAGCCTCTTTTTTTTTGTTTTCCCTCTCTTCTATCCTGTTCCCTTTGAGACTAAAGAAAGCAGATTGAAAACTACAACCTATTCCATTTGTGCACAACTGGAAATGACCGCAGCAAGAGAAAGCATGGAAAATGTTTTAGCATGTGTTCATGACAAGAACAAGCAGTTAGGCAAATGACATTAAGGCTCATAGAAAGAAATAAAAAGCCAAGAACACGATAAGAAAAATCTCTTTTACTGTCATTCTTTTGTTTAGCAAAGCACATTTTTGATAATTTATGTAGTACATCACCTTGGTTGAGTTCATTTCGGTCCAATTCATATTTTTTGCAGTCTTCCATAGTTATTCACAAAGGAAACAATGTCAACTTGTTGCATCTGAGCAACACTTCATACATCTACTTCAGGTTAGCTTTTCTTTCCAAAATTCTCTTTCTGATGAAAATGAGCAATAAAAACACCCAGACATCTTCCTGCCAATGATCATGTCGTCCCCTTGGTAAGTTACCAGACATATTTGCACCTACTGTAAATTAACTAGATGGTGAAAGTGTTAAATCCATAGCAACTCCATCACTTTCTGGCATTTTTCTAACCTCACTAATAAGTCTTTTCAGTTCCTTTGGCAGTTCCCTATGGACATAATCAGAACGCTCCTTTGTGATTGATGACTCTGTTAATAGAGTTTCAGTCAGGGATTGAAATTCTTGAAACCATCCATCATCATTAGTTTGAGTATCTTGATTATCATAGAAAACTAGGGAGCTTTCCCTTCGCCATCTGCTAAGATAATATTTTTCAGGAAGCTGAAAGTAGTTTTTCAGGATGAACACCCGAAGAGTGTGTCTGCACAACATCCCGGAAGACTCAAATTCCTTACAGGTGCAGTGAATCTGTTCATCTTCTGGTATCCATATTACAAGCCGCTCAACATCCATCTTTTTGTAGTGGTGTACAAGATATGATCCATCCGGCATTTCAGACAGAGCACATTGCATAGAGAGCACCAATTCATGTTGGAAATCATTGAAGGCAAAAGGTGTAAGAAAATTACGTGCATGCTCTTCAATAGGCATGCATGTTTTAGTGAGCATGTACTGCATCTCTTGACGTAGCTGGTTCTGGAAATTGGAGGAACTACCAACCTACAAGAGTACCAACAACAAAAAAAAAATCAACAAGACAAAAATTTCAACAAAAACCTTCCCATTCAAGAGTTTCAAAAAAATATATGCCTTTGATATACCTGTTCAAAGAAGCTCCGTAAACATGTTTGTGCACTACAGATTGCTTTCAGAAATGACTCTACAGATTTCAAATATGCTGATGTCGCCATCCGAGCAAGAAAGTAACCTCTCATATAGGATGATGCCCAGGATGCACGAAGAGAATAGAGTAAAGCAATGTGTTTATCTGAACCAAATCCAAACATAGAAACCATCTGACTCCATCTATGTTCAAAATCATCTGCATTCTCAGCTTGATACAAATCATCAAACATCGATTTAAATTCTGGATATCTAGCCCCAAGGGAAAGGAAAAACCAACTGGATATCTTGGGTTGAATATTCCATATAGATATAGCGTGTCTAGTGCTAGGTAATTCGTTTCTAACAGCATCCTTAAGCCCCAGTTCAAGGTCAGTTAGAATTGTTTGTGGACATTTTCCTTTCATAAGATGGACAAAAGCCTGTAACAAAAACAGAAAATGGTAACTGCAAGAGAAAAATACACAAAGAGAAATAAAATCAACTCATGGGATTGAATTAGTAAACCTGCAAAGCCCATGCAAAGGAACGAGTCGTCTCATCCTGCAACAGAACACAGCCAAAGAATATGGTCTTCCCATTGTTGTCAATTCCAAGCCATACCCCTAAAAGCATGCCATACGTGATAGAACGATAACTAGTGTCAAAATAAACCACATCACCAAACAAAGTGTATGCACGAACAGAGTCACCATACGACCACACAATGTTCTCAACCTTATCATTCTCATCTGTTGTGAAATCATAAACAAAATCTCCATCCATCTCTTTGGTAACTTTGCACGCCTCAAGAAGTTCCATACTATCATTCTCTCTCTTTTCAGTGAGCAAAGCATCATTCTCTTGAACAATCTTCTTGCGATTTTGAACAAAATTCCTAACATCCCTCTCTAGAAAAGGCAATTGCCCACCTTGAATACCCTTTTCCAACTCTAACACCTTCACTATTCGATGTATTGGGAACCCAGCTTTTGAAAGCAAAAGAATCCTCTCCTGATCCGCCTCTTGAATCTTCCGGTAAGCTGGAAGGAGCCTCACTTGATCATCTTCCAAAAGCTCATGATTATGCACATTGCTAAATTGCACAACAAACCATTGAGAAACCCCTTCAACAACTTCCTTTGACAAATACATTTTTGCATCACATCCACACCGCACCGATTTCCTATCCCTATGGTGTTCTGCAGTCGACTTCTTCCTAGCCGGCGCAAACCCCGAACGATAACAAACAAAATCACGCTTATAAATACCCAATTGAGGGCTCAATCTTGACCTCTCTTTCCTAATAGAAAACCCATTTTTCCTAGCAAAATTCCCATAATACTCGAACGCATCATCATCACTCTTAAACACCATTCCTACATAAGGAGAAACCATTGAATCAGATTGAAAAGTTTCATTTTTTTCCAACTGAGATGCTACAGATGTCTCTTCAACATCTCCTTCACAAGTAACATAACATTTCCAATCCCCACATGGGCATTGCTGCCTCTTTATCCATATATTTTTCGACGGCACAGATGTCATTAATTCCACTTCAAAAACTAAAACCTATCAGTCTTTAACTGTCTCAATTGTACATAAATACTCTCTAAACCTTTCTAAGAAAGCTGGCAGCATAAACCCTTCACTGGAAAAGAAAAACAAGAATCAAAAGAAAGCACTAAACTAACTACCGGTTTTATGAAATTTCCCTGACCTTAAGAAAATCAAAAGAACAATCTAAGTACGTACCCGTGGAAGACGGGAGAAACAGCCGGCGTTGAGACTTTGAGAGCTCTTTAACTCGTGTTTCTGTTTCTTCTTCTTGCAGTAGCTAAAACAAAATGGTTAGTGGTGCATTTGGTCCCTCTATTCTTCATTTTATTTTATTTTGGTCTCATCCGTTTTATTTTCTAATTTCATCCTCTTATGATTACCCTCTCTTAAGTGCAAGGCTTTTCTTAGCAAAAGAAGCTAACATAGTTTTTGTTATTTTAATAGCTGTTATTTTTTAAAATGTATTTTTTAAAAAAATATATTAAATTATTTTTTATTTTTTAAAATTTATTTTTTATATTAACACATCAAAAAAAATTAATTTTTTAAAAAATAATTATTTTAAAAAACACGGCATAGTTGCGTAAATAAACACATCATAATAACTCTCACATGTATTAATATAAAATTTATTTTTTATATTAAAATATAAAAAAAAAATTAATTTAAAAAAATTAATTTTTTTTTAAAAAGTACGGCATGATTGCATAAATAAACACATCATAATTAACCTTAATAAAATGATCAAACAACTCTCACATGTATTACTTTTAAATTTAGATTATGCAAGAGGTTATGTTAAAAGATTTCAAAATTAACCTTAATAAAATGTTCAAATAACTTTATATGGCTTGAATATTTTTTAAATGTTTTTTTAATCTAACCTTAATATATCGCTCACCTCCATGCAATAAGAATTGGATTTCAATAAACATGTAAATTTTTAGTAATTGAAATACGTGCAAGTTAACGAGAGACCTACGATTAATTAAAAAAATAAAATTGAGAAAGCAGGAAAGAATTTATTACATTTTTAATTCTAAACGAGGCAAACTTGTCAAATAAAAGTTTTAAACTAATTCTGTCGAGCTTACGACTGACTGATTTGTAACAAATTACGAGTACCAAGGATTTGACTTGATAGAAAATCATGGCAGGTTTTGACTTCTTTTGGATTTGGTAACCGCAATCCCAAAATCAGGACTTTATTACGGGCAAGAACTTAAGCCACATGGAAACATTAGCGTGATTTTTGTGATTATCAATTTGCATTGATCTTTCAAGATTTACATGGGGTCTGAAACATCAACAATTTTTTAAGAGTTTTGTGAGGTAAATCCCTTTTCAATAATCTCCATGGTCTTTGATATCGTTTTCCTTTCCTTTTGTTAATTTCTTTATGGAATGCAAGTTTCAAATTAAATAGAAAAAAATTCATTGGTTTTACGTTTCCATGCAGGGTATAGTTTGAAGGGCTTGCATCTCTGTTCTTCTTGTTTTTGATGGCCAGTGATGATGCGACGCAGTCATTGCTTCGAGATGAAAAGAATGCTCTTCAGAGAAGAAGATTTAGGCAGCCTATGAATGTCAATGTAACAGAGATCAAACATCCTGAGCAGGATGGCAACTCATCTCTCAAATGGCTTGAATCATTTCTTGAGAATCAAGATTGTAGCTTCAAGAAAGTGTTCCTTGTCTTGGCTATCTATCTAGGTGCAGGCACTCTATGTTTCTCCCTTGTCATGAATCAGATCGAAGGCAAGAAAACAAATGGGATTGTTGATGCTGTTTACTTCTCTGTTGTGACAATGACAACAGTTGGATATGGAGATCTAGTGCCTCATACCACATTGGCCAAGCTTCTTTCGTGCGTTTATGTTTTTGCAGGCATGGCTCTTGGTGGGATAATTCTCAGCAAGGCAGCGGATTACATCGTAGAAAAGCAGGAGATTCTCTTGGTTAGAGCAATGCACATGAATGAAAAAACTGGCTTATCTGAGATCCTAGAAGAGGTTGAAACACATAAAGTCAAGTACAAGTTTCTTCTCGCCCTAATCCTTCTCTTTCTCCTCATAATAGTTGGAACCATCTTCTTATATCTAGTTGAGAGTTTCGAATTTGTTGATGCATTTTACTGTGTCTGTTCTTCCATCACTACTCTTGGATACGGAGATGACAGCTTCTCAACCAGGGCTGGTCGAGTATTTGCTGTCTTCTGGATACTGAGCAGCACCATTTGCTTAGCTCAATTCTTTCTCTACCTTGCTGAATTATACACTGAAAAGAGGCAAAGATTGCTCGTTAAACGGGTTCTTGCTCGAAATGTCACAGCCTCAGATCTCGAGGAAGCTGATATTGATCATGATAAAACTGTAAGGTAAGGAACAGCTGATCATAGCACAACTTATCTCTGCCTTTGTTCCGTTACCAATGCCTTGAAAATTTTGTACGTGCATCCAATTTTTGGCTTGTTGATCAGTGCTGCAGAGTTCATTGTGTACACGTTGAAGGAGATGGGGAAGATAAGCCAGGAAGATATTTCATTAGTGATGGAGAGATTCAGAAAACTTGATGTTGATCAGTCAGGGACCTTGACAGAATCAGATATAATTCCTTCTCAGTCATCTTAGCACAGACATTCCTGCGTATGTCAAATCCCCATTCCTCTTATAACTAGTTAAGGAGATTTGTAAAACATCAATAAAAACTTCCCCTCGTTTACAACTATGCAAAGACGTACAATTGTTATTTCAATGAATTGTAATTCGACAGAAATTTGTCTATTTTCTGTTTTTGTAATTCTTTGTTTTTTCTTTTTATTTTATTTTTTATGTATTTTGTTTTTAACTATCTTTTAGTTAGCCTCAACTTTTACAACAAAAAAAAAAAAACATACACCAAACATATATTTATCAATTATTTTCGATGAATTGGCTAACATACATAGACTTAACAATGGAAATAAATTTAATATGCTAAATATGCGAAGAAAAGCTAGTGCTCAACGTCTTGTTTGGGCAATTTCTCACAATTGAAGATATGGATTAGCATTATTTTATCATGATTGAAAACACTAAACACTCAAATATTTAACTCTTCAAACTTTTATTCTTTCATATTCAACACAAAATAGAATCACACTAAGGCAGGTTTTCATTCTTAATATTGTAGAGAAACAGGTTGCGAAACAATCATTTTTCAAACTTAATTTTGTCTGAAAATACATATATTCCCATTTCTTAGAGGAAAATAAATTTCTTTAATTAATTTTGAGTTAATCAGGAAGCTGTTTTTGTTCTTAAGAATTTTAAAAATATTAAAAAGAAATTGAGGTGCTAAAAGGAGATATAAGTGAAGTTAATTAGATGCATAAAAAGAACATATCTTTACAATTATTATTATTATTATATTGGATTTCACATCTTCAAGCTGCTTTCTCCTTCTTCTTTTCAACTTTCTTGAGACAACTTCGGCATCTACATTGGCAGATGTTATTCATGATCATCCAACACTACATTAGACCTCATATAGTCCTGCTCTTGAACTCAAGACTGAAACCATTTCTTCACTCGTATTTTTGTGATTGCTCAATCAACAGTACTCTGTGGTTGCCCCGAAACATAATCAAGAAGCCCTTCACCTGCTTTTTCACCATGATAATGACCTGTTGCCTGCAACTGTGAAACACCACCAAAGACAATGACCAGTATCAAGAAGACTGCTGTGGAGGCAAATAAAGGCCAGAAGTAAGCAAGAACGGTGATTAGCCTGGGAGCAGCATACAATAGCAAGGAAAGAACAAGTGGAGCAGTGATGGCTATAGCAAAGTGATATCTATATTGGAAAACCCTTTCTGGGATATCCATGCCGGCTTCAAATTTTACTAGAAAAACTGCACAGAAAGAGAGGTGGGGAGGAGGAGACAAGGAGAGAACGCCTGTGTCTTTCTTTTAAGGAGAAATCATGGTAGGGATGTCTCGTAGTTGATTGTCAGGGGGAGATTCCTTTCCTTTTACAAACAATCCTCCTCTCTGTATTCCTAATTAGTTCTCTCCCATATATCTCTAATTACAGAAATAACCTCGTTAACCAACCTAACTAGACTCATTTTAATTAACTGAAATAACTGCCAAAAATGTTTCAAGATTCAAAAAAAGCATTCCACTTTTGTTAAAGCTCAAAACATTAAACATGTTTAATTAATTTCATTTTTTATTCTTTATCTGTTCTTCAGAATTGATTAGAATTTTTTTTGTTTCATTTCATGTTCAATATTTATTGTTAGTTTAATATTTTGATTATGTCTTATGATTCAATCTCTTTATTTAATTTTTTTTAATTTTTTTATCTCAGTTCTATCCACATAACATAATTATTTTATTTGTATTTAGCTTACTAACTTAGTGTGTGTTTAATATTATATTATAAAATACTTTTTAAAAGTATTTTTCCTATAAAAACAAACCAAACGACAATATTCCCTTTTAATGGTAGAGCATTTGGTTTTAAATAAAGCTAACAACTTTTATATATTTGTACAAAGAAAATATATAATAAAAAAATTGGAAAAAAAATCGTAGATGTGCCTCAAGGCAAATAAAGACTCGATCGTGGGAACTGAATTTGGTTAAAATTTTGGCAATTTGTATATTAATGGGCATAATAAAAAAAATAAAAAATGGCAGATAAATAGTAATAGTAATTAGTTTTGGTGCCGAGGGCAGTGGACACATAAGTCAAGAACACCATTAGAATGCCTAGGTATATGTTCTTTGTCCATTTCGTGAACTGGTCGGCTACTTTATGGCTTTTTTCAAGAAAAGATTAGTATCGAGGGAAGTTACCATTATTATTATATATTTTTTATTTTTTTAGTTTAACGTGGGTGTCCGGGCCAGCTTGCGCGCACCTCGACTAATCCCACGGGCCCTGAAGTTAACGATCATGTAAGCCTCCAGTGGCCATCATATGAGCAACCACAGGGCTCGAACCTGAGACCACAGAAAGAGCAAACCTCTTGGTCCCAACCTCTTACCACTGGACCACCACTTAGATGATTTCAAGGAAAGATTAGCATCGCGCGCAGGATAGCAATTTCAGCTTAATTTATTATTAGTTTTTGTTTCATGTCAAGTTGTGAAAAAGGATGACTTTGTGGGCTAACCTTTCATTCTTTCTTCCACTTGAGAGATTCCACCTCTTGAAATCATCAAGTAATGCAAGCTTTCGAGCATTTGCCTACCATTCAAGCATGAAAAATATATTCCATTTTAATCTAGATATCATTTTAAATTGAGATCCTCTTTGTAAAGCATAGTTATGATACCTAACCACTTATGAAACTTGATCACCTAGCCAACAAGTTGGTCCAGGACCATGGATATTAATTGGATTTTAAATAAGCAAAACTCGGGCTTGTAATTGGCTCGGTCAAACTTGGACGATCTAAGATCTTAACTGAGTTTTAAATAGGTAAAAAATAGGCTTGAAATTGATCGGATCAACCTAGAACCTGGATGATTCAGCGTAAGCCAAGTGAAACATGATCTTTTTTATATTTTTTAATAAACCTAAAAAAATTAAAATTAATTTATTAATATTTAGCCTCACATAATTTCTATAGCTTACATCAATATGAAATGTTTCTAAACTTTTTGATATCATATATATATATAGTTTACTTTTACATTGATTGTTTATTTCATATAAATTATTTTTGAACTTTGTGAGATATTAAAATCTTAATATTTTTTTTAATTTTGGTCAACTTGTGGATCCAAGATCCAAAAAAATCACTTAGCTTTAAGTTGAGTATTGATTTGAACTAAGGAAAAATACAGAATTTTTTTTAATAATAACGTGGTCTAAGACATCTACAATTATACCCATAATAATTGAAAGAAAAGGTAGAGATTTTTTTTTATATTAATAACATGATATTGGACATTTATACCCACAATAACCGATCATATCTATAAAAAATTAGAAATTCATCTTTTTTATAAAGAAAGGATTTGAGGATGGAATGATTTCGAATATTGATTTACCACAAATCAAATTATTTCGTGTAATAATTTTTGAAACCACGATACCTCTAGCAAGTTCGACCTCCTGATTAATTAAGTCCTTCTGGCTTATGCGAAGTTTAGATTTTGAGCCCTTAATTTGAAACTTGAGGCTAGCCCACCAGAACATCGTCTCTAGTTAATTTTCTTAACTACTTATCTTTATCTCTGCTGTTTTAAAACCTAACTTTAATTTAATTTTCTTTTTAATTTCGAGAAAAACTCAGTCAAAAACTATTAATTTTTTTTTCTTTTTAATTCTTTTCTTTAAAATGTTAACAATTTTACTTTTTTATAAAATAAAAAAAGAATTAAACTAGAGTTAATTCAGATGAATCCACTAGCTCGAAACCGAGTTTTCTCTATGTATAGTTCAATGTAGATCAATAAACCTGCGCACATCAGTAAGATGGAAGTCTGTGTCTACCTAAGCCTCTCTCTACTATTTGGGACCTGGATACTTCTTCAATCTAGCAGCCTAGCCCACATATGATTTCCCCATCTTTTTTGCATTAGGAAAACGAAGAACAAAACTTTCTAATCCATGAGCCCAAGTAAAACAAACAATAAAGTATAAATAATTCTATCAAGAAGCTTAACTTGGTCACCATCACATCACTCCAGAAAACAATGCTAGTCTGTAATCAATCAAGTCATAATTAACCATTGAAAAGCCACCATCTTTATGCTAATCAAAAACTCAATTGAGTGTTTTGGTGGTGTATTGGATTTGGTCATGGTCCCTCTCATCTTTGTGAGCTAAATGGGTGGTGGTGGTGGTAAGGAGATGGGGGTGGCGGCGGTGGCAGAGTCCTGCCTTTGTCATCTAAGAGAAAAAAACAAGAAAACACGAAGTTATGTAAAGTGTTAAAAAACAACTGGATCTCCATGTTAGTTTCCTTGTCTTCATGTAGTTTCTTGTATCCAATCATACTTGCAAGCAAACATGATGATTTATGTACATTTAATGTTTATATTTACGAAATGTTTTTGTTCTTTTAAGCCTCTTCTGCTTGTCTTTTTCAATTTCGAGTCATCAATACATCATTTTCCTTTTCTTTTTCTTTGTTTCAATTCAAAATCTCTCTTGAATGACTTCTAACTAGGAAAAAAAAAATGGCATGGTTTAGCGCTTAAGCAATTGATTTACTCCAAAAGCATGAGCTTTCTATCATCATTACCCGATCATGACAAGAACAATAAAACTCTAAAATGATTTTAATTATCATTATCTTATCTTTAGTCTTTTAATTACTTATTATTGTTATTAAGTTAAAAATTATCTAATAAATTAATCTAAAACTTTATCGATTCAACATTTAACTCGAACTGGATTTGAACTTGATCAGTTAACATTTGATTTGAGCTGGAATTTAAGATAAAACAATATAAAATTAAAATAATCAATCTGGTATATCAACTTGTACTCTAATTAAAAACCAATTTGAATTAAAAAAAAAGACATGGTTATTATGATAAATCAAGATTGCAAGAAATGGCACCAACAACCAATATCCTTACAGTATACTCCTTTTATATATATATATATATCACCGATCACAACAATACTTTTCATAGATTAGGTGGTACTATAAACTCCAAACTGTAATCCCAGTAAGGAAAATTCTGAAAATTTGGATTCAACATCACTAATCAAATCTACTTTGAAGGGAAAAAAAATAATACTCCTTTAATAATAAATAAGAGATACACTCAAATCAGAAACAAAAATGTTGTATTGGATTATCATTTAGCTCAAGAGAATATGAATTTTGAAAATAAAAGGAAGTAATGGTTACCATCACAATATGAATGAAGAGATAATGAAAGCCGACTAGGCTGGCTTGTGATGGAAAATGTGGTTTTCATACTTTGCTTCAGACAAAGGAAAGCTCCAAGTCATCTCTTTGATGTCAATTCCTTAAAGGGATGGACTCTTTTAGAGTGACAGATTTTTTCTATATCTTATGTTAATCTCTGACAAAACCCTCTTATGTTGTCTAATAAAACCCCGCACCTTGTTGTTATTGGAGCTTGTGTGGTTTATTGTCGTTAAACTTTTGCATTTTGTTTCAAACTTTAAGGAGGTAATAAGAAAGAGAAAAGATGGTGGGGTATTGTAATGAGGAACAATTTCTAGGAAGAGAGGATCTCTCCCTTTCTCACCCTGGCCCTATTGTCCTAGAGCTCAACCGTTTGCAGAACCTTCTCAAAGGTTTGCCATCTTTTTCCCTAAAGTACACCAAGTGAACATGCATTGACATGCACAATGAGTGAGTGCTGGGTACATTTTGCTTGTTAGTGTATGTTTGTTTCTGCATATTTTGAGTTCAATCTGGGTGAATTCTTGGAGTCTTGATTTCCGTTTTATGATGTTGTGTGTTGACGGACAGTAATTCTTTGAGTAACAATGTATTGGTCCATGACATTTTGTTATATAATGAAGTGAAAATTTGAATGTTGACATTGGAAGAGATTCATCTAAATGACTGAAGAAATTTAGGTAATGCAATTTGTTTTGGTCCTGAATCTATGGCCTGGATAGGCCATTGCTGTTTTTCCTGTGTAAAAAATTAAGAGGCTAGGAGCATACAAACTGGAAAAGGACAGTATATTTCCACTTAGAATGTCTTATGATGCTTGTTTTTCGATATTATTTCAGAGAGGGAGAGAGAGCTAGGTTCTGCACAAGGAGAAATTAAGGCTTTGAGGGCAACTGAAGCTTTGAAGGATAAGGCTATCGAAGAGGTACTGAGAAAATCAGGGGAAAAAAAACAATTTTTCTGTAGTTCATGCAATTTAGAATTGACAATTCTGCTGTTTCATGGTTCCAGCTCAGGAATGAAGTTGGTAAACTGGATCAGAAACTTGGTGTCACAGAAAATCTTGTAGAACACAAGGTATGTTAGGTTCCGACTGAAATTTCGTCGAGCTAGCAATATGAAAAGATGCCTGAGCTTTGGGACTGATATGATCCAATTTTTTCTGAACCTGATTCAATGCAGAATCTTGAAATCAAGAAGCTTACAAATGAAAAGAAAGATGCATTAGCAGCACAATACGCTGCAGAAGCAATTCTTAGAAGGGTCCATGCAAATCAGAAGGGTGATGATTCTCCTCCTATTGAGTCAGTCATTGCTCCACTTGAGGCTGAGATTAAAATGTATAAAAATGAGGTATGCTAATGAAGTGAAATTACTTTCAGAAAACTAATGAGAGTAAGAGAATGTCATCCGTTCTCTTACGCAGAGTGCAGTTCTCTTATGCCATTGCCTTTTCAGATTGCGTCGCTGCAGGAGGATAAGAAGGCGATGGAACGTCTCACCAAGTCAAAAGAGTCGGCTCTGCTTGAAGCAGAGAGGATCTTACGGAGTGCTCTAGAAAGGGCTTTAATAGTTGAGGAGGTTCAGAACCAAAACTACGAGTTAAAGAGACAGATTGAAATCTGCCAGGTAACACTCTGTAAGAGATTTGGTTAATAGTTTGAGCATGCTATGAGGATTTTGTGTGGTGCTGATTTGGAAGTGTATTGAATGCAGGAGGAGAACAGAATTCTAGAGAAGACAAATCGCCAAAAAGTTTTAGAGGTTGAAAAGCTTAGCCAAACCATTTGTGAGCTTGAGGAAGCCATTCTAGCTGCTGGAGCTGCAGCCAATACTATTCGTGACTATCGAAGACAGATTTCTGAACTAAAAGTATGTTTCAGTCTTACATGAGTTCATCTTTATAATATTTTTCAGTTTATTGATTTGTACTGCATTGATTATAGTCCTAATTTAGGTATCTGACCTTGACTTGCTCAACTTTTCAGGAGGAGAAGAGGATGCTGGAGAGGGAGCTAGCCAGAGCCAGAGTTTCAGCAAACCGAGTTGCAACGGTGGTGGCTAACGAGTGGAAGGATGAAAATGACAAGGTCATGCCTGTCAAGCAATGGCTTGAAGAGAGAAGGCTGCTGCAGGTATTTCATTACCAACAAATTCTTTGAATCCAGTTTCTTTCAGCTCCTCCCTCTTAAGTACTTCCTGTGTTTCATCGAGGAACATGGTTTCTTTTTCAGTTTTCGCGAGTGATCGCCTCTGATAGACTAGAATACGTATCGATTCATTTTCATCGGCATTGACAGAGAAAGATGACATCTCGAATATACTAAATTCATTTGCTTTTGCATTATTTCTAATGTCATCCCTTTGCATGCAGGCGGAGATGCAAAGACTAAAAGAGAAGCTAGCTATATCAGAGAGAACAGCCAATGCAGAAGCACAACTGAAGGTAAATATTGACATCTCTTCCATTTTTTTGCCCAAATTTTATGATGCATCTTGCTTATCAATTAATGTTTCTGTCACTTCAGGAAAAAATGAAGCTGAGGCTAAAGACATTGGAAGAGGGCTTAAAACACACATCAAGTTTCTCTGCAAACCCTAATGCATCCTGTGGATCCCCTAAACCAGGAAACACCAATAAGATACTAGGATTTCTAAAAAGCAATGCAGGGATGAGAAGGAGATCTACATCACAACCAAGGGGATCCAGCATCAATAGAAACTCCCCTCTCCAGCAGCCAAATATAGAAACTGAAAATGCAAATGCTTCTGGGAAACTAAATGGAGCTGATAGTTTCTAAAAGAAGTATGGTTCTGGAGAAAACATGTTGACAAAAGGTATATGGGTATCTAGAAACAAAGTTATTGATATCAGCGGAAAGGAAAATGAAGAAGTTAAGACAAAAGCTGATTCCTGTATCGATAAACACGGGATTGATGGCACGACAAATTCAGAAGAAACAAAGAACAAAGTTAGTGGAAATGAAGACTTGCCAAACAAGGGAAGTGCCAATTCTGATAGTCAAGATATTGTTTCAGGATTTCTATATGATAGGCTTCAAAAGGCGGTCATAAATCTACAAAAATCTTGTGAGACTAAAGAGAGGAGTTTGAATGCTAAAGATCAAGAAATTCAGGTGAAGTAACTGCAACCACTCTCTCTGGCATAATTTATCTTTCAAGAGTAAGCAATCCATATTCTATTATGTATTGACCATGTCAATTAAAATTATTTTCAGATGCTCATGAAGAAGGTTAATGCACTAACAAAATCCATTGAAGTAGAGTCCAAGAAAGTGAAGAGAGAAGCAGCAGCTAGAGAAAAAGAAGCTGCATCTGCAAAACTGAACAAACCAAAAAGATTTGGAGCATAAACTATTCGATATGGTCAGTAAAACCTGTTGAAAATATATCTGTAGTCTTTGTCTCTTTAATTGTTCATGTATAACAAGTAGTAATTGTTCTTTTTGAAGAAAGAGTTTTCGATATTGCAATGACAATCCTTCAGCTATTTGGATTGCAACAGGGATACCAAGTCGCTTGAAGATTGCTTGGATTGGATACAGCTGAAGGCTACCTACCGGAAATTCAATTTACTCTCCCACCATGTCTAATGATTTTTCAATGTAAATACGAACTGTTTTACTGATTCTAGCTAGTTGAAATAAAGTTCTGAATCAATGGACAAAGAAGTTCTGAACTTGTAACACCTAGGACAGAGCTGAAAGTTGTGTGGATTGCTGTTTGAGATTACTTGAAAGATTTTCAATATGCTTTTGGTTTGTGTATATGGTAACTTGAAGTGTACAAACTTGATGACGATTTGTAAACAAGGAAACAGTTTGATCCTAAAAAAAAAACAGGTTGATTTCTCTATCATTAACCATTTTATTAATATTTTTGGCTTGCAATTATTTAGCTCCTTCTTTATTTTTTGGCAAGTTTAAAAAATTCCTCCTAACTATTGGGTCAGCATTATTTTCCCAAAAACAAATTTAATTATCAATTTTGTCCCCAAACAACCTTTTGATTTCTCATTTGGGTCCTTTCAGTACAATTCCTTAACCGAAAACGTTAGTTTCCCTACAGAAAAATGTTGTTTCTTATAGAAGTAAAGTATAATTTGGACGGAATCCAAGCATGGAAAGGGTTGGTTGAGATTTCTAGATTGGGATAAAACTGATACAAAAATTTGTCTGTGGATAAAGCTGAAACTACTAGTATAGTTGGGGGGTAGTTTTTGAGGTTTGCCCTTATTTTTTATTTGATGTACAAATTTTCAAATGTTATAATAATATTATTTTTTTCATGCGTAATGCTATGTATGTGTTTTCTTCTTTAATATCTGTGCTTTTTTATCTGCTGACTTCTGAACTTGAGCAACCAAAGAACTATTTAAAGAAAAAGGAAATCTGTTTTTCTTTTGCCTAGGGCTCAAAGTCTTCTATAAACAATTGTGCGAACCTTTCAGTCGTCATGGCAGTTGACTTTGCAACCCTTTGCTTATAGCCAACTCAAGAGACTGGCTGGTAGCCATTGTACAGTATCAAATCAAAGCAGGTAACAAGTCTTCCCTGGCATTGCATTGACACAAGAGAGTGCAGATTACATGCCTATGTCAAGAATTGTTTTAACCTATACTGAAGCTGTCAACCATATCATTTATGATGTTCAGACTTCAGCAACCATGGCGATTGGTGCATTGCAAGCAAACACTCAAAGCCAAACGTCTCATTGAGCTTAATGCATAAAGTATTTGAAGCTAAGTCTATTGATTTGATAATGCAGTCACTTAGCACAACCATTTATTTGGTTCAGTGCCGGGGGTACAGAAAGCAAACAATCCATTTTCTGTTAGATCACAAGCATATGGATTTTGATCCTATCTTAAATAGCTTTAAATTTCAGTCCCGAAAATGCATTGTACTTGATATTCCCTCATTCAGTAATTCTCTCAATCAAGCAGACTATTTAAGAAACTGCAACACAGTTTAGAATTTTAGAATCTGATCAGCTATATAACGCTTTAATGGCTGAATATAGTGATTTATCTTAACAATACAAAAATTCCCTATCAAGAGAGAGAATGTCAACAGCAAAGGGAACTGGAATATTTATAGGCATTAAGAATGGAAAATCTACATTAGCAGGGCACCTATGCAGCTACTGCATCAGCTAATTTTCTAGATTCTAACCATGACTCAGCTGCAACCTTTGTAGTTAAGAACCAGCCAACCTTATCAGGAGCCTCATGGAATGGAGCATTTAGTTCCTTCAAATGTGACTCGAACACATTGGCTAAACCTTTCTCTGAATACTTGTGTTTCCCATGCCCAGTATTGATTCCAAGCAACGGAGGAAGCTGCTCCCCCGCTTCCAATGCCTTAGACAAGTCATTTATCCAAACATGTAATGCTGTCAGTGCTGCCCCGGAAGAGAGACTTTTTAGATTTAAAGACCACTGGGTTGACGTTTTGGACTGTATATCTGTGTAAATTCCAAGTGTTAATCCATGGTCTAGCAATTCACAAGCTCTCTCCAACATATTGAGTTTGACACAGAGGTCAATTAAGCAATTGCAGTACGCTTTCTTTACTTCAGTGCTAATATTATCAAACAGATCGGCAGCTTCCTTCTTAAAATTCCCTTCACTGCCTTGCTCCTCTACCAAAAGTTTTACCACATGACCAAGCTTTGGATTTGCCCTCTCAACACATTCAACAAGTTTGCCAAGTTCTTCATTTGGTGTTTGAGTCATCACATTCAAAAGACAGCCACAGAACCGATCATCTGGAGTTATAAGCAATTCATAAAGTCGGTTAAATGTCTTCACAACATCATCAATGCGTTGGGCTTTGCCATAGCACTGGATAAGTGAAGTCAAGACAAAGATATTAGGCTGAAAACCTGCTTCAAACATCTCATTCAGCATATTCTCTGCCTCAGACACTTTCCCACAGCATGAGGACATGGTGATCATAGACGAGAAGGTCCAACTATCAGGACTGATACCAGAATTCTTCATGTCCTCAAAAATCTCAATAGCTTCATCAACAAAGCCAAGATCAGCACACATAGCCAATATGGTATTATAAAGAAGTACATTCAAACTCAACTCCTTTTCCTTCATTTCCTTATAAATCTTAATTGTATCTTCTCCATAACGAGCTCTACCATATGCACGTAAAAGAGCTGCATATGTCGCATAACTAGGTGACAACCCACTGTCAATTATATCCTGATAAAATTTCTTCGCCTGCCAAGGCCTCCTAGCTCTTCCCATGGCATCCAACAAAGTGTTATATATGACCAAATTTGGTTTAACACCTAAAGCCTTCATTTCTTCATAAACGTTCAAACAACCATCAAAATTCCCAGAATCCTTATAAATCCTAATCAACGTTGAGAATGTGGTTGTATCCAGACGCCACTTCTCGGTTCTAGCACGGTCATACAAGCTCAATGCCTTTTCAACATTACCAACCCGCCCATACGAATCAATCATAGTCGAAAAAGTAACATCATCAGGATCAAGTCCAAAACTTGGCATTTTCTCAAACCACTCGACCGCCTTATCAGCCAAATTACACAACCTAGCGCAACTAATTATCGTTGAAAACGTAACATTATCAGGCTTCACGGCTCTCTCAATCATTTCATCAAACAGCTTCTCTACCTTATTCAAATCCCTACACTTTCTCAAAACCTTCATAGTCACATTATAAACAACAACCTCTCTATTAAACTCCAACCTTTCTCGGAAAAACTTTAATGCTAACAAAGCAGTGTCTGGATTCGACATGTTATTAAGAATAACAACAGCATCATGCTCAAACAATTTGTTGCCAAACTCACCCAAGATATTAAAGACATCGTCTTTATTTGGGTTACAAGAATTCAAAGACTTAGCAGCTTTAATAAGAGAAGCATACCTAGTATCATAGGAACTTTTTCTGAGAGTTGAAGCTTTAGAGCTTTTGGGGTTGACCCAGATGTAGGATTTTGATGAGGACCCATTTTTTTCATTAAAGTTTGAATCTTTTGAGGTTTCTTGCTGTGGGATTTTTTGGTCTTGTAATGAGACATTGGTGATCTGAAGTGAGGTTGTCCTTGATTGAGGTGAGGGAGTGTTGAGCTTCAAAGAATGGTAGAAGTTGTTGTTTAAGGTTCTTGGTTTTGAGTCTCTCGAAGAAGATGAGAGAGTGTTGCAGAGAGGTTGGTAGAGAGAAGAAGGTGAAGAGCAGAGGTTGTATGCCATTTTGGGGGGTCTCTGTTTTGGTTAAGGAGAGGGAAAGGACTAAGGAGGGACCTTATCAACTTGAATAGCAGCAGCATACACAGTGAAAGATATTTCATTATTTTGATAACAATACAATTTGGTCCCTTGAGTTTGTTTTGTTTGGGGTTTTAGTACACTAGAAGTTATTATTTAGATTTTTCTTCAACTCGTCTCTAACCTAGTTCAATTGATTCAGGTAGAGGACTTTCTCCATCTAGCAAGCACATGGAACTTGACCGATATGATTTTTTTAATTTTTTTAATTAATTTTATAAAATTAAAATACAAACTTAAATGACAAATTAGTAAAATAGAGTATAAATATTAAATCCAAGTATAAAATCATAAAAATCCTTCTATGATAAAAACTCATCATTATATTAAAAAATAAAATTATAACTAAGAAAAATTTAAAAAAAAAAGTTTTAAAAGGCTTTGGCTAGAATAAATTTTCATTTTTATCATTTCATGATTTGAAATAAGACTAATAATTTATCTTAACTGTGAATAAAGACTAATTAACAATTTCACTTATTTTATCATACCAACTGCTATGATTTTTTATGCTAATCGTTTGATCATAAAAAGAAGGCTAGACTACACTAAGAGTTCACTTTAAATTATATAAAAAAAAATTGTAAATAATCAATGTCAAAAAATTAGTGAGTATACATCTCTAAAGTTATTGGCAAGTGTATGTAAAGTTATTTGATAACTTATAATATGCTTATAAAACTTTATCTATCTAATCATTCGATGAATCAATTTAAATCAATCCTAATCAATTCAAATCTATTTGTTTTGAGATCTTTTTTTTAAATAAAACAATTTTTTTTATAAAAAAAATTTTAAAAAAATCAAATCAGATATCACTTTAGTTTTGAAAGGTCGACTAAATCAAAGATTGAATTACTAGGTCAATTAAATTTAACCAAATCAACTTCTAACCTGATTAGACTTGAAATCTTATCCAAGCTAGATCTAGCTTAAATCATCGAATTAACATGTTGGGTCGGGCTAGGTTTTAGCAATACTTCATAATGTTATTTTTTTATAATCCACAAAAACAAATAATATTCTTTTCACATGGGAACAGAATAAAAAAAATATATGTTTTAAAAAAAAATATTTTATTTTATTAAAATAAATATTGGATATTTTATTTGAAAAAATAGATTGGATTTCTTTTCAATCATTTGAAAAAAAATGATTTGTTAATTAATGTCCTTATCCAAAATTCCCAAAGATTTTATTGCTTGATTGGTATTTAGTGAAGAATATGTTTTAAAAGTATTTTTTATTTAAAAATATATTAATATATTTTTTAAACTTTTAAAATCAGAATTATAAAAAATTACTAAAAGTATATATTAATTTAATATTTTTTTAAATAAATATATTTTTGAAACGCTAACAAATACTATCTTTGCCATTAAATTTAGTAAGTACAAGGAGTTCAGAGTTTAGAATAGGTTGAAATTATAAAATTATATTTTGTTATAATTATAATTTTGAAAATATATAGTTAATTAATATACATTACAATTTTGTATTAGATTTTACCAAAAACTCTTTTTTAAAATCTTGATTACAGAACAATTATAATTTATAGTTTTTATTAAACTTATTTTTTTCAAACTGAAACATAACATCCAACACACAATTAATTTAAAGTATTATGGCTGCGTAACACCCAAAAACCATAAAATATTTTAGAAAGGATTATTTGGGCAATGAAATATACAAATAATTAACTATATATGTGTGTGTGTGTGTGTGTGTGTGTGTGTGTTGAAACCATGCATAATATTCTATGCTCATGTAAGGTTGAAAATGAAGAATTGGGGGTTTAGGTGGGTGAAGCTTCCTTGAATTTAAAGCTACTAGCTAGTTGGGCAAGTTCATGAACATGGATTTAATTTTTAGTGCTTTTATTATTTATATATATTTAAAAAATGATAGCCAACTGCCTAATTGTGCCCTCATAATTAATGTGTAATTAATGATCAAGCATCTAACTCCTTTTATTTTTATTACATTGCAAGCTAACATGACTATATGTCCATGTAATTAATTAATTAATTAAAGTAAATGAAGTGCTTGGTGACAAGAGATTAAGTCAAAATCAATATCACTCATAGAGTTTGCTGGCTCCATTGAGTTTAAACCTCACTTTCTCTGTCGAGACCGATTGGATAAGCTAATAAATATCATTGATTTTTTTATTTTTTTTTGTGAAATGACATAAGGGCATCCCTTGCCATGCCCCTTAGAAAGCAGATAACGGTAGAGAATTGTGTTAAAATTCTCTCTTTTTTCTTACATATTTCAATCATTTCCAGACTTTTTTTTATATTTGTTATATTTATTGAATCTAATTTTAGGTTCGATATTATTTTAGTGTGTATATCAAAATTACGTGAATTAATCTCTTATAGTTAATTTTTATCAAATTTAAGTGAATTGTTCATTTGGACTATATAGCTAATGAAATCATGAAAACTTTAGATTGAATTTGAACGTTACATGATTACATTTTGAGCTTAAATGTTTGGGCTTGAATATAATCTTTGTCTTTAGATTTGATTTTCTCTATAAAACAAGATCCCTATTAAAATAGAGGATCCTCCAATGTTTAAGTTTGTAAATTATAAAAGGAAAATAATATACTAGAAATGGAAAAAGAGTGACATATGTTGTTCTTCTTGAGTGAATTTGTGTTCTGTCTAATGTTTTTTTTATTGGGATTGTCTACTTGATGATTCGAGGTATTTATACTCCTCAATCATTTGATCTTATCTCGTGGAGGGTGGAGTAATAATGAATAATAACTCATTTTCATTATAGGTGATTTGAAAAGTCGAGTCGTCGATTGTTGTGCTTTATTGTGTCATTGGTGAAAATGTTGGCGCTCGAGGGTGATTGACATAAAATGTTGGCATCCTTTAAGAAGATAAATTAATGAAAAAAGCCATTGACGAGAAGGTAAATGTCCTTTAAGAATACATGTTGACAGGAGATAGTTACTGACGAGAAAGGTAAACGTTACACTGATTGATAATTTATACAGAGTGCGACGCCATATTAACTTCCTTAGAGATAGTAACTCTATCTTATAGTGCATGTCAGGTTCATAGCAGAATTTACACGAGATTGGATCCAGTTCTATTTAGAATGAGGCTTAATTTATTAAGGGTATAAAATGCAAGGACGAATAAGCTATTTTAAATAAACATTTATCTTGTTGTTTAGGCTGCCCCAAACAACAATAAAGGTTTTGATCTTCTACTGTTTCGGTCAGCCCAAATAGAAAGAGGGATGTTGATCTCTTGTTGTCTTAGTTGATCTAAATCATAAAAAAAGTTTATCTCTTGTTATTTAAGTTCGTCCAAACAGAAAGAAATGTTTTGTTTTTTTATTGTTTATGCGGCGTAAATCATAAGTTGTCTATTTTTTTTATTAATTTTGTTTTTTGCCATGAAAAGAAGGCAATAAGAAAGTTAAAGAAAAGGGTTGCACCGTCAGCATAAAAAAATAGCGATGATTTACAAAATGGAAACTTTTCCTTTTATTAATTTATTAAAAATTTTAACAACTTTTGTAACCTTATAACAAAATATTGTTAATACCCATATCACATACACCTCATTCATCCTTGTTTTGCATAAAATCCCTATACCTCAAAAAAAAAAAATTCCAATACGGAAACTGACCCAACATTTCAACACAAGACAACTAGCTGGAGAAGGCTACGACATGATCGTGGGTAATGATAATATATAGCGATGAAATGTGATCAACGCTTTAATCACTGACACAACAGTACTATGGATTTTTAATGGTACTTTGAATCCAATAATCTTCAATGGGCGTCGGTGTTTTGGACAGGATTTTCCCTTCACATGATTCTGCATGAAGAGGGGTTATGATCAGAAACATAATTACATCTACACACATAATAACCACTTCTTTGGCAGCTACATCCACCACCACCCCAACTATCATACACTGGCCTTCCATAAGGTTCATAATGGGGAGCTGGCCCGCCATAACCATGGTAACATGGGCCTCCACCAAACCCTTGATAGCATTCACTACAACATGTCCTTGGGTAGACCGGTGGCGGGCATGGAACCGGCGGTGGAGGAGCGGGTTTCGGAGCTGGTTTCGGGGCCGGTGGAGGTTCTTTAGGCTTCTCTGGTTCCTTAGGCTTCTCAGGTTCTTTGGGCTTCTCTGGTTGCTTAGGTTTTTCTGGTTCTTTAGGCTTCTCTGGTGGTTTAGGCTTTTCTGGCACCTTGATCTCAATGCACTTGACAGCCTTACCTCCTTTGCAGCAGATCTTGTTCTTGATCTTTTCAGGACAGCAGCTAACCACAGTGATTGTCACTGTGCATGCCTTCGTGTCATATATCTGGTTGTGAATTTCTTGTTGACAATCCAAAGAAAAAACTAATTCACTTTTCTTTCATTACACAACACAAACTAAGTTACATGGATAAAGAGAGAAAGAAAGACTCACGAGGGATTTTACACAGCACTTTCTTGATCTTCTTGCGGCATTTCTTACATTCAAGATCAACCCTGATCACCATTGTTGTGACCTGCAGTAATAATTAACAGCACACACACACAACAACAACTTAATCATTCATCGACCCCGTTTAGAAATCAGAAAACTGTCATGATTCATAGACAAAAATCTGAAGAACAGAAACATATTCTCTGACAAGGAAGAATAGGCTACAGAGATGATCGATATTGGTCTAGAAGATGGATATTGGCGAGGTACATGGGGACAAAAACAATGACCAACAGCGCACAAAAAGAAGAAAAAACCAAAAGGGCTAATTCATAATCAATCAAGTTCCATATCCATCCATGCACTTACCTTTTCTGCCATGGTTTGGTCTTTGCTTTGAGCTGAACCTGATGGGCTTGATGGAATAGAGAGTAGTACAGTGAATGAACAGACTGGATGGGGAAAGGAGATATCCGAGAGAGAGCCGTATAAATGAAGATTTATCACATCTCATCAGGTAGTGAAATGTGAGAGAATAATCAAATTGTCCGTATATCTAGAGACCAATAATAAGAGGAGAAGTGAAATTGGGGAGTTGAAGTTGATGCTGCAATCATCATCAATATTGTTGTTGGTGCAATTCCCAAGTGCTGACCTTACCTCCAATCCGTCATCTCCATGTGCTGCCTTTGATGGGCACTCCTCACCTTCTGTTTTGATAGATATTCAATTCAAAGGTTGCGGTCTTGTGGCATCCTCCTAAGGTAGGTGCCAACCATACACGTGTCCCAACACCTCTTTCCCCTCATGAAACTAGATTTGTTTTTTCCATCCACCATAGATTAATTTTTCATATCCTCGGAGCCATCATTGGATTATCTTCTTATGGAATGGATTTTTAGGTATGATTTAAACATATGAAAATGAGAAAGAGACCAAAGTGGTTAAGCAACTTGCTAGCTCATGGTATTATACTCTCCTAGTATTATATTATTTGTAGCATTACTTTTTAAAATATTTTTTTAATTATAATATAATATAAAAGGGAATCTTTAAAAATAATAATAAAAAATATTTTAAAAAATAAAATACCGCACTGATCAGCAGCCTACAGACACATATCTAACAACTACGTATGTATCCCAGTGCCAGGAGACACGAGGGATGTCTTTCTGCTTATCGATATGTATGGACACGAAGGAGAAAGTTAAGGGGGGGAAAAAAAAGGTGGGCCCCAGAAGTTGTCCGTGGGTGCCATCTTCTGGAAGCTGAAGTCAAACCTAATTAAACGGTCAAACTCTCCTACCCAAAGTTCCGAGAATTGAGAGAGAGGCCAAATTTTGTAAGGACGAATCTAGTTTGAGATTTGTGCCCCTCCACGTCATTGAAATAAAGAATCCAAAGCATGGAGCTATACAGCAGTCCATCCTCCATTTCTCTCTGTTTTTTTTTTGTTTTTCAGTGACAAGCTGGATTTGCTGAGCCCGTGTTTCACAGGGCATTTTAATTATTCAATAATTTTAATATATTAATATTAAAAATAATTTTCATATATTTTTAAATAAAAAAAACTTTAAAATATGCAGCCATCATCATCATCCACTCCCTTGCACTACAGCGGTGTAATTGCAACATGTATAAAAAAAATGCCATGCGTGTGTACACGAGGAATGTTAAAAAAGTGTAAGCCTTTCATTTCCTCTTAGTCTTAAAAATTATTATTTTTTTAAAATTATTTTTTTTTATTTTATCAAACAAAGAATATTTTATTACTCTCATTTCCTCTTGGTCTTAAAAAAATGATTTTACTTCTTTTCTTTCCCCTTTTTTATGTTTAAAATATATCTTCTATTCTTTAGCATTTTTTTTATAAGTTGTCATAGGCAAAGGTTATATTTTGTGCATTAATTACAGGTAATTATGAGATAACATAATCTATAGAAAGATTAACAGTTAAAATCTGAGATTTTTACAAGAATTTCAAGCCCACACACTACATTTCAACAAAAATAGGCAGTCGTATATACAATGATCTAATGAGCTTAATGTATTCGTATTTGTCATCTGGGCATTGAAAAGATCTTATTTGAGCCATGAAATGTACAAGTAATTAACTAAGTGATGCATAAAATCTCTCATGCTAGCTTATGTAAGACTTAACCAAAAACAATATGATAAATTGGGTGGTTGGCATATATATATATATATGACCAAACTTGAATGGACATCACGAAGCATTACTATTTATTTTTTTTAATTATCATCAAGGCATTATATATATATATATATATTACGTTTACCCCACAAAAGGAATCGACCAGTTACCATCGAAGATTAAAGAAAGCAATTAGAATATATAGGAGATAGATGTACCATCACCAGGGAAATGTCAATGATTAAACTTTTGATTGTTTTTTTATTTTCTTTCCATTAATTTTATCCTATGAAATTTGCAAACTTACCCTTTTCATTAATTTAATTATAAGCCACGTATATATGTAGAAGTGATAAATTAATATTGCGAACTCAACGAACAGTTTAATTAGAATTCGGTCGTTAAATAGAGTTATGATCTGAACCCTAAATTAATAATCTAAGTAACCTTTTGAACTGGATTAATATGATTCAGGGCCAACCATCGTGTATTGAGTAGTATTAAATTTACAAAATCCTGAATTTAGTAATATAATAAATAAATAAAATGTCACTTTAAATAATTTTAACCTTTTAATTATTCAAGAAAAAGAGGAGGAGGAGGAGGAGACAATCCAGTTGTTTTCATTCTCTACTCTTTGTATTCTCTTTTTATTGTTTTTAATCATTCATTTTGTCTGCATAGATATTTTCCCTATGAGTGGATGCATGATTTCCTAGCACACTTGCTGTGCATGACTTTACAGGCCAATTACATGGCACGTGGCATACACAAGTGGGGCAAGACCATAAATCAGACAATCCTCATCGCATTGTAGAAATGGTTTAGCAGTTGAATAGTTGGTGGGGGTGTGCTGGATTACCGCAATATACCTTGGAAATATTTATTTTTTAAAAAAAATTATATTAAAATAATATATATTTTTTCATTTTTTTAAATTTATTCTTGATATTTAAAAATATAAAAAAATAATTTAAAACTAAAAAGATTCAAGAATTTTCAAAAGCAAGATTAGATTATAATGCCAAACAATGTCTAAACTAAACGGGTCCATAAATACAAAAAGCTTACCCACTTTGTTTATTTGATTCGAGATAATAAAACAGGATACATAACATAGAAAAATATATAAAAATAAATTTATTTTTAAAATAGATTTTTATTATTTTAAATTAAAAAATATACAAAAACATTTTTTTATTTTAATTATCTTTATTTTTTCTATTCCGAGGTAATAATATATATTGTCCTAACGAAGTTGAATGAGTAGTAAAGATATCATTCATGTAACCATATATAATTAAGCCATGTAGTCAATTAATTAATTAACCATCTAGCTTGTGATGCAAGAACACTCCTCCACACGTACGGTTCGTGCAAAAAGATATTTCTCTGATTTGATTAAAGATATTTATTTCTCTGATTTGATTAAAGATATTCCTGCCTTGCCTTGATGAGAATTGCGGAATTGCTAAGCAGGTCGGTCAGTCAAAGAGGGGACGACATGGATCTTGTTTCTTAAAGTTGGGCCATTACAACTTCGTGGGTTGGATTTGAAGGTCGGTCAATCAATGGTGATTGGATTGTTGTGTATAGTTATAGTTACTAGTCGCACTCTGCTGTAGCTTGAACAAAAAAATTTAAATGTAAAAATAATATTCACATCACAAGAAATTATTTTATATTGCTATTAAACATTGTCCCATGAATTAATCTTAAAACGTCTCAACCGACTTCTTATCTAATACGAGTTTAAAATTAAACCATGAGAAAGTTGTCTCAAAATGACCCTGTTAACTAGACGTAATATTGAGAGGGCGACATATTAAATTGACTCGGGTTTTGCTACTTAACTTGCCATATTCGCGATTGTGGTGATGAACTCAACTGGGTTTAAGTATTTTTTTTTTGGACTAGTTTTTACTTAATTATATGATAATAAAAATAAATGTTTATAAAATTAAATACAAACTAAATATCAAAATATTTATTTGATATTATGAATACCTCATAAAAAAATCAAAATAATTTATAAAAATAAATTTAAAATCAAATAAATATTAAAAGATGAAGCGTGAAAAGAACAATGAAAATAAAAGAAAACGAGAGAGGTGAAGACGGAAAAAGAAAAAAGAAACCTTCACTCTTTAAAGGTATTAAGTAATATGTATTTATATAACCATTAAAATTTATAAAAGAATTTACACTAGCAAAGTTATATATTTACACTACAAAAAATTCATTAATTAAAAATCGAATTTTTTAAGAAACCTATAGCTTGAAGCCACACACACACGTGACACATGCACAGCGGCATTTGATTTCTGATTTCATGGTCTTAAAATTGCCGAGCAGAGCCACAATTTCATCAATATATAATGGATATATATATATATATATATATATATATATATATATATATATATATATATATATATATATATTATAGTTATTATAAAATATA
>Ga0307510_10000727_pt1 | contig 33781 bp, 30 predicted proteins | sample 12_EM_MG_FD_207224 | JGI IMG/M metagenome (GOLD analysis project Ga0307510, IMG submission 207224) | Populus trichocarpa ectomycorrhiza microbial communities from riparian zone in the Pacific Northwest, United States - 12_EM | ecosystem: Host-associated > Plants > Roots > Unclassified | place... | reverse complement strand
ATTGTCAGCATGGATTGAACTCCTGAGCTCCCGCTAAGTGCACAGGAGTGTTAACCACTGCGCCAGCTAGGTATTTCATGCAAGGTAAACTTGGGAACTAATATTTATCCTACTGGAAGCCTGATTTTGGGATTTTAATGGGTGGGTACTGTGTCTCTTCCTGAATTGCCGGTATATTTCAATGGAGGTGTTTCTTACTCCTTATGTGTTTAATGAGAGATTCTCCGTGGCTTAAAACAGAATCAGTGCTTTGTGCGCTTGATACTCTCGCATGATACGATATGAAACTATACGGCCGATACTAGCCTAGCATTCATGCACCTTACATCCAGATCATCTACTTTTCATCGCCTTCTTTTACTTGCTAGTCAACGGATTCCGGGCCCGAAGCTTGGGAGGTCTCGTCTGTGCACTCTTCCCGTTCGCGTCTTTTGGCTTTTTGGATCTATTCTTCATGTGGGCGGATTGGTTCTACTTAGGCAAGTGCTTGGACAGCTCGTTTGACGACATTGACGTTATTGGTGTTGTCTTGTATGGTTCGTGCTAATCTTCATTCTGTTTATCCGGTTTGGCCTTAGTCTCAATCCTCGTTCGATCTTTGAAAAATGGAGTCTTGCCGCAGCGATCCATATTTCCGCACCCTCTGTTTATTGCGAAACACATTTCACAGGTGTCAACCCAGGCGGACCACGCCAGGACCTTGATCCTCGCCATCCGCATTGATCTCGGAGCCCCGGACTGCACAAGGTAGGAAAAAAAACAGAAGGTTATCATCTCCAAACACGAAAGTTGGGAATCGAAAATGGTGGAATTGAAAAATTGAAGGGGGGGTTAAAAGCGTGAGTTAGGTTCAGAGCTATCCACTAGTAGGACTGTACGGGCGGATCATGGCGAGGAAAAAAAGTCCATTAGTTTTGTGAATTATCGGGCTGCCATCAGGAAACCAGCACAGAGCGTGCTATGCGTAGACCAGCGCTGCGGGGTTAGAAATGTTAATATCAAATTAGCACCGAGTCTCTTTTTTCCACCTGAGAACATTTTTAGCTGGAAACTCACTATAGATGCTAATATTCAGCTCATGGAGGCTAGGGATGATACTATACCATAATACACATCCCACTCTAGGTTCATAGTCTTAGCTGATTAAGCTGTAGGCCGGAGCTGCTGGACCAGGCTGGGGTGTGAACGCCTGATACTTGTACAGAGTTGGGATACTAAACGCAGCTTTGCATCTTCGAAAAACTGCATGATTGCTAGTGGGTCGAAGATAAACGATTGATTGGGAGGGAACTTTAGGTGCCACTTCACTTGAAGTACGCCTGTTGAATTTTGTATTGTGGACCATTCGACGGGGCGAAGTGAATAAGGGCTCATAATTCCCAGTTTTAAACAAGTGCATTTTACTCGATATTATCTGGGACATATTAAGGAAAGGGGAATTCATCGCTGGTGGGCAGCTAGCCCTACAGGGGACTTATGTCATGGGTTGTTGGTATTTGAACGCAGCCCGCGTCTAGGGTTAGAATCGTATTCGGAAAAATTCAGTGTTTTCTAGAACTCGCCTACAGGGTCTGTGAATTAGTCCAACACTGTGGGGAGATCTGGCCCTGAAACCATCTTATAGTAGGGGATATCTTCCCGCTTCCCAGTTTTTGCAGTGCAACCCTGTTATGCTTGATACCCCAGACTAAGTGGCTCACTTATACCAGAGAATACCCTCCTAACTAAGTATAATAACGCTAGTTTTTGAATGGGATGTGTCTCTCTCGCCCAGGGGGATTTGGTCCACACCAGTCAAAAAGCAAATGTTTACTAACTATCATAGTGGGAAAGGCACCCTATAAATAAATAGGCTCTGGCTTAGGATTAGTTTCTTCCAATGTAGTTTATAGCCAACAATCTACAAGTTGCTAGTTCCCTGCCTATAGTTGATTAGACTTGATTTCAATAGCTAAGTAAATTGGAACCTGATTTGTACCATCCATCTAGACCCTCGTCCATACCTTCCTATACCATTGGTGACGCCAGTTCCAGGTTATCCAATACCCGCTTGAGGTGCTACATATATCCGTCTATGTATATATGGAAGCAGTTTACAGTTTCAGTGGCACAGCCTCGACAGGGCTTTAGGTAATCAAATGTACCCTAGTTTTGTTCCAATTAGTACCCTGGTATTATACCTGATAGTGCTTTTTTACGACCCTCTGGCTTTGCGACAGGGCGACATAAACTATTTCTTGGTCAATGGCGTATCTCCCTCGCAAAGCAAGGTACTTAGTAGAGGTAAATACGCTCTTTAGGAACTGCTGGTTCTATTCTCGACATGAACCCCTTGGCCCAAGAGATGATGCATAGTTCAGGTAGGTATGATATTAGCAATACAGGGTTTTCTAACTCACAAGATAAGGGAAATCTGGTTGCTTTCAGAGAGATGTTGAGTGTAGGGTGTTTCTTATGAGATCTTTGCTATCTAGAATTCAGGTAGGGACTCACAACCACCTGCACCGTGCGCACACAACGGTGCGCACCCGATAGGGGGTTCCTAATGGTATAATTCTTGGATATAAGTCATCTTCGGTCTGGTGAAGTGCCCGTCAAAACACACTAGAATCAGCGAAACCTAGTCAGCGAAACCCACAGCACAGCAGGGTCCTCGATACCAATAATTACCAAATTTCGCCTATGGGTAGTTAAGAGCTGGGCGATTTAGGCCATGTCGCTTTAGCTGCAATTAATTGTGGATTGACACTTATGGAGACAAGCATAGAGCAAGCTGTCGAAGTGTTGGCGCCAAGTCTTGAAATTTGTATGGGAACCCACATAAAAAACGCCTTAATTGAAAAATTGCAATTTTCATAGGCCCCCAATGACGCAGAATGGGTCTAATTTGGTTGGAATTTCAGTTTAGAGAAGTTAATATATGCCTCTAGCGACTTGGGCCCTTAGATACTCAATTGAGATGAATATGATACTGTTGTGTGGTTGTAGAAATGGTGACTTTTGGAGAAAAAAGGGCAAGTGACGATAACATTTGTCACCGAACTTGTACAACCCACTCTACTGGCCTACCCGATGGGATTACTATGCTACCAGAAGAGGGAGAGAGGAAGGTAGAGTTAGGAACAATGGGTTGGTGTCAAGGAGATATTGAAACTGGCACTGCACTATATCACGCTTTGTTTCTGAGTGGTCTCCCAGGCTATTGATCGCCAGCGCTATCCTTGGTCAGTGTGGGGCTGTATAGACCAAGCAGTAAATTCACTTGTCCTCACTCGTCTTGTAACCTAGCGGTTAGTCTTTCTACTCGAATATAATTCCTCACCCAGCCTCTTCAAGCTTATTTGAAAAATCGAATCATTCAATTGGGGTTCCTTTTTCTGCCATTAACCGTTTTCATTAAATTGGTCGTTGTTACTCGCGACTGTATTTTCTTCTAGCCTACCTACAGGCTATGACACTATTCCTTGTGTGGATATGACCACAGCTTTTCCTAACAGCTCAACATAATAGGTGAGCTTATTTAGAGTAGGCACTGCTGTATTTCCCTAAAAAAACGTGGATAAGGTTAGTAGATGGGCCTAGGTTTCATCTTTGTGAGAGGGGTATTGTACCTTCTGTCTAACATGCGGTGGGTACCTAGCATCTTTACTCAGCTGTGGGTTTCTTTCGAGAGGAGGGAGGGAAAAACAGTGGAAATTATTAGGGGTGTTATTTGATTTTTAGGCGTTTCTAATGGCATATGTTCCCGCGGTCTCAGAATAGTTGGCTGGCTTGAATTATCGCCTTTCCTCAATGTACAGCCTCTTCATCCTAAGCATGGCAGTTTTCTACAGAAGCTATGAGGATTTTGCATATCATACCAAATATCATAAGGGGCATAGCTATAAGACATTGAGATGGCAGTTTTCTGCTGTGAACGCTGGATGGCCACCCTTAGAGGCTTAGAAAAGATTTCCTAAAACTCGGCTGGCTATATCTCTTCATCAAAAGACTAATATTAAGAGTCCTGATGGCTGCCTCTTCCGAATTGCCCCTATCAAGATTTGCTCTATTTATTAAGGCCCTATTCGGCAAGCACAATATAATAATATGCTGTATTCAGAAATACAGCATATTATTATATCGTGCTTTGCCGAATAGGGCCTAAAAAAACATCGGTTATGATATATCATATCTTGCTCGCTTGTTGTGTTACCAGCCGCTGAGAGATAAAAATTTGGGAAATCTATGCCTACCGGAAATTATTCGTTGTCTGTTGATTTTAAGAATCAGGGTTGGAATTTGAGGCTAGCATCGACGTTGCCAAGAAATGCCACGGTCGGGTTCATTCCATTCCATGATTATTCATCGGCCAAAAGGGCGTCATCTCTCGCTTCACTCTCCGTTTGCTCTTTCGGATCCTCTCACAATCAGCCATCCCAACGACCCTAAGTTATTAGAGATCAACCCTCTCCAGTGATTTCAGCTCTCCCGAGTTTTTAGAGCCACAGCCTGCGTCGATAATGTCAAACGAACCTCCCCATGGAACCGAGGTGGTGGAGGGTATTGCCTCCCTGCTTGATACCGATCTGTACAAGCTTACTATGCAATGCGCCGTCTTAAAGAACTATCCTGACGTCGGTTTGTTTTTCCTATTGGCTGTGCGAAATTGGAACTGACGATATGTTTGGCAGACGTAACCTACGCCTACACAAATCGAACATTTGACCTAAAGTTATCGCGCCAAGGCTTCGAATGGATAAAGGCTCAAGTCGCAAGTAGGAGTTCCCCGCAGATTTTGATCCACCGGCCCTCCACTGACCTGGGGCGGTTAGAATTGGGGCGGCTTCGCATCTCACAGGCGGAGCTTGAGTTCCTGCAAAGTGCCTGTCCTTATCTCCCGAAAACCTATCTCGCCTACCTCGAGAAGTTCAGCTTCAAACCGGATGATCAACTTGTACTCGCCTTTGCGCCTGACGTAGGCGTTTCCGACCGTATGGCGAATGAAGGGAACGAAAGCTCGGGGAAGGTCGAATTTGTACGCGATGTCTCAACCTTGTTATTCCGAGGCTGACGGTGGTGCGAAGGGTGACGTGAGAATAGACGTCCAAGGGACATGGGTAGAAACAATACTCTACGAGATTCCGTTACTGGTTCTTGTCAGCGAGGCGTATTTCAAGTTCTCTAACACGGATTGGAACTACGAAGGTCAGGAAGAGAAGGCGTTTGCAAAGGGCCTGCGGCTTTTAGAGAGTGGGTGCTTGCTATCGGAGTTTGGGACGAGGCGGCGAAGAAGTTATCGTGAGTATGGGCTGCCTCGCTTGGCGTACATTTTTTTACTGAAACGTCGGCAGATACCCAAGAACTCGTATTGAACGGATTGGTTCGTGCGATGGCGCATTATGAGAAAAGTGGGGGAAGGGAGGGCGAATTGTCAGGAACGAGCAACGTTCATTTTGCTCATAGGTTTGCGCACGAATCTTCATCGCCTGTCACATCTTGGAAAAGGGCGACATAACAATGTGCTGAAATTACATGCTCAAATTTTGTAGGATGGGGCTCAATCCTATCGGAACTGTTGCGCACGAATGGTTTATGGGCATTGCTGCAATTACAGATGATTATACCCGTGCCAATGAGATCGGCCTCCGACAATGGATCGATTGCTTTGGTGAGGGGGTGAGCATCTAGTATCGATATTCTTGTATAGAATTGTGCCTGACATTGTTGACACAGGTCCTCTCAATTGCGCTCACCGACACCTTTGGTACCCCGCACTTCCTTAGAAACTTTGCCTTGAAATATCCTCCATCCGGCAAGTCCTACGCCGAGATATTCGCTGGGGTCCGTCAGGACTCTGGTGACCCAGAGGAATTTGTCAAGCGCATACGCAAGTTCTATGATGAACAAGGGATTAAATCGAAAAAAACAATCGTGTTTTCGGACAGTCTGGACGTTGACCTATGCCTAAAGTATAAGGAGTTCGCCGAGAGAGAAGGTTTCATGCCTAGCTTTGGTATCGGGACTTTTCTGACAAGTAATTCCCACATCTCTCATATTATTCATCTGCTAACTATTCAGACGACTTTGACCATTTGAGTAATCCGGGACGGAGATCCTGGCCTTTGAACATCGTCGTTAAAGTCAATTCTGCGAATGGTAAACCCGCAGTGAAGATTAGTGATAATATCTCGAAGAATACTGGTGACCAGGCTACTGTTGAGAGAGTCAAACAAGAGCTGGGGTATGTTGAGAAGGAGTGGGAGGATGGCAACGAGCAGAACCGTGGGGGAAGCAGAATCTAGCCAGGGTTCTGTTGCTATCTGAATAATTAGATCCAATAGATTCCCCTGGGTGTTGCGTTTCACTCTGTTTGCCATTATCCCTAGTCATGGCAATCGGCCTTCATACTAGGGATAGGTAAAATTTGCCTGTAAACTATGCTTTCGAAAACTAGAGAGTCGTGATCAGAGAGAGCAAAAGCAAAAAATAGGACCTCATGAAATATTCCAACCGTGCTGATTAAAGATAGAGAAACTCTCGGCTTGTGTCGAGGCGAGCACGGATGCTGGAATCCAACTATTGGGATGTACTCAAGTACTGCGATACCGGGCAAGTAAAGTATCATCCTTGAACAGCCTTGTACTCGAGCACTAGTACTACTCGTGACCATTGATAAAAAGATAGAAAATGAGACAGAATTTCGGAATTTTGATTAGAGCGTTTAGTGGCTTGAGCCAATGGGCGTCCGTATTTCTAGCCCCTGCCCCACGATCTTACCGGCGACTGTACTAATCTAGTTATTGACAACCTTGAAATGCCAGAATCGAATGAACTAGTCTTGGCACGAGTGATGATTGATGACAGAATATCCTTCTAAAGCTCTAGGCCTTCTCCTTCAATGGAATCCTCCTACAGCTCGCAATTGGGAATTTTGGAACAATTCTAATGGCCTTACGTTCATGTTTTTCTATGGTTTCCATGGGGGAACGTTGGATGAGCTCTGATAGTCTTTAACTGCTTCCTTCTATTTATTTTTTTCGGGATTGAGCTACAACAGGGAGGAATGGACGAGCTATTGAGGGCGCCCACACTAATAGAACAACATTCAATTAAACCATATTTCACTGTTCGTTGGCGGTTTTTTATATTTACCCTTGGAGTTTTGTATTTTCAAAATTGTAGTTAGGTTGTAAACTCACTGCTGTTTATTGCTCAATTCTCGTGTCTGCTGCGACTTGATAGAACCCACACTCTACGGCCGCTCTCAGTAACCCTACACAAAAATCCTATCAGAAAACCCTCCACATAGTTCCTTCTCAACACACACCCCCATCTTCGGCCTAGTAGTACCCCCTCTTTTGGACACTCTTTCTTCCCTTCTCCACTCCCTTCTCACCTCACGACAAAAAAAGGGTTCCACTATCCACCACATCCTACTTCCGAATCTTCCTCCAAAACTTCACCCAAACTTTACTAAAATAGCTGCCTTACAATTCTAGGCTGAGAAAGCATTTTTACAGCCTCAATACAATCGACCAATGATGGTTACTGGCACAAATAAACAAGAAAACGTTTCCCATGAAATCCTCTCTCAAAACCTCCGCTCGGTCAACATCCAAGACCTCTGGGCTCATGACTGGCGCCTCGTTAGCAACACCGGTAGCAGGGGATTAGCCTACTGTTCTTCCCCACTGGGGCCTGGTAGGGGCGGCACGGCAGTATCTGCCTCCTCTATTGAAGATTGCACTAGAGGGGCTAATGAAGTAGAAGTAATTGTTGAAGGGACCACTCCAAGTATGACTGGTGCTCGGGAGACAGGAGGTTGTGGCCGTGGTTCTTTCCTTGCCGTTTATCACGGACTAGATTGGAATGATTCTCTCGCGATGCTCAATTGGAGATTGCAAGAAGCGTACACAGAAAGAGGTCAATCTACTACTGCCTCCACTGGCGCTACAGCCTCATCTTCCATTTTACCTCCCGCAATGGCGAGTGACTTTTTAGAGGCAATCTCTGAAGAGACGATCGAGGAAGAAGCTGTTGAAATGGAGGCTATTAGTCCTCTGGAACTTGAATCTTGTTACTCAAATCCCTCTTCTGATAGCCTAAGCGACAATGACGGCGACTTGGAGGGTATCGACCCCCAGAAAATTAGCGTACCTTTTCCTCCCCCGGAGAACCGTGCTTCAGAATACGCGCCCTCGGTCCCCCCCCCGGAGAACATCTACCACTGCCTAGGTTGGACCGGTCGCCTCAAAGTGTTGAACCAAAGCCTGGGGGAGGCCTATGAGAATGATACCGGTAATCCTAACTCCCCCACCAATACCGCCCGCCCACAAATAAGCTTTTACGCAGAAGACCCTCCGGTGCTGCCTCACTCGTTCCTCCATGGGCTTCCGCTATTCATCCCCGACCCCTCCTCCCCGCCTAACCCTACGATACAACCATCACTGCACTACCAGCAAGAGGTATATCCAACGCGCGAGCCCAACTGGGGCCCCTACCCGTGCTTCCCACATCAAAGGCCGCAGGTGCCTCATCATTTGTTCTGCCCATCGGCTGCCCATGCCGCTACCTGTGGCGGGATTTTTGTTGACCCTAGGGCGGTAGCCGCAATAGATCACGTAGTTTATAATTCTGCCATGATGATGTTTGAAAACTTTCGGCGGCAGTTCCTGGCCATGGAAGGAAAGCCTAATGTTGGTTGGCGGCCAGTATGCGGCGGGGAGTTGGATACTGCGGGCGCTACACCTACATCTACTCCTGGGGTCAATGATCCGGTAGTTTTTGGCTATACTCCAGGGGAAGGGAGAGCTAGCAGAGAGATAGACAAAGAGCCCCATGAGGAGATCCATGAGGAAGTGAACAAAGAGATGGAAGTCGGAAACAAAGTTGAGGCTCGGCCTGCGGCGCCAATAGGGAATACCACCACAAATAGTATTGATGCCCAGTCCATCATCGCAAGACCAGCTATGCAGGATTCTAGCACTCAGACCAGCACCGAAGCTGTCCAGGATCGATTGGGCATTACGGAAACCCTAAATGCTAGCTCCCAGACCGAAGTTATCGAAATCACCTCCACCCGAAATTTCGGCGTGCAAACCGATGTTCCCAAAATCATCCCTAGAAACAAGGCAGTCGGCTCTTCTACACAGACTGCCCCCACTAAAGCCGGCAGCATAGATACATCTACCAACGCAGAAAGCCTCCCAGCGGGAGTACATCCAGCACCTGAAACTCAGCCTCAATCACCCTCCACCAAAAAGCGCAAGCACAGGAGGAAGAAGAAGGCAAGGAGCAACACGTTTGAGATTGCAAACTCACCACCACCACCACCACCACCACCACCACCACAGCAGCCTCCTCCTCCTCCATCTCCATCGTGCCTTCGTTTTTCCACTGCCCCTTGCGGGTCCCTGGGCATCCCTGAGCAAACCATCACCCCCATTGCTATGGACAAAGTCAAAAAAGTATCGCCCACACCCACCCGAACATACACGCAAATGCAACATACTAACCTCCACAGACATTGTTAGAGCCATCCGTTCAATCAAGCGAACAGGGTGAGGAACCAGTGATTACATCGTTCAAGCTGGGGGTTCGGGGAACTGGCTCACAACTTGATTGGCTCAAAGCGATTTTGCTCTTCTCATTCCTTTTCCTGTTCCTGGACCTCGCACTTGGTCCTGAGGGGGTTCCTTGAGTGATTTGTTTCCTTTGCAGCAAACTTTGGTGTCTAAGAGTAAGAAGGGAGGAAGGTCGAGAGGGGAGGGGGAGCGAACAATGGAATGGGCAGACGGAGAAAATAACTGAGAAGTAGTCGCTGCATGAATTCGGGGGTATTCTGCTTTCTTTTAATCCTTTACTCCATTTCCAATCTCTTTTTATTTTCACCAATTAGTAGCTAATATTCCTTTCTCTTTTCCCTTCATATTTTTTATATTTTTTTCATTTTTTCATTAACCGGTTTTTTGCTTAGACATTTCTCGTACTATAGCAGTTACCGGAGGAGTTTTATCGGGATAGGTGGTTGGAGAGCAAGTGGCTTACGATGTCAGAATCGTTACAGTACGTGCTTAGAGGCGTTGACGGCCAGCTTTAGAAGTTATATTGCTACAATACTTCTTTCTTTTTCTCTCTCACTATCATACCTGTTTTAGCATTTAATTTCATACTTCCAATCATTACCAGCCAAGTCCAAAAGAATTCTAATGTAAAAAATCCACTCAACATGGGGTCAATGAAGGGGATAGTAGGATTTCTTGAGAAGGAAAGAGTTGCGATAGGCCCCAGTCATTTCCCTGGTTTCGATATTCACACAAAGTAGGTTAGATTCTAGGAAACCCCGGGAATCCTCAAGGTGACACTAGTACTACGATTTCCCCCTTCGGAAAGTCCTGGATTTAACAGAGAGAAAAGAATTGATTTATAAATAGAAACAGCTGGTTTACAAGAAAAGTAATTCTGCAGCCCTAGTAGGACCTTGCTAGTCTAAGAAAACATTCATCCACAGCATATTCATACAGATGCATCCTGAGAACTACTTCTTTAGCGATGGGTTTTTTGTTCTTGAGCTCTTACGGACCCCAGCTCTCTGTTTCGCCATGCGCCTCTCTATGATACTTAAAGGTTTGACCGCCTGCTGTTTCCCCTCCGGTATGGTCGACGCGCTATTGGATATAGGTAAACCACCTGGAGTAGGAGTATCTAAGCCGGCGCTAATCGGTTTCTGTTTTGGCGATGCACAGGAGTACAGTATCTCCCCGTAGTATTTCCCACCCATGGCATCTTCGTCGGGGTCAGGGACATCTTGCCAGGGACCTCGGAAGGTAACGAGGGGGAGCTTGATCTTGCGCCAACTCTGATCGGTGTCAGGAATGGTATTACCTGCCTGACAAGGAGGGATTTCTAGGGGCTTGTAAACATCCTCGGGGTGCTTGCGAGCGGTGTCATTTCTTCTCAGAATTTCTTCATCAACAGGCTTGTTTAATGCCTGGAGAGGGTAACTAAAGACGCCAGCTTCCCACCAATCATGTGGGGGGTTCCAGTACACCTCTTCTCCGCCCTCCTCTCCTTCTGGGCCCGAGATATTTAGCCACTTGCGCCCCCCGGCGGCAGGTGTGTAATAAACAGTACTGTTCTCGGTAGAGCAGTTCGAGAAAACCTCGACGTGTGGTTTAGATGGGGTCATAATCTGGTCTTCGCCCTGATCGGAGGGGCCTCCGTAATCTTCAAGGCCTTTGATGCTAATAGGTGCCCATTCTTGTCCAGTCAACGCGCTAACTCCAATTGAAGAACACTCGTCGTACGGACTACTAATAGAAGATAGATTACTACAGGGGGTGGATTGTGAAGCAGGAGCGGCCTTTTCGGATGAGTGGACCTCCGCCCTCGTTTCCCAACCCTGGATATGGAGACTAACGCTCCCGGGAGAGGTAGCCCCTTGACAAAACGGCATCGGCGGCGAGCTTTCCGCAGGGCTATCAAAGCTTAGCACAAGAGAGGGCGTAGAGGAAGGCGTAGAGTTTAACCACTCTCCTCCAAACCGATATGCCTCTCTAGATATATTCTCCATTTGTAAAAACACTCTAGAGGATGGATTACTTCCGGTAGATGCAAACGCCAGGGTGGAAACTAAATCATCAGGTGGCTCCCTAGGAGTGCTGTGGAATGGCTGAAGCAGAAGAGACATTGGATTCCTCGGATGTGTAATCTCGGGAGTTGCCTGCTCACATGATTCAACGGCTAGGTTGGATGTTTCCTCTGAGTGGTGCCGAGCGAGTATACTCTCCGAGCTACTAGGTGCCGACGGACCGCGATGAATTGGGGCCCCACTCCTAACCCCAAGTTGCGTAGATCCGGGGGGCTCCTGAGTTTTCACTTCAGGGCCTCCATTACCTGTAGAAAGCCCGAGCGGAGAGAGTAGGCCAGCAGGAACTTCTAGCAGATCTCCACTTTGCCTACCCACAAAATTTACAGGAGCCCGCACTCCCGGATCGAACGAAGAAAGGCCGTTTTGCTCGTGGTCGTAGCTCGCATGCGCATTGCTCTCACCCGGAGAGTGACACAATGCTCCCTGAGCACCTGAATCTAGAGGCTCGACACCTGGGCAACGAGGCGTGGGAGCATTCTGTCTCGGGTGGATTTCTGCTAAAAGATTCTCACTCGACCCACATCCGCTTGGAGGAGATCCTGGCAGACTGAAATTGCTTTGTCCTTTGTGGATGTGTTCAGGGGATGCTTGTAGGCTGCTTTGTCCTGGGGCCAGCAGTAAGTTTTCCGCCGAGGGGAAACAAAGCAGGTCTGTATTCTCTCTAAGAATCGGCTCAATCACAGAATGGGTGGAAGATCCTGGATCCGATCGTTCAGTAGGGGTGCCCCCCGAGGCAGCTATCTCAGGGGTAGAAGTTGGTGGTGCAGCCCGACGTTTACGGGAGGTAGCTGTGAGATTAGATCTTTCGGTCTTGCTATTAGAAACCAATATTAATGAAGGGTTAACATATGATAGCTCAAGGAAATCGGGATACCTACCCCCCCACCCTAGGTCGTTTAGGGCCGGGATTCGTCCTTGGAGCGGTTTCTAAAATGGGTCCGATGGGACTAGAGGACATCCTGTTTCTCTTATTTCCAGGCATTCCCGGAGTACTGTGAGCGTAACCCACAGAAGGCCACCCTAAATCAAAAACCTAGTAGAGGAACTAACAGAGGTGGCGGTTTCGCGATTGTTGATTGGTTTCCTCGGTTGGTTCGTTAGTTTGATAGAGAAGGGGCTTCCAACTTCTGGGTTTACGTAAACACAAACATAGGTATTCAGACTCCCATAACCTTCCCTATCCACTAAGACCTCCCCCCGTCCAACATAATAATATTATGATACTAATATATTTATTAGACCTCATTTGGCACTGATATTTTTTATTTATGGCATATCATAAGATTTTTACTATAGAAGTTATGAAATATTATTTTACTACTGAGCTTTTTGATTCTAGCATAGCTCAACCTGTAAGCCCTATAAAATTATGCTGGTTTGAAAGACGGTGAATAATCATTTCACCTAGATGATAAAACTATGCAACATGTTACGCAATTCTAAAATGCCCCTTACTGATAACTCAGCATAGCTGTAAGTTAATCATAATCCCTATAGCACTCTTCGACCAATTGTGATACCGCTACTTGAAAAATTCCTGGATGCTCGAGAGGTCAGTCATTGGATGCCCATGCAGATGATCATGATCACAACACAGTGTTTCAAGAGCAGGCCACACACCCTCCAATAAGTCAACAAAAAAACCGCCCCAGTCATTGGTGGGTAGATCAGCCAATTTCTCAAAGGCATTTTGGTCACCCACTAGCTCCTTCCTCTATGAAATGACAGTCCTTAAAACTGCTACTCAATTGAGAGGGGTTACGCGAGTATAACAGTGCCCGAATGATAACTGTAGAACGCACAGAGTGCTAACCTAAGAATAGTTTGGGATGTAGGGCTGATTAGATCTAGAATATCAAAAATCCCAAGGCTCGACGGTTGTGTCACCCAAGCTGATATCATCTGATAGTGGATATTAGTCAACTGCTGCCTTAGGACGACCTCCCGAGGGGAAACAAATTGTTTTCAGCTTGAATCACAGGGGCTGTAGGAGCCCCCTCTTACATGCTTTAGTCTGATTAAGCACCCGGTGCCTCTCAGCCGAACCTATTCTATCTGTATAGGGTGTAACACAAATCCGAGGCGACCTGGCTCTTCTAAACTCGATTCCCCCTAGCCGAGGCTTAATCCGAGCCACAACGTTACCATACCCAAGGCCGAACCCGTACTCGTACCGAGCAGCGACGTTACTATATCCCTAGGGCTACTTTAAGGGTCGAAACTCCTCAGGAATGCTTCCAATAGAACCACAATAATGCGATAATGCCTTCGTCATTTGTGCGACCGCCTGTCGGGGGCTCCGCAACGCTAAAAAAAATTCTGCCAGGTCTTTGGGAACCAAACATGGTGGTATTGAGAGATGGGGTCCGGTTAACCTCAAACGTGGCGGTTCAAGTTAGGTAGCGAATGAGGCACTCACTAACTGAGTATGGTTGCTTTTTCGGAAACACCATCTACTTTATGCTTATTCTTAGACATAACGGTCTAGCGGTAGAAGGTGCAGATCACCCGAAACGTGCTATTACGTTGCTACCCGCAAGCTACTTGAGTAGGGTCCCCTTTGTGCCTTGTGCCAAGCTGGATCCTAAACTTGATACATCAGCTTTTTCCTAATTATCTAGGTAAGGGATTGGAACGTAGTTTCGCAAGGCGGTAAAATAGTTGGTTGGTAAAATTAAACACCTTAATTACATTGGATAGGTCCCGGTTGAGTAGCTCTCATAAACGAGAGCCTCTAGTACAGAAGTCAACACCGTCAGGCATAATAATACAAGGCTTTGACTTACACTCATACAGTATACTACCGATATAACACAAGGCTGCAGTGAATGGTCTTTCCAAAACTGCCCGGCCTAGCCAATAGGCAAACTGCTTCAGATCCTCGAAGCACAAAAGCATATTGGATACCATGGATGCAGTTGTTCAGAGCTCAAACTACGCACTCCTCGATAACCACGGACTCCAGTGCCCCACCATCCCGATTACCGCATTTCAAGCACGACACACCCATTATACGGCACAACTACTAGTGAAATACCAGTAGGCGCTCAAGCACTGCGCACAGCATATGCAATTTCTGATGGAATCTCGGTTATGTTATTCCAATAGCGCTACGGCGGGGAAAACAATTCCCGAGTATCATAGGAGATTGAATCTCATGCCACTGCCTACAGGCGCTTCTGCCTCAATGCATTACCATATGATGCAAGGGATTCAAGGGGGCTAGGCCACCAGAGCTTCCGAACTTGAGGTCCGGGTTAGGGTTTGACCACTCCAAATAAGGAACTCTCATGGGTTAACCCGACCAATCACAATCAGAGATCACGAGATTAATCCTTGAGTATGATATGATGCATACATTTCTCAGAGTTCCCGATCCCAAAGATTTCCCGAGCCAACACAGACATACTGCTATCAAGAATCCAATTATGCTAATAGGCCCTCAGCCGATTACCTGGCATATGGCTGGCTAATTGAGTGTATTTCCCTGAGCCTGGTAAACCAGCCTTCAAATAGATAAAGACCATGAGCGAATGTAGGTTGTGTGGGGACCCCTCTTCGACTATCCGCCCGAGCACTTCCCCCCTAGATTGCCAACGCTGGGGAGCCTCGGTGTTACTTTATGGAAATATAACTCAGCTGCATAACAGACGCCCGCCATCCAAGGGGCAAAAGCCACCCCTCAAAAAAATCGAAAAAAGGAATACGATGAAATAAAGTTTTTTCGCGAGAACTGGCTCCGGCCCCCAGCCTCCCGCCCCAATGTTCCTAATATCCCAGACTTTAACCATCTTACCCGAGGCTCTCCGGATCGCCGGGGAACAACCCCGCGTCAGCTAGTAACTTGTCGGCTCTTTGAGGGAAGAAATACATGCGAAATGTGCGCTGTAGGCGAGACCGAAATCCCTCCCTTCGCTATTGGGGACTTGTAAATGGTGGATCCTCAAGTGAATTCTTAAAAAGTACCTGTACAATTCACTCGCTACGTGTTGTTACAGAGACAAGTCACGTGGCCAGGCTCCAAGACAGACAACAAAGGACCGCAAGATAAAGTGTTCAACTACCTTCAAACACCAGGGCAACCGCCACCTCTGTCTCCCCACTTTGGAGTCAGGTCTATCTTGCGGCAGTGTGTTCAGTCGTTGAGCTGTGCTTTTATGTATAATACTTTAAGTTATCGAGAACGAGCTTGAGGATCTGAGGTCCGGGCCTGCTGGGGATGGGAGCCTAGGTCTAAAATTTGTGCGTTATCGGGGAGAAGGCTTAGGAAGATGCGGGTAAACTGACTTAGTTTGCGACTTCTCACACGGGCCTTTGGGAGTGGATCTTTAGGCGAATGTGTCACCAACCCGCCCGAGACGCACCACATACTATCACTCGGCAGCCAAGGCTACTCTTGAAAACGATACAACGTGAGGCCCGCTACGAACCCCAGATGCCTCATAGCTTGAATGAGGTTGGGAAACCACAAATCGTAAATTATTGCGAGCGATTTCTTATTCAAGATCCCAAACTTCTTCGCAGACTCTTTCATGTCGACTTTATTATAGTGGTCTTGAAGTCTACAAGGTATAAAGCACTTAGGAATTCGCCAGAAAGTGCCACCAGCTTCTACTAGCACCACTCCATCAGACAGGCGCTATCTGCACTGCTCCACAACTGCCCTTCCTACTAGAAACAGCTCATCTCACATCAAAATGTCCGCAGGTACAGTGGAAGCCTTGGGGCCAAAGATTTCGCGCTTCTCAGCAGTGCTCCATCGAGAATCCTGTTCTCCCCCTCCATCGCCTCCACCATCTCCTTTAGGGTGGCACATTGCGATGGCCTATCGGGTGCGCGCCCAACTAGAACAGAAGTCCCGTGTGATCCTCGGACATGCGAATCCCCCTAACCTATCAACGCCCATGCGGAAGATGGAGGGGATAATTGAAGGGATGGAGAGCACGAATGCCGCCCTGGAAATCGGCAGGATACCCTATGATGGCGCCCGTCGATCCTTCCAGCTCTCGATGGAGATGCTCTTTGACATGAGTGCGGAGCTAGATGGACATCTGCGCCGCATCCAATATTCAGCTCCAGAGATGCCCAGGAGGCAGAGGGACACGAGAGCCCACAGAGAAGGAACAGAAGGAGGAGAGCAGTGGGGCGATCACCCATCGCTCTGGCAGCTATTTTCAAGAGGAGTAGAGACCTTAGTGAGCGGGATCTGCGGGAGATCTCGTAAAAGCCGGGTTTCAAGAGAGGGTAATGCAGAAGGTGGGATAACAAGTTATCCACAGGTTCCAGGGAATGGCATCGATGCACAGTAGTGTCCGGGCTGACCCGGCGACCAAGGTGTCTAACATAGTCCAAATAGGGCGGTTTTGTATTGTTATCGGTCCGGTTTGGAAACAAAAACGTCAGCGGCCCAGCTGAGAGAGAGAGGAAGGGTGGGAAGGTTGAAGGGAAAAACAAGCAAGGAGAAAACGTGCAAGGAGCGGAGGGAGTCAGATGAATTACTGTGTTGATCAAAAGAAAATAGAAATCTTGAAAATTTCGGGCTTACCACCTTGTGTCTAATCAAGACTCCAGTATATAGAGACTAAAGAAAATAAGATAAGTCGCACCACGCTCCAGGGCACCGGATATCAAATACAATATGCCTAGAAAACGATAACGCAATACACCACATCCAGGACTTCTAGTTAGATTGCAACATAAAACGGGGGAGATGATTTTCTTGAGAAGGTCCCTTCTAGGCTCCTAAGAGGATAACAGAGTATACACCCACACCATAGAGAATGACTCCCTATCAAGTTTCAACTTCCTAGCCAATAAATCAATTATGAGACCCTCCTCTATATAATATATTTATATAAGTGCAAGAACAAGGCTGGGCTAGACCAGTCTCATTCACGGTTCACCAACAAAAATAAAAGAGGATTTGGGGGAAGGATGAATAAGTAAACACAACTAATCACAAGTACTGTACCTGCACCGAAAGAGTGCACATATTCCGGCGAAAGACGCGAGGCTCGTAGTACCTCATCCCCGAGAGCTCACAAATAACTTCTAATACCTTCGGCTCCGGCACACAAGAGACGAGGTTCTTTCGGCCAACCACCTCCGAGAACAGCACTTCATACCGCCGAAAGTTCAAGGCGACGGTACACCACCACAAGATAATAAATCCTGGTTTTATTCTTAGGCAACAATGTTTCCCGGTGCAAGGTTTCCTATTAGCGGAGAGCGCTCGAGGCCAACTGGCCCATGATGGAATCCGGTAAGTTGGGTTGATATTGGTATCCGTTTAAAATATAGCCGCAGTAGCACCATGGTTACGAGCGAGGAAAGGCGCAGTAACCCCCATAAGTTATAGCGATCATCCTAGCTCTTTGCGTAAGAAAATCCCTCGGCCGTGCTACCGCTGATCCGGTTCTCGGATCTGCATATTTTTTTCCGTCGCCCCACCCCCTCAGCGGTACTTGTACAGCGTTCCGCCACCCAAGCCTTACGGGATCTGAGTCTGTAAAGCTACAGCTCTCTTCCCTTACAGGTACTTGAGCAGTGTGATCTATCCACGTGCTGTGCGCCAGTAGGTCATGCCCCAAATCGAAGTTTCCCCCTCTTTAAGTAATGCTAGAGAGGTACAGTACCCGGGAGGTGTTTTCGCACAAGAAAGACCTATTCGGCTGGCTAGCCACCCCAACATACCCTTACTAAAACATCTCCAAAGGTACTTGTGCAAGTAATTATCTATGGTAACCAAGCACTGGATTTTCTCTCTCTTTCTCCTCTCTTTTCTTTTTCCAGGGTACGCTTTCCGCGTCTAACCGGGTACAGAGTCACCACTGCTCGAGTAGGGCACTACGAAACGACGTGAGTACTTGTCAAATTCAGAAGTATTGGGAAATCTTGGCGCCAAGGTATTACAGCCGGGGAAGTAAATGGGGGTGATACCGGTAAGCGGAGAGAAAAGAAGACGAAGAGAAGGAAACGATTAAATATACATATAATTTAGGCCTGAAATTTGTTCCCCCCATTGATGGTAATACACTGTAGCATGATATCTGGTAATTTAACAATTTCATGATTGATTTCTTCAATCGTAATCTTTTCCCATTCTTTAAGAATAAGCTCCATTGCTCCTGGTAGGCAAAGGACGTGAGCGGATAAATCGTCTGGGGCACACCTCCTGGACACTTGGTGCCAAGGCAACCGACCAGATTTCCCAATACTTCTGAATTTGACAAGTATATATCATAAAAGGATCAGTAACAAGCAATCTTTTGTTACTCTAGTTTAACGAATTCACCTCGCCCTCCAACTACCCTTGTCCCTCACCACCCCGGTTTATGAGACTGTACAGCACTGCACTAGTACAGCAAGATTAGTTACTTTCCCGATTATGTATGTCTCACCAGTTGTACAGTACTCGGGGCAGGGGTAAAATCCGTGAACACTGGGGTGGTGATTGGCGACAAGCTCGATAGCCAAATATTCGAGGGTAGCCATTCAGCAGGCTGGAAAATCAAAATCCGCCAATTATTATCTCTAAAGTGTTCACGGAATTTCCCCTCTTTTAACATACTCGTACCAATGCATGTGCACATGTCCTATAACCCTCGTTCCCACCCCTCCAAAATCTGGGTCGCGTATCAACCCTGGTATCCGAGTACAACGTACAAATATCAGCTCACCATCCACGTATTGGTTCTTCCCGAAATCAACACTCTTTTCTTTAAAAATAAAAATAATACCCCCCCTAGGGATACAGTAGTGTACGGAGTAGACTAGAGATTTTTGCGTTTGAGATCAGAGTGAATTTCTTCTCTTCTATCCCGGTTGCGGTGGGATGTTGGGATTTGAGCTCCGCCCCAGGGCTCCCGATTTACCCTGCCTGCGGCTGTTGTGTAATTTAGGTTGCCCAGTCTGAGACAACAAAATCCGCGGCCAGGCACACTCGCCCCAGATAATGCAACAGCTAGCCATTTCGGGCTATGAATATCAATTTTTCACCTCTCAAGTGACTCAGCAGGGAAGCATCCATTAATCTCCAACGAATCACAATAACCTCACTCTCCCAGAACAGGACTAGCCGGGCAGCTGCAAATTCACAAATTTTCCAAGGGAAAGGGTAGGAAAGTGGAAGAGCGTTTTTTTTTTGTGTGAGGGGTGCTTTTTTGTGGAACGGCGCCTTGCTTGGTAAAATCCGTTTACTCACACAGGCGATGCGAAAGCCACAAAAGCCATGATACTCTACTGTAGAAAACTTCAGAAGCATATTTCGAAAGATCAGTAAGGCGAGGTTGACTCCCGTCTGTCTTAGGCCTCCACCGCGCCGTGTTCCGCGATCAAGAAATCAATGGATAGAATGCCCGCTAGCGCCAGGCGAGAATACAGACCCGAGCACCCGCACCACGGCCTCCAATATCCGCGGGGCTGAGAGGGTTGATCGCTAAAAAAGCAGGCCCCAGGGGGGGGGCGGGAAACTACACTTATATATATGCACTCAAATGAGCGACCAGGGAATATCAGTCAACTGTAGGTGTCAGCCTTTGGATGTTATCTGAAAGCCACAATCCGCCAATGGAGTGCAAGATGGGGGTCAAGGAATATCAAGGATGCCTTAGCGCATTAAGACCATAAACCCACGTGCAAGGGTGGGAAACCATCAACAAGAACAGCCAGGGATATATGGCTAGTTGGCTTCAAACAACTGCTCCATTGCCTGCCCCCCCGCGCCTTGTACTGTACACGACATTGACTTCTGCGAACTCTGTACGTAGGCGGCGCCCCCAAACACAATCCAAACCCCAATACATATACAAGCATAACTATTTAGCTACTTCGGATATTCCTGGGACGGTCTGAAACAGTAAACTTCGTAGCCAGGCGTGATGGCCAGACTGGGTAGCAGTTGGCTGTACAGTCAGGAAATCGGATTTTTCTGTCTTTCAAACGCTCAAATGACTCATCACTTTGGGTCGGCTTAAATATTCTCTACTCGAGCGCACCTAACCTTCCCCAAACAGGCTTGGCCTGCATAGCCACGAATCTTCCCGTCCCGGACCCAAAAGATAGCATCATGTCGCCTGATATATATATCCAGTCCACCGGTACTCGAGGAGGGTTTCCGGTACCTCTATTAAATATTTAGAGATGTAAGCACTAAATTCAGTACCGGTACCCAGGTAGCAAAACGGCTAGGTGCCACACCTAACATCCAACACGGGCAAAAAACAACTACCGTACGACAACAACAACGGCAGCAATTATAACAGCCAACCTGGAGCACCAGCACATCAACCTCCCAACTTTCCAACTTTCCAACTTTCCAACACATCAAAGACATACCAGGAAAAGGCCACAAAGAAGACCAACCAATAGGCTCATTAACTGCACTTTCCTCCTCTTGTGTCAAAGTGCCGTTTGAAGGGGCATTCCACGCGGCAGAGTGGGCTCGTACCTGCTTTTGCTTGATGATTAGTAATCCTGAAGAGCAGTTGACCGGTCTTCCTATGAACAGGGGTGGATCATGAATTCAGGGTACAGAGCAGGGGTGGTCATCCTCTATTGTGAAGGCAACTTTGCAACACCAGAAAAGTAGGCGTTCCAATCAAGGGTCGTGGGCAACGGGCACCATATGCTATTCGGTTCTTTAGTTCTTACTTTGTTGAACCTAATAGCCGTGATTTGGACAAAATTATGGTACATTCTTGCAAGCGCCGTACCACTGCTCTCTAACATCTGATCCCTGCTCTGTAACATGAATTCATGATCTGCACTTGTACTCGGGGGCGCATGAAAGTTTTTTGCACTTTGTGGTGCAGTTCGGTACAAACTGACAGTGCTAGTTAGGTGTGAGCCATGCCAGACTAGTCCTATTACCTTATGCCAAGCTGCGCCACAAAACTTTAACCACTTTCGTGCGCCCCCGAGTACAGCACCCGAGTACAAGGAAGTTCTTAGTTCTTGCGTTACGTTACACCGCCATCTGGCAGCTGTAACCTTACTCTTCCTCAACAGCCAGTGCACAGCCTTGGTATTCTACACTCCCGCCTGAAAAGCCACGCTGGTACATTCATGTAGTCGTGGCTTCTGCCCGACTGGACATACTACGCCAGCCACAACTACATGAATGTACCAGCGCAGTTACGAGAACTTTCCAAACGCGAGCGTATGTGGTTCAGAGCTGAGAAAAGCGTTGTGGCTACTTGACGATTTACAAAGTATCATATTAGGATGTATTGGAGCTGATATGTCCCAGGCTCCCAGCGTGCAGAACCTAAGAGTTCAAATCTTGGCGCCAATTCATCTGAATGATATCATACTCTATGAATGGCCAACCCGCTAGCTGAGGCTTAGCGTCAGCTTGGCGAGTCCTGCCAACCCTCATAGCTTGGCAGCTGGGTGACAGTGGAATGAGTATGTATCATAGACCAATATCCCAAAACCCTCAAATTCATTCCCCACCCAAACCCACATACTAGCCTACACCAGCTGGGTACTTACCACACTCTGGTTTGCACCATATTGTTGCTGGCACAGCTGGTGTAAAACCTGACCTGTATACTAGTAGCCTAGAATTCAAGTTTGAGGAGGCAACCAATTTGTGAGATCATAGTACAATCTGCTGGTGAAGGAAATATCTCACTATGGCCAGTTGCAGTATTAGAAAACCTCTAGATAGTCAAAGCACACTGTGTTGTTGCTGACATATTGTCCTGGGGTAGTCGAATTCCCCCAGGTCTTGCTACCCACCTAAGTGTGCAAGACCTTTTAGTGAAGTGAAAATAACCCGTTTTCCTACCATCTAGGCCTCCTTGCGCAAACTCTCCACTACTGGTATTTTGCAAACCCACCCCTTTGCACTACATTCTTTAAGCAAGATAAGGGGATCTTTGGTAGAGCATTTTTGAACCTCCAACCATAGACATACTGGAAAAGCCCAATCACGCCAGGCCAAACAGCCCCAAACCACCCACAACATCATGTGCCCATCCTTCAGAGTCAGAAAGACGCGCCGACTTCCTAATCCTAAAGTTACCCTACTCGTAAAATCCCAGAAATAGCGAATATAAAGAGGCTGTGCGCGGCCGAAAACTCCCCTACCGAAAAGCTCCGCCCAGATCCGGATCACTACAACAACCATACAATAACAAACCTTGTTTCTACAGAGCTCTCGGGGGGGGCGTCGTTTTTCTCCTAATTCCAGGCACTTTTAGCAGAGAGGTAGATCAGGCTATCACCACTCTGATCAGTCCGGATACTGCCTATTAAAGGAGTAGGCTCATTTACGGAAGGTCTGCCTAGCCAACCAATAAATCTCACCTTCTTCGAGCTGAAGATAGCCCACTTCTGCCACTTCTTGCAGCTAAGAGGTCGAAGAAGAGAATCAATGTTTGAAAGATTGGCTAGGGGTTAAGAGGTCATATTAGTCGACCCAATTATATTCATCATGCGCAGGGCATAAAGAAAAGTCAGCTGCGCCAGGGAATTCAAAAACCTCACAGTGAATTTCTCAGAGATTAAAGGAAGTGAACTGAACTATCATAGGTCAAGTTTCGGAATCCAGCGAGGCTCCTGCTGAAACCATCCGCTCCCTGAGCGTGCCTGGTATTCCACTATCCAGCAAACCCCTATCTAGCAGTAGGCTAAAGTACACTGCAAAGTTTACGGCCATGATCAAGGGCATCATACCATCAAAATCCTCCTAAATACCCTACCACCCAGCCGAGTTAGTTTTGGGGGAGGAGTAACTTTGACTCCACCTAGCTCCTCCCTCGTCTTCTTAACAAGAATCTACTCAGTCCCGCCTTGATTGACCAGTGCATAATATACGATATACCCCAATGCTAGTCCCCCATACTTAAAGCTAGAACTCAAATGTTTTTCTCGTAGCCCTTGCCTATGTCTAACTCTACCTCCTCTTCTTCTAGGATTTAGGACATAAACAATGGTTTCTTCATCCACAAAAGCATACCAATTCCTGGCCCCTTTCTATTCTGTCCTTTTCTCCAAAACACTCTCTTCTAGATATTAGGAGCTTAAAACTTGCTTTTGAGATGATCTTTCCAACAAATGCTCTACACAAATCAATATTCCCCTTTTTCTACCCGGAACGTTACACAAGATAAGAAGCTATAATACGTCGCACTAAACTAAATGGGGCCCAACATTGGTACTACCGTACAGCCTGCTTAATTCCCATACAAAGTGTCCGACTTCAATTCTGCCGCGCAAGTACTGTCTTTCCTTTTTTATGTTAGTAATCTTGGCTATTCGTATCTTCTTATAGTATAGGTATTTCCATCCCTCACTTCAGCTCTTTCCACCATACGGCAGGCTGAACAGTTGACTTGGAGATGCCTAAGTAGCTAGGAATTCTGTCATACTCCCTACCTGTATGCTTATACAGGGCGTAAATTTTACGATTCAGGTCTTTCCCAGCCGCTCACACTGGTCACAGTCAAGGTAGTTGTTGCAGCGACAGAGTCTTCCAGCATCACCTGCAGGGTATCACTGCACCCACCGAGACCGGCCCGACTTCACTAAGCAAAGGGACAATTCCCACAATCCAAGGCGGAACAATAATGATTAGGGATAAAAGAAAAGAAAATAGCGCGATGACCCATGCTTTCAGCTCCCCGAGCAGATCTCGCTTACAAGTTAATCGCTTAGCATAATCTTTAACAAGTAATCGCCTCCTCTCGCGCGATACCAAGCAAAAACAAAATTTATCAATGGTCGGGGACATACTACCCTCCCCAGGTAAAAATTCGCTGATCGCCGTTCACTCAATGGTGGCTACTTAGAAGTGGACCCGGCGCTGAAAATTTTGACGTTCTCTCCTCCACTCTTGAGCGGCGCCGCGCTCCGCCACGGCGGAACCAATTGCCAAAAACGAACAGAGGCAAAACTCACTTCTCACCGCATCCCCACCAGTGGGGGGAGATTCCTAACAAGGTGCCTCGGAGAGCATGTGGCCACAGGATACCGGTACTCCATCATACTAATCCAAAGCAGCAAGTATGCAGTCGCTTTCCGCTTTGCGCACAAACTCCCTCAATAGAGGGGGGGTGAGTGCGGTAGAGCAACTACCACACCAGAGAGCCATACAGGCAGAACAGAGTAGCATTCTGCCCACTCGAGAACTGGATCCCCTCCGCGGGTGCAATAAAGTAGCTCGTTGTTGGGTCTTGCCCGACTATATGCCCGGTACTGGTGCCAGTTTCCTTTGCTGCCCTACCAATGGCGACTAGAATGGCGTCGCTGCGATTCCGGGATACAAGAGACCTACTGCATCAAGCGCGGCTCTTGCTGCAGACTGACGTTACTAGATGAAATTGTCTGAGCGCTCCCGACTGTCTTACTCCCCACTTGCCTTAGCCGGATTCCACCACATACCATACCCCTGTATTAGCGAAAGGTCACAAATCGCACACTTCCTCAAGTTCGCACAATCTATAAAAGCCACCACGGTATCCATCCCTGCACATGCAGCACCCCGCATGATCGGTACCGCACTGATTGACGAAGACAGCCTTGCGCGTCCGTTCAACTAAGATTTATCCTACAAGTATCAAAGCTTTGTCTCGAAATCGCAATAAAACGCCACAAGCTAGCTCTTTATAGCCAGCGCTAAGCCTTTCAGGGCTCTGATCTTGACGCAATTGCAAGTCTCGCTCCAGCCGGACCCAATTTCAAGGTAAAAGTGTCGTGTAGTTGTCGCCACTAAGGTGGTACCTGTACTCGAGTATGGTGCCAGAAGCCGTGGAGGGGAAATGTGTGTAACCCCCTCACTCGGGTTTTTCCAACCGACATAAGGCTACCAACAAGCCAGCTAGGAATCGTGGTGGGTCGAAATTTTGCACGTAAGCCACCCTGTGGTGGCGAGGGGTGATATGCACTTCCCCGACGGCTTGCGACACCTACATAGACTACAGGTATTCGGTTGCCTTTTAGTTCGGAACAAAGGAAAGCACAGTATCATACCGGTAGGATACCGGTAAATACCATAGGTGGTGGCGACTCTGCCTCGAGATCAACGCAGTATCCCTGTACGGTGGGCACTCCATACAAATAATGAGCGGGCACCCCACGTTACCAGGGCATCCAACGCTCTAAGCCGCTGGATAGGTTACCGTATAATACTCGAGTATGATACCAGTATTATACCTAGTAGGATGATCGCCAGTCAAACCTAACCCTCGATACAAAACCAGGGACAGCCAGCACTATGGTGATCAGCAAAACAAAGTGCGCTGTAGATGAGATGCTTATCGGACCTTCAACCTGTCCGCCTAGAATCCCCAACCTCTCTTCTACCGCCTCCAACGAAAGATGAACCGTAGAGATCCCTTTTCCGCCCCCAAAACATAAACTCGGGCTTATGTTTGCCTTGGGCTTGGGTTAGTTTTTATTTTTGCTTATACAAGATGGCCGTCTCGTTCAGCCCCAGCGAACCTATAATCTCCAACATATCGAAATACCCGTACTATTCTTCCATTTCGCCCGAAAACCCCCCCGATTGGACCGTCATATCTAGCGATGTGATACGATCCTAGAATCGAAATGAAGGGAAAGCGTTAGAAGGGATATAATCGCAGGGAATCGCCTTCTGCTTCCCCAACGAAAGATAAAGATTTAGAAGAGTGAGAAATGGAATGATCCGACACACTTTCCCCAATCAGGCTGTCGAAAGGTGTTCCGTTCGCTAGAAAGCCCTACCTCACTTATTTAGAGAAGAGAACCAAATAAGCTCAAGGCGTCTCATTCTCAGTTGAACCCCCTAAAAGCTTAGCCGACTACAGGCTAGAACGGGAGCCTCATTTGCTCTAGAGGTAATTCGTGCGAACGGCGTTAGCCTTTGGTAGGGCCTCCGCCTATAGGAACAGTGCCGGCGGGCCGAGCAAAGGAGGCCCCAAAATCCCATGCATATACGCAGTAAACCGTAGCGGTTAAAGGGAAAGAGTGAGAAGGAAGTTTCTCACTTATTCTCACTATCCAACTGGACGCCCCCAAAATATCTTGGGGTGTTCAAGAGCCACCTTTTGTCGAAGCAGTGCTACTCATGCGGAGTCACGGTGCTCGAGTAAAATTGTGCAGAAAAAGATACACCCTAGAGAACAAAAGCTATTGACTTTTGTGCCTTAGGCCGCCTTTCGGGGAGGGGGAGTACGTAACTAGGGAAACTTCCTACAGTCCAGGATCTAGAATTCGGAGTTTGGGAGTAGGCAGGCACCCGTGACTCATACACACATTCCAAAATCCTCAGAGGTGTTCAAGTGACACAACACTATACAGAGTCTTTATGATAGAACCTAGTTGTAGTGCCCTATTGTAGTAGAGTAGTGCTCTTCCATACTGCCTTACCCATTGCCACTACTGCAGGCCCACAACCCGCAGCAGTCCCACTACTGCAACATAATGAGTTATCATACGACTTATTAGTGGAAAGTAACACCCTAGCTCCAGCGAAAGGACAACGCTCCAAGATATCTATGATAGCTTCAAAACTCTCCGAGTGAGCGACTTCGCCACGTCATATTATACCATGGATTCAATCAGAGGTCGGCTCTCAGAAGCCCTAAAAGGCTCCTGGAGAGAGACTACAGATACTAGTGCATGGGGTATTTCGCGCAGGCCATGACCTGGCAGTACATTATGTTGCCTTAAAAGGGCCCCCTTAGAGTCCGCCATGAATCCATGATATTATACCGTATAGTAGAGGTACTGGTGCTGTAACGTAACTTAACTGCTATCAGTGGAGAAGGCCAGCATCTGTTAAGCCAATACCCATCTCCAGTAGAACGCCGTTCAGAGATGGTTTAATTTGTACGGCTCCCTAGCAGCTTAAGGGCCGCCAGACCTGCCAGACAGGTCAAGCGTATTCTCAACACCGAAGAAAATAGCACGAGATCAGAACTAGCTAATCGCAGCTAAGGCCCTTCCACTACCCCTGTACCTCAAGTATATGGGGAGGGTGCCTGAAATGGCCTCCCCGGGACAATGCATTATCCGAAGCAAGGCATCGTAGATCCCCCAGGAACTCAAAGGGCGACTCAACCCCTGGTGCGAGACCCCTCAAAGTAAGTTTTCAAAACCTAGTGGGCAGAACCGGCGAACTACACCAGCCTTAATGCGCACCTCATCCGCCAACTACCTGGGGCCAGCCCCGATAATTTTGGCCCATGACTTACATATCTGGCCATTTAACGCAGAACCACTAGCGGCTATACCAGGATTCCTACGTGTCGTAAGTTGCCAGACTCAGTATGGGATTGGAGGCAGACCAAATCCGAACGCTGAATTCCCCAATTTAGATCCCCCTAGTGGCCACCCTAGCCAATGGGAAAACGTAAATGGACACAAAGAGATATTCAATATAGACTTTCTCCTCTAAAGCTATGATCCCAGCTTTGGTTGGTTTTTTTCGTAGCTAATGGAAGACGAAAGTGAGGTGATGGATGAAACAATTTCTCCCATCTTCAATCTTTACCAAGCAACCTTGATGACACGCAAATTGTATGGCCAAGGAAGCGCTTCGCACGAAACCCTTCACACACCAATTGCCAACCACGGATAATATGTATACTTCGAGCCTCTTCCCCACTATCGTCAAAATACCCCTGTCTCCGTGGATAGTGATCTAAGGATGCCCAATCGGCTAGCAGCGGCCAGCGGCCCAGCCTTTTCCGTCCTTTCCGGGGGGCTGTAGAGTGTGCAACGAGTGAGGGGCAATAAACCCAGCGTCGGGAGGTTCCCCAAGCCCGGCTGAAAAGCTCCTCTTGGCCTGGAGCTGGGAGAAATCTCAAAGCGACTAAAAATCGCCCGCCAGATATCTCTCCGTTCCACACAGCCAAGCACCATAAGGTAGATTGGTGCTATTGACGGAGCCGTTGAAATCCAGTATACAGTATTGGTATAGCATTCCCAATCAGAGAAGGCGCTAACCATAGCAAACCCGCCGGCGAGGGTCCCCACTGCCAGGCCGAAGTCCCATTTTACAGTAGCACATCATTAGAAAATACAACCCCAATCTGTCGACATGAGTACAAGTACCAGGGGAGGTTGTATTCGCACAAGACAGGGATTATGCGGGCTGGCCAATGACCCCTGTCCAGTACTGGACAAAAATACCCCCCCCGGGTACTCGAACAAATCCTGGAGTACACAGTACTGTACCAGTACCCCAACACGTGCCAATTGCCCGTGTCTATTACTCGAGTACCGGTTGCGCCTTAACAGGTCTCAGAGTCTGATCACCTGTTGAGGTACCGGTACTTGTTGCCTATCTTTAGCGGTGAGAGACAAGGCTCAGGCAAAGTCCGTCGCCGCGCGCCAAGCCGAAAGTGGCCATCGAATAGTTACTCCTCCAATACGTAACTGACTCAGCTAATCGGTCAGATCCGGCGTAGATACCCGAGTGGCCAAGCTGTGCGAGCATCTTGCTGTGTAATTCCCCTCTTTAGATTAAAGGGGTAAATAGAGGGTATAGAAAGAAACTGACTTTCAGCCTTCCGCTATTAAGACAAATAGAATGGAAGTCATAACAAGTCTCGCCAAGAGAGGCAGATCCAACGTCCTAGCTGGACTCATTATCCCAGGTTCTATACTTGTAGCAGGCGACATCCAGCTGATGTCACAGCTAACCACTGAGCTCCAGCTCGAGCAGCTGGTCGATTCCCTACAATTCAGGGAACTAGAAAGCTAGTGCACGGTAGTGTGAAATCTTGTAGAGTACCCTAAGCAAATCGTGCGCATGTAACTTACACTGATCCGTGCTCACGAGATCCTCTTAGCTCCAATCCCCTTTTCCGCGCTCTCTGCCGCCTGTAATCCGCCGCCTATGATCTCCTTACGAGGATTTCAGCTTCTGTGAGCATGTAAATGTATTCGCCTAGACGTCTGTGACGCTAGTTGGACAATTGGTAGATGAACACCGTACTCTGTAGCGATGATGGACAGCTCCCCCCCATATTATAAGGGGTCACCAGCTATCAGGGGCTCCGCAAAGCTTCATCCGTGGGAGCTAACTGGTTTTCGTTCGGGGGTTTTTTTCTGACAATAAAAGGACTCAAAAAAATTTGGGCCGACACAGGTATTGATTCGATGGACTCGCGAGAGTGGGAGATGGAATGAGATTTTGTGGAGTTGCGGCTTGAGAACAAGGTTAGGGAGCTAGAGAGGCAGGAGCGGGGGGGGAAGAGTCAGCATTCATGACCGATTGCTCTGCGGGAATCGGGGATCCCTTAGAGATTCTCGCTTGGATCAGAAACCGACTCCGTCATGATCCCTGAATCGGTTATCGTATCGTAATCCGTCGCTTGCTCCCTATGAACCCCTGTTCCTCCGCACCCCAGACGCCCCCAGGTTGAGTTGCTACAAATAGCAGCCTGCTATGATAGAATAATACCGGTACGGTACGATCCGTACCGGCAGGGCAGCTCTGATATTGGATGATTTGCTTCCCTTGAGCGGTTTCCTTGAGCCTTGCGAGGAGCCACTGTCGTACGAGCCGAGCGTAGGACCCACGGGATTCCCTATCGGGAATTGTTGCCTACTCAAAGACAAATACCTTCCCCACCCCCGCCTGCCGCGGCAAGGGATGATTAGTGAAGTACCGTACCAGTACTATACCGCTTTATACCCGAGTACCCCGCAACAGACTTTCCCCTCATTGTTTGGTATCGCTAGCTCTGCACTTGCTGTTTTAGATAAGGCCCTAGGGTGGTCTAGATCTTCCCCGCAAACAGACCATATGATCACTGCCCATCCCCACAGGCCAAATTATTATTATCTTCCATGAAATCTACCACAGTCATTCTTGGCGGTATTCAACCTAGACGGCAGGTCACATTGGCCCAGTTTATGCTCCACCCCAAGAAATATTTCCGAATAAAACGGAACATGTAACCTTTGCTTAGGGCATTTCTAACCGCCTAGGCATCACTAGTGTGTAGCAATATCTAAATTCAAACATATTAGGGCTCCTACTTGCAGTGGAGCGCAGTTTCAAGAGCTTCTAGGGTTTAGCATACTAGCGGCTATTAACTGTGCTTGGGCATTCGAACAATATATTTACAAGCCCTTCTAAGATCCTGGCTTTCGCTTCTAGTGTGGTATCATAGTGATTTGCGCACTTCACTGACTACTAAATGGGCTTCGCTACTCCTACTGCGAAGGCAACCAGTATGGGTGACGTCCCTGCAACCACACTTGAGCCTCTAGCGATGACGAACACAGCGGAGGTCACTTGGGGCCGATCATAAGACAGAATGCCCTGAATGTGTCTATAAAAATCGGAAAATACAGCCCTTTCACTCCAGAGATTTGTGTGGGTCAGCGGTGATGCATAGTGACCCATTTTTGCTGACACGCTCCACCACACACCAGCACTCGTATTATCGTTCTACAAGTACACCCATCCCCCATGCCAATCCAACAGCCCTAAAAGTAACTATTAGACTATAAACTATTTTTAACCAATCAGGGACTGTCCGTGCGACTACTCCAAAATAAACTATTGGCCAATCAAAGACCCAGACTATTTTGGCACCCGACTATTCCCCGGGGAAGTTCCCATACCCGGAGAAAGGCACAAGACTTGACTCCCATGGTGCCGTCTGCTGCCTTGCAAAGCGAACTGACAGATGCCATAAGTCTCCATGGCTTATCGCTAAGAGACTTCCAAGAACGTTCCTGCACACCCGCGGCACATCTTTGTCACGGAATACATGCCTTCTATCCAGCCGCATAATTGCGCAGACGACAAGATATTTTTTGTATGTGAGGGAGGTGGCATCGGCGTGGTCACGAGTTCAAGATGGTGAGGCGCAGATTGATGGCTTAGTTCTTTGTCACTGTTTCAAAAACTCTGTTTGCTAGTGGGAATGATGTATCAGATACATACCACGGTATTACAATAAAATCCCAGCCGAAACTTTATCTTAGTAACTTTAGCGCCGCATCTAACTTAGAATTCAAACCTTTAACTGAAAGCCAGGACAACAGGAGATAGGCAATAATTATGGCAATATTAGATTACCCTTATAACAATCATTGCACTACTCCGTTTACCCACACGTTTCGTAACCAGAGAGCGCGGGTACCGCTAGGACTAGTGGCAGTGATATTTTCTACCGTACCTGGCATGATACAGCCCTAGGCTCTAATTCTCAGAACAAACCCATCGGCCACGATATCTTATGACACGACCCACGCTTGCCCTATCCCACATTCTAGACTACTCACAAAACGATCACGTTTAGTATGATAGTGATAAACATCCCCAGGTTTTCTCCCCACCTCAGTCAGGTTCCTGAGTCAAATAGCGAAGTGACAGAAAAACAATCTTCACAAACACCACGAGGATATTCGCAAAGCGCCTCTATCAATCACAACCGCCAGGTCCAGATGATGATACTAGGCACTGCTCATTCCCACCACGGGCGGGGATACCTCAGGGCCACCGCCCATCAGCGATGCACAATCCGTTCCGTGATAGCCTTAAGCCGTTCTCCAACGAGGGAAATTCCGATAAATGGATATCACATTGAGAATGGGAATCTGACTAGAAATTGTTGGCTCGTAGCCCACAACAAACAAAACCAACACACAAAGTGCCTCCGGTGGTGTGATCATTTAGAGGTAAGGTGTCGGAGAGTAAACAAGGGAATTCAATGGTATCGACCTGCTTCAGAGAAGTCTTTCTCTGCGCATCTCCAGAAAGGCTGTAAGGCTCAGAGATCAGGCATCGATCCAAAAATGATCTAACATGCTGTTAGAACCTTATCATGAATATCTCGCAATTACCAACCAAGGACCCTTCAAGCAAACTTTAACCGTAGTAGCTGCCACAGAGCACTCTCACATTCCTCGACCCCACCTACGTTAAAGAGAAACTTCGCGCACCCGGAGCCTCCTCTGCTGCCAGTTGACATTCTGGTGTACAGTATTATATCGCTGCATGCGTTCAAGTGTTGATAGTGCCAAGGTGTGTATTTCTTTGTCAAACCTCATCTACTCGACGGCGCTACATGTTAGTGAGCGAGCCTCATAATTGAATCTCGGCTAAACACCAACGCTAGAACAAGATCCGTTTCGCATGAGGATCAGCTCATCGTGTTAGTCTCCAAAGATTCGGATGCGAGAGACTGAGGACGGTATCATACCGGCAAGCACTGAGCGCCGAGAGAAACCCGGGGAGAACAATCCCCCATGAAGGTTGCATATTTGGTCGCCCTACGTTTTTTGCTTTTTTTTTCAGGGCTCCCCGATAGCCTTACTTTTAGTCTATGATACTTCAGCTGCCGGAAAGGGAGACGCTAGGTTACGCCGATCAAAACCATGTAGGTTATTGCACAACAAGAATGTCAGAACATTTTAATCCGAATTATAGGACCCACACCAAGTAGCATAGCTAAGGGGTTTCCCTTAAAAAAGAAGACATCCCGCGAGAATCGAAAGGGAGACCCCAGAGCAACCGCAGATTCCCTCCATACAAAGCAGTTCGGACATACCTCTTTCGGTGGTTAGATCCCATATATCTCTCCCTCAAACAGCCCCAGTTTGCTCCTCTCTCCCCCAAAACCCTCCTTCGAACTCCTAAATCAACCTTCTACCCTAGCGAAATTATATATATGGTGCTCCCGCGAAAAAAATAAATCAGACGAGTTATCAAAACCCAAACTCATTTTCCCGTACTAGTTCAGTCTTGTCTCAATCTTTTTTTATTTATTTCATTCTGTTTCTTGCTCTCTTTCATTTACTAACATCAATCCCTCCGTTTTTCTTGTTTTCCTTGAAGAAGCATAGGGGCATCGCTGGTTGCGAATTCATTCCCATTCCCGGATATCCCAGATTGGAGCGGAACCATATTTTAGTCCACCCAGACACTCTAGCCCGTTTGGACCCCCGTGTACCAGGACCCATTCCCCCAAGTCGACCAGTGAGATTTTCCTCCCTAGAACCCACCCGGAGCCATGCCAACAGGAGCAAGGAGACCCCTGGAACCCAAAGCGTCAGATTGCAGGATCAAAAAATCCGTTGCTTCGCCACGGAGGACCACCAGGAGCTCCACAGCTGCGGCCGCGGCACAGGCGGGTGCCGCGGCGGCAAGGCCAACAGGAAGGACAACTTTAAGGACCCCGCCGGAGACACCAA
>Ga0307510_10000726_pt1 | contig 33789 bp, 34 predicted proteins | sample 12_EM_MG_FD_207224 | JGI IMG/M metagenome (GOLD analysis project Ga0307510, IMG submission 207224) | Populus trichocarpa ectomycorrhiza microbial communities from riparian zone in the Pacific Northwest, United States - 12_EM | ecosystem: Host-associated > Plants > Roots > Unclassified | place... | reverse complement strand
AAAAAAAATTATCTAGAAAAGACGTGTGTCCGACTGTCCTCAACTGCGGAAGTTTCCGTCCTCCACACTCGAGCCTCGCTCCCAGGATTGTTCCTGTTGCTCAGGTTCGTTCCTCACGTTGCCGTGGCTCACGGCGCCGCTGAGGAGTTCCACTTCTGCCTCACCTTGACTGTCCATCGATCTACGATGATAGTACGGCAGGATAGGTGCAGATCGACGTGTATCCTCGGGATGCAGTGTCCGCGGAGCGTAAGGGAGGTGAGAGCGTTTGGAGCTTAGGGAAGGGAAATATTGTCTGTATGCAAAGTTGGCGATGGTGAATCCAAGAAGTGAACCAGCGAGGACGTCCTGCCAGTGGTCTGTTGATGAGGAGACGTGCATCAGCTTTGTGAATCGCAGTACTAAGAATGTAGCACTAACGTCGATAATCCATGGTACGGGAGATGGCGACGAGTGCGGCTCCGAGCAACGGGAGAAAAGATATCCAAGCTTTGTGCTGATGCAGATTTCAACCCAACTGTGCTTCATTTTTTTTTCAATATTTCGCACATACCGTATGTCCCCGGGTGTCAAACAAATGCATCTTTCCGGCAATATATAGTGATAAAAAGGTCAGCCCAGCAAAAGCCACTGGAGAAAAGGTCAATTTATGCTCTTGTGCGTTTGAGGATATAACATACAGCTCGAATGTCCGCTTGGGAAGCTTCTGAAGCCGTCATTGAGGATATGGTGATCCGGTTGATGACATATCGCCGAAGTGGACAGGCCAAACTCAGGATCAACCGTCCCTGCGTCTGGTTTGCAACGATCAAGAATATCTACGCAGAACGGGTCAATCAGTCGGCAAATGCTATACGCATCAAAAGTGTTCGGGCATTACCTGGACGTGGACGCCCCACCGTGATTTTGATGGCTTGCGTAAAGGCGCCAGTAAGAGAAAGCGACAACACGACTGAAGAACCCGACGATTTGGTCAGTAATACATCAACATCTTTGGAACGTCTTGTCTTACGACCGAGTGCACTGTTGTGTGCGTCCCACAATGTGCGTATCGTGAGGAGGTTGATGAGCCATTGTAACACTAGTGGCGCTAGCATTGAAATACAATAGAGGGCGAAGGGCTGTAACAAGGACACGATCATGAACGTGGAGCAGGCAAGACAGACGACGTGTTGCACGCACGGGTACCCTCTCATTCACAGCATACCTTCAAAACAGGTTAGCTCGTCTCATAAGGCCTTGCTACTAAAGGGCCAGCTTACGGGTGGCGCAACCTGGTGGTCCACAGTCAGCATAGTCCGAAGGAAAGGAATCGGAGTTACGCACGAGGTGTCCGATACTGAAAACTCGCGCCTGAATCCATCAATACCGTCAAGAAATAAGAATGCCCCGCTGACGATGTTTCTTAGTTGTGTAGAAGATGTGATAGATATATGGAGGTACATACGCTAGGGTAATGGTGAGTAACCTGACCAGACGGGTTGATTTAGCCTCGGGGGACAGATGGGCAGGAGCGAGACGTACCAGTCGGGAGCATAAGAAATCAGCAATTTCTTCTTGTCGTCTTTCTGAGATGGACTCGATCCGAATGAATTTCTGAAGAAGGGCATGGTTGTCGTAGGCACAAGGGTATCATTGATTTGGCTAAAACCTTTATAGAGAAGTTTCCCGCTGCCCATTCAACTCAGCAGCGGGGTCGTGTGAGGACCCCGGGACAGGTCGAACAATAGCCGCCGATCGACCCTCTCCAACCATGCTTTAGTTGACAGTACAATGCGGGTAACCTGACACTTTATAGCTGATCGCTTGTCTCCACAGTACTGCATAAGTACGGTACGTTGGCCCGGACCAAGACGCAAATTTTCTTCACGACGATCACCGAGGCTCAATTTCACATTTTTTGCGTACGAACGTTTGCCAGTGGGCGACTTGAACGCACTGGACTGCACCCCCCGGAGAAATCACGGAGAAAATCAGCTAAGCTGCTGCGGTATGCGGTATGTCCAGTGTGCTGTGTGCAGCAGCAACGGGCACCTCGGGGCTATGGGCTTTCTGGCGGTGACTCCCCGGGGTCTCGAAGATCGCCTCGCTGACTGCGCACTTTTTTTTTGGCCACACATGGCCACATTTGAGGGTCCGTCTTTGACGCCGTCCATTGACCATTGCATGTGACAAATCGCGATCATGTCGTCAGAAGATTTCCAGTGGTCCCAAGGTGAGGCGATTCAATCCTTTTCATCTGTCCTCGAGCGTGAGTCCGATATTTCATGCCATCGAGCGTTTAGAGTACGACAACACCCTCGAACGCATCTCTTCCACCGATCTAGTGGAGTGCGAGCTCATCTCAGATAAATTTCGAGCGCACAAAGTCTGACGTGCTATCGCAGCGTAGAATGGCCCAAGCTGCGCGATATCATCAAGTATAAAATTAATCAGGTGCCCTCAGATGTCCGCAGTGTAGGCCGCAGCCTCATCTGGTGTCGCTAGAACATTGCCGCATTTTTCGCTGATGCTCAGAGCCACAAATCATCGTCCGTTTATGTTCCACCGTTCTCACCGCGCCCTTCAACGAATGGAGGCCTAAAATTGCCTCCATTTACGTCGCGGGAGCGTGATGAATCGAATCCGAACGAAGCTCCAAAGGCACACTATACGCCCGAGGAAGCTGCCGTCATGAAGGAGACACTCTTTACACAACTAGATGAATTTGACACGTGTGTCCTTGTTCGATTTTGTCTTCGACCTCTCACAGATTATGAGCAGCGCCCCATTCACAATCCAGCGCCTCGCGGATCTCTGTGCAAGGCCCAGAGAAAATTACACGGCACTCGGGAAATATTGTCGCGCGTTAGAGAAAGCATTATTTGTGACCTCTACATGGGACTCCTTTCCGCCTCTGCCGTTGCAACCGATCGATAGCATGGCTTTCGTGGCCGCACGAGTCGGCCTCTCGTCTCCTTCAGCCCCGAGCACACCACTATTTTCTCCCATTTCGTTTTTGCATGATGACGCGCGGCGCTCACACTCCCGCAGCCCACCACCATCGCCCTTGAACCTCAATGGGACCGACCACGGTGGCGGCATTCCTCTGGATGCAGAGGCCTTGAGCATGGAACCCAGGGAATTGGGCCTTGTGGATGAGCTGGATGACCCGAACCCTGGACACCTCAGCGACCGCCCGACGGCATTAACGTCTGTGACGAGCCTAGGGGGTTGCTCGAACGTCATCAGTCTCGAAGACCGATTTGTGCGGGCATCCGACGATGAAGGAGAGGGGCAACCGGAAGCGAAGAGGCAGCGGGAGGAGGATGACCATTCGACAGACTCTCTGTTGGACGAACGAGATGGGGACAAGGAGAATAAAAGTTAAGGAACTCCATAGTTGATTGTGCCACATCCGGCGTCGTCCTGGTCTTTCCTACAGACCTGTCATAGTTGTATGCCGATCAAAAATCATTGTTGTGGCACTGGTAAGAACCGTGCATACCTTCTGTCATGAATAATCACGTTTGATCTTCTCCAACATGGCGGACATGCGCAAACGCATATCAGGTTGGCCTCCCCGCTGACTACGGTTTCGGGTATCTCCCCCAATGGCATTCTTTCGCGAGGACTCAGGTACCGTGGCGCCGTGAGTGCCAATGCGGGCCTTCGAATGGTGTAGCGGTCTTGACTTGTAATGATGCAATGACGCCGGAGAATACGCCTGTCTCTGGAGCTCTCGTAACGATGATCCAGCCCTCGTGACGTCTTCCTCCTGATGACGTATTGTTTGCTTGTTCTTTTGGACAGGCGCTATTGATGCTGGCCCATTCCCGGAACTGTTGTGTGGTTCGTCGCCCTGCTCGACGTCGCTTTCGACGCGCAAGTCTATCTCTTCGTGTGCCACGGACGGCTGCGCGGGTTTGAGAGGGTCGCTGAGAGTGCCTGAACAAGACGAAACATCACGCTGGGTGACGATGCCTTCCCTGTACTTTTGTGCCTTCCACTTGCTCTTTGTTTTCTGCTTGATGACCCATTGTTTCTTCAACTTTTTTGCTACAGGCGGCGTTAGAGCAGCCCTGTCAGGGAGCACGTTGTGAGACGCGTGGCGCACCTCGGTCTTGTGGAAGGTGGTGAAATGTCGGAGGGTTCTTTTTGTTATTATTCTTCATCGAGTCACTTTGGCAGGAAGAGCTTGGGTACTGCACTGCCTGGTATCACAAGGCTTGGAACCCGCGGGTCCGAAAATCGGTGGTGGATCGGGATAATCTTTCGCTGACGTAATGGGAATATTGAGTGGCGCCGCCATAAATCCCACGACTGGTGTACTTTTCCCGCTTCATTCTTCAACCGCCATCTTGCCTCTCATCAAACAGAATCACTCAACCTCAACTCAGTTTTTTTTCATCGCTTGCTTTCTCTCATCGCATGAGCGTGCAGAACCTCAACACTTTCGGTTTGTATTCGCACTCTTCCCCTTCACCCCTTTTTCGCTCAACCTCCGACCTGTCCTTAGATCCCTTCGCCGACGCTGCCGCTGCCGACCCTCTCGCTACTGAGGAACCTGGAAGGCAGAGTTATATCCACATCCGCATTCAACAGCGAAATGGGCGCAAGACTTTGACAACGTTGCAAGGCCTGCCGAAGGGTGAGTCATACATCCAATCCTAGCCCATATGGCGATTCTCACGCTTGATTACAGAGTATGATGCTAAGAAGCTCCTGAAGGCTTTCAAGAAGGTGTGTGTACTTGATGGTGATGTCGTTTTCTCATCCCTAATTTTTGTTTGGCTTCCAGGAATTTGCCTGCAACGGCACCCTAGTGGATGACGAAGAGATGGGACAAGTGATCCAGCTTCAGGGCGATCAGCGAGCGAAGATATCAACCTTCCTCGTTGAGAACGGTATCCCGCGTGCCTCGATCAAGCTGCATGGGTTCTGAGCGTGGAGTCTGGTGGGGCGGTGCATTTTGCCCTGGTTCTGGCTGAATGTCCTACGAGGCCTCCGCCGTCATATGCACGACTCGCTGTACTAATTCAATGTTTTGTTACTTTCCGTCACGTCACTATCTCTTTGACGGTGTGTACTACTATCTACGAGTTCTGCCGTTGTTGTGATTAGATTTTTTTTTGCGCTGCGCATCGGTGTAGAGGAACAAATCTCTCTTGTTGCAAGTCGATTCTTACGGAAGGGGTTGCGGGGGATCTAATCTCCAGCGGTTGGCTTTGAGCAAAATGATGTACTGTGTACTGCACTACAGTAGAATGATAAAACAGACCGACGAAAAAACGACCCCGACAGCACATAATCCGTCCGACACGACACAGTGAGAAGACAAACTACTTGATTTTGTCGAGGGGCCTGTTGAATCCCCCACGCCTAGACAACATGTCATGCACGGGGGAGAAACAATAGTAACTGAACATACCTGTTCATGTACTGTCTCCATGTTCGCTGTTTCTTGACATTGGCAGCACCATCTTGGTTTCCAACGACGTGCTGGCCCTTCAAGGAGAACCAGCCTGAAAAAACTGCCGCAGATATATAGTGATATCAATACCTTCGTGGATCCGAAACCTGTCATGCCCATCATAGCCATCATGTCTTCGTCTTCGTCGTTCACAGCCTCCATGGCTTCACCCTCCTCAGGCTCGCCTTCGTCAACTTGCGCATGGATTACTTTCTGAGGGGTAGCGGTTGACGATTGCGCTATGGGAGGTCGAGCATATACGCATCGATATCGGTCAGCTTTGATACCTCCAAAGGGCAGAGGTGCTACCTTGCGACTGTGAGGATTTTCTCGTGTCCTGGGACTCGGAATCTGCCCGTGCCTTCCGCTCACTGCCCCTCTCGTCATCATCGCGCTCTGCGTCCCGACCCTTGTCGCCTTCCCTCCTGTCCCTGTCATGCCGACCCCGGTCTTTTTCTCCGTCTCTCCGACCGGCATCCCGTCGGTCTCGTTCATCGCGGCGACGAGATTCCCGTGGATCCCTGTCTCGCTTGTCGTCATCTCTATCCCTTCCATGGTCACGCCTGTCTGCAATCACAATAATGGTATCGTTCGTTCTGTACGAGGATAGGAGGATGTAGACTGATGGTGCATACCTGACCGCCTCGAGTCGGTACCACCCCGTCTTGGACTGCGGGAGCGGCTGCTCCTGCGGCGTGAATAACGGTCCCGATCTCTGTCTCTGTCCCTTTCTTTGTCTCTGTCGTCTCGTTCCCAGCTCCTCTCTCGCCGCCTGTAGTCGTGCCGGGAAGACATGGATATGGATGGAAGGATGCAGGAAGTCGATGTAGTGTTGTAGTAAGCTTCAGCCGTTCCAGCAACAACGGAACGGGTCAGATCACGTGCGACGGGCATCGCGCATCCCGAGCCCACAATGGTCTTACAGACGAGAGCATCATGCATCATGTGGAATTTATGCTTTGGAAAGCCTGCATTGGAAGTTTCATATATAGGCTCTCACGAAGGATTGGGCCGGGACAAACGCGATGCGGAACAGATAACGCCGAATGTTCTCAGCAGCTGTAACGATCAGCTCCCCAAAATGTAGCTCATTCAACTAAAAATAGCGATGTTGTAATGTACTGTACTTGCATCTGATCATCCGGCGGAAGTGGAAAAGATGGGTGTATTGGATGTGATACGTACCGCGATCACGAACATGTCCTCCACGCATGTAATTGCCAGTATGGTCCACACACGACAGCGGTTCAGTAGCGGCATGACACCCTGAATCCACTCTACTCGCCACCTTCTCTCCCCATTTTCATGTCTTCAATGGCTACATCCTCCTCCTCTTTTCAACCCATCCTGGATGCTGCACTAGTCAACTATCGCAGTCAGACAAAAGTTGACCTCACCAAACATCCCTCTGCAGACAAACTCCAGAACTCTTCTTCCCTCGACGACGTCCTCCAACTACTTCTAGAAAGAGAATCCGCACTCAATCTCTATCGGGACAAACATCGCAAGTTCATCGACTCCCTTCGTCCCATAGTCCAAGCCGTCCATGCATTCTCCACCATCTGTGGCGAGGCAGCTGGCCTTGTACGCGATCAATACGATATATACTTTTTATTTTCATACCCTTATGCCTCCCTTCAGGCGCCATTCCCGCCGACAAAGGCGATTTTCGTTGGAATTGATGTTCTCCTCTCAGTACGTGTCATACTTCTTCTATGGGGCTATTGTATGCTATCTATCCACATCAAGCAGCTATCGGGGTCGGTGAGAGCTACGACGCACTTAGTGATCTCTTTGAACGCGTCGCCAATTTCCTCGCACGCTTCCGTGTTTATACCGAGAAGATCCCACCGTCCCCTACGATGTCAAACGTCATGGTGAAAATCATGACTGAAGTACTCAATGTGCTTGCGTTAGCCACAAACCATATAAAAGAGGGACGGCTCAGTCAGTGGCCTATTACATGTTGACCTTCACTGGCTAATCATGGTATAGAGAAATTTATCAAGAGATTACTGGGAGAGAGACGTGTTGAGGCTACCCTACAGCGATTAGACCGACTCACCCAGGAAGAAGCTCTGATGACTGGTACCCGCACACTGGAAGTCGTCCATGGATTGTCGGACGATTTGAAAGTTGTCAGGAATGGTTAGAAAACCTTACTTATCGGCAACCAAATGACTAACAATACCTATTGGAGCAGACGGAAAGACGTCAACACATGGTGTACAACAAGCTCTAGGTATGTTGGACCAGCATGGAACCGTCAATCTCTATGACTGATGATGCATGTTGGTCACAATATGAATACTACAGATGGAATAAACACGATGCGGAGTCAGTCGTAATATCTGTACATCCGGTTTGGGAGCTGAATAGGATTCTCATTCTCAGGAAACCAATTCCAAAGGGACATCCGAAGTTGGCTCTCCCCCCCAGATCCCTCGACAAATTATAACATCGCGTGCAGAGACCACTTTGAAGGAACTGCCTCATGGTTCACTCAAAGTGACCGGTTCAAGGAGTGGACAGAAATAGGGTCCCTATATTGGATTCATGGTAAACGTATGCGTTTCTTCCGCCTCCTTCTTGTCGCACACACTCATGCCGCCTGGCACATCAATACACAGCGGGGTCTGGCAAGAGTATTTTGTGGTGAGTGATTCCTGAAATATTTTGTCTGGCTCATTCAAACATCAATCAGCTCCAGCATCATTCAACAAGTTGAACGTCTACGTGATATGGGATTGGCCTTAATGGCCTATTTCTACTGCGATTTCAGAGGCCCCAAGAAGCAAGAGGTCACGGGATTACTGGCGTCCCTTGTTTCTCAGCTTTCAGCCAGATCCGATCCCTGCTACAACATCCTTTCTGCCCTATATTCCGAGTACGATGGAGGATCTCGACGCCCAAACGATGACGCACTGCTTCGCTGCTTAGAAGAGATGATCAAAACCGAAGGACTGCCAACAGTGTATATTATCATCGATGGCCTTGACGAATGTCCCAGTGACTCTGGTGTAAAGTCACATCGAGAATGGGTGCTTGAGCTGGTGAATAAACTGGTCGACTTGCACCTCCCGAATGTCCGCATCTGCGTGGCAAGTCGCCCTGAGGCAGATATTCAAACTGCCCTTGCATCTTTGGCATCTCATGCCATTTCTCTTCATGGCGAAGCTGGACAAAAGAAAGATATTACCGACTATGTCAGGTTTGTGATGAACTCAGACACGAGGATGCGAAGATGGAGGGAGAACGACAAGGAATTGGTGATCACTGTACTCTCTCAGAAGGCTGATGGAATGTAAGCCTTCATTAACTTCATTACCAAGCCTACTTCTCGTCTCATGAAAAGAAAATACCCAGGTTTCGCTGGGTCACGTGCCAACTGGAAGCCCTAAGACACAGTCTTCCCTCTGCAATTCGACGTGCCCTCGATTACCTGCCGGAAAGTTTGGACGAGACCTACGATCGTATACTAAAAGCTATCCCTCGGGCAAGACAAGGATATGCTCAACATCTTTTCCAATGTGTTGCGGATTCGATTAGGCCACTTCGTGTGGAGGAGCTTGCAGACATTCTTGCGATTGAATTCGAGGCTGGAGAACTTCCCCAATACCACATGGATTGGCGCCCTGATCATCCAGAAGAAGAGGTGTTATTCATATGCTCAAGTTTAATCACCATTGTCGACATAGACGGATCCCGAGTGGTCCGGTTCTCCCACTTTTCTGTCAAGGAATACTTGACATCCGAAAGGCTCGCCAATGCTGGGAAGGCTCTTTCCCAGTATCACATTCTTCCTCATTCAGGACACGCAATCCTCGCGAAGGCTTCTCTGAGCGTCCTTCTAGCGTTGGACGACCAGGTTGACAAGGACACTATGAAGAACTTTCCCCTTGCTATCTACGCGGCTCGATTTTGGGTCGACCACGCCAAGCTCCACACTGTGTCTCCTAGAATCAGAGATGGGATGGGGCGTCTGTTTGACCGCGAAAAGCCATACTTTGCGACATGGGTATGGATACATGACATTGATTATCCATTCCGTGAAATCATGTCTGCGGCGCGCCCATCACCACCAGAGGGTACCCCTTTATACTATGCCACGTTATGTGGATTCCGTGACCTTGTGGAACACCTGATCATTACCTATCCACGGGACATCAATGCCAGGGGCGGATTCCACAGTACTCCGTTGAATGCTGCGGTCAACAAAGGAAACATCGATATTGTCGCACTACTTCTCGAACATGGTGCGGGCACGGCCACCTGGAATAGTGACATTTCGAGCCCGCTGGATCAAGCAGCCATCAGAGGGCGTCTGGATGTGATAAAGTTGTTTCTTGACCACCATGTGGATGTCAATTCCCGGAATGGCAGAGAGAGAACCCCGTTGTTTATGGCCTCACAAGAGGGAGAACTGGAGGTTGCACGGGTATTACTACAGCATGGCGCAGCTGTGGACGCCCGTGACAGGAACGGTCGGACGCCATTGATGCTCGCATCGCAACGTGGGCATATGGATGTCATGCGTTTGTTACTTGAGAATGGCGCAACTGCCGACTCCCGTAAAGACGACGGCTGGACCTCATTGATGGCGGCATCGGAAAATGGAGATTTGGATGTCATGCATTTGTTACTCGAAAACGGCGCAACTGTCAACTCCCGTAAAAACACTGGCTGGACGTCATTGATGGCAGCATCGAAAAATGGACATTTGGATGTCGCGCGTCTGTTACTCGAGAACGGCGCAACTGTCAACTCCAGTCAAGATGATGGCTGGACTTCATTGATGGCCGCATCGGAAAACGGACATTTGGATGTCGTGCGTTTGTTACTCGAGAACGGCGCAACGGTCGACTCCTGTAAAGACAGTGGCTGGACCTCATTGATGGCAGCATCGCAAAATGGACATTTGGATGTCGTGCGTTTGTTACTCGAGAACGGCGCGACTGTCAACTTCCATAAAGACGACGGGTGGACCTCATTGATCGCTGCATCGTCATATGGACATTTGGATGTCATACGTTTGTTACTCGAGAACGGCGCAACTGTCGACTCCCGTATACACAATGGCCGGACCTCGTTGATGGTGGCATCGCAAAATGGACATTTGGATGTTGTGCGTTTGTTGCTTCAGAATGGCGCAGCTGTAGACTCCAATCACAACGACAACCTGACTCTATCGGGCGGTACGTCACGATATCCACCCCATCCTGCACAACAATTTTATGACCACCATGCAGATTCAAATTCAAGTAAACAGAACTTCTGCACTTCTCTCCATCTCGCATCGACCACCGGCCGTCTCACTACTGCCGAACTACTCATCCAGTCTGGTGCAAATGTTAATTCGCGGGATCAGAACCAAGAAATCCCCTTACATCTTGCATCATCTCACGGGGAACTCGAGGTTGCACAACTGCTACTCAAATCTGGCTCAAGTGTCAATTGTCAAAATAGCGAGGGTTCCACACCGCTACATCACGCTGCCCAATTTGGACATCTCGATGTCCTGACACTGTTACTCAAGTCAGGTGCAGACGTCAATATTCGTACCAGGAACGATGCGATCCCTTTAGACCTGGCACACCGTAATGAGAGACCTGGTGCGGCAAGGATATTATCTGAGTGGATGGGAGTTGTGGGTCCTCAGGGCCCCACCGATGTGACCCGTTTGAACATAACATCCCAGGACCCCCCTCCCAGAGCTACCCTGCATACTGCATCAAGGGCGGGGGACGTTGAGACCGTCCAGTCATTACTCGACAGTGGCACGGATGTCAACGAACGAGACAAAGTCCACCATACTCCGGTGTACTATGCGTCTTTGAGGGGGTTTGTTGAAGTTGCCAAGTTGCTGATCGAGTATGGTGCGGATGTGAACCCCCAGGACGGTGCAGGCTGGAGACCGTTGCACGTGGCATCAAGACGTGGCCATTTGGACGTTGTGCGGTTGTTGCTCGATCATGGCGCTGATGTGAACGCAGGGATGGACGACTACTGGACTGCACTGCATTATGCATCAGCAGATGGTCACTTGGAGGTTGTCAAGGCGCTCCTTAAGCAAGGGGCGAATGTTGGAGCCCGGAATAAGGATGGCCAGACACCATCTCAGGTAGCCTCGCGGTGGGGAAAACGGGATATTGTGCGACTATTGTCGGAATACGATATACGTGGTGTGTAGGCCATTGTCGATAAGATGGGATAGCTGTATGAATTTGAATACACCTTTTCTTGGTGGATCAAAGTAAGGAATCGATAATAATGGCCTCATCTCCACATGCCGATGCCCAAAGACAGTGTTGTGCTGGTCGACGATGGTGAAAAGCGAACTCCAAGCCCTTAGAGCCGTGCCACCTTATATTTGTCATTATCATTTTCCGTAGCTCTGATTCATTCGATAGACTAAACCGCCCCAACGAAGAGTGGACACAGGTTAGGATGAACAGAGCCCCCAAATCTGTTCGACGAGATCCTCATCTAGAGTCCCTGTACCGAATTTCACCACGTGTATGTTTTGTGAAGGGGAGGAACTCTCTGTCCAAGTAAAGGCTAGTCAATCACACAGGGATTTGACGTAAAAAATACCACCCACCGACTAGCACACGGTCAAGCTCCCCACGGTCGTTAAGAATCGGCTCAATTCCGAGGCCACGGTATATCTGTAATCGCAGGCTAGCAGCGAACTATCTTCAGTCAAATCTGCCGACAGCACCAAAAACGACGCAGAGAACGGCAGGGGACTCACGCTGTCCCATCAAGTTCGTACTCTGCGGCCGGATCACTCTCCTCCAACTCGCGGAGCTCCTCTTTGAGCCGCGTGAGCTCTGCCTGCTTGCTCGTGACGGAGCTGTCCGCGTCGTTCAGGCCTTTGGCGAAGGATATTCGCGCGGCGTCGAGGTGGTTGAGGTTCTTTGCGTGTTGCTCTGCGGAAGGCACGCTGGGTGGACGGGTCGAGGACGTGCGCGCGGCATCGAGGACACGCGCAAGGGCTGCAGGACGGCAAATTTTAATATAAGGTGCTCGGTAAAGAAGAAGGGGCGTACCCTTCATATTTGCGTGGGCCTTTTCGAGCTCTTTCCTTCGCTCGACCGACTCCTTGTCGATCCGGTCGTGGACGGCAGAGATGGTCATGCAGTCGTCTTTTGGGTCGACAAGATCGGTGATGCTGCGTATGTTCTCCCTGAGAGAAAGTGGTGACCGTAAGATCGAATCCCACAGAATAGATAGACATACGTACGTGACCTCCCGAAGAGTATCTAGGGCCATTTCCCTCATCGTTGTAACCGAACAAAGGTCAGATTAAATCCGAGTCGCGTCCGTACACATTCCAACGAAATCTCTGGTCCTTCACGTGATTAGCACGAGTGTCTGACGTCACGCGTAATTTGGGCGCCCGCCCCCGATAACCTTCGTGTATCCGAAACCTGTCAGGCCATCATGGGCATCGTGGCTTCCTCATCGTCGTTCACGGCCTCCATGGCTTCACCCCACTCAGGCTCGCCTTCGTCAAATTACGCATGGATTCAATTTTGAGACGTAACAGTTGACGATTGCGCTATGGGAGGTCGAGCATATACGCATCGATATCGGTCAGCTTTGATACGTCTAAAGGGGAAGAGGTGTGTGCTACCTTGCGATCGTGATTGTGAGGATTTCTCGTGTCCTGGGACTCGAAATCCACCCGAGTCTTCCGCTCGCTACCCCTCTCGTCATCATCGCGTTCTGCGTCCCGACCCTTGTCGCTTTCCCTCCTATCCCTCCCTGTCATACCGACCCTGGTCCTTTTCTCCGTCTCTCCGACCGGCGTACCCCTTTAATGCTGTGGCGGCAAAGGCGGTTTGTTTGTCCGGAGTCTACCCCACATGTTCATCTTCCCTTATTGGTAATTACCAGCCCTAGAATCGCAATGTTCGTTCGTTCTGGAGTCTCTGTACTGTTACTGTGCACCATTGACGATCTTTCCGCTTTGCTACAGACTCGGACTCGACTTCGCTATTTCGAGCCGCCACTTCCATTGAAAGGTAACACGCCAAGCGGCCAAGGTCGTGAGATGCTGTAGCCATTTCTTCCCCGTGTTATGAGCCGTACAAACGTATTCGGTACATGAAACAACTACCTTCTGTACAGAAACCCCACTCAAGTCGAGAAATTGCAAGTATGTGTGTTTGTCTCAACAAACCTGACACGGACACCTGTCACACCCCTAGTATTCTCAAGAGGGGCGATATCTGATCTAGCACAGAAGGCAGGTACCAGGGATGATGGCAACGCATTGTGCAATTGCTCTGTGGTGTATAACGTGTGTTGAAACGTTGAAACGTCTCATATGTGAAATACGTCCAATTCGAGTTCTTCTCTTCCCAATTTCGTCTCCAAGCCGCTTTTCCGGCGTCTTCACGCCACCATCTATATGAGCTGTGTGACAAGTCCACCTGTAACTGGAACGTGTTCGTTTGGCGCAGGCCTCGCCCACTCCCCTTCCTGAATCTTTCCCAGTATCCTCCCATGACGAACGCCATGTCCCAGACACCCACTGCGACCTCAAACTATCAAGTTATCTTCCACAACGCTCTAGAGGCTTACAAGAAAACGACCAAAAAAGAGCTCCGATCCCACCCACTACTTCCCAAACTCCAAGCCTGCAACTCTCCCGATGCCGTCCTTACAGTCTTACGAGAGCAAATCCCCGAGTTCGACCAATCTCACAGTACTAGTGGCACCAACGACAAGTTAACAAACTGGCTAAATCCGACTGTCAATGTCCTCTACTCGTTCTCCGAAGCTATAGGTACGGGTGTTGGCCTGGTCAGTAATAAGAGTGTTCGGGGTGGCACAGTTCAAGGTCTGATATTCGTCGTTGTACAGGTGTACCCACCTGCTGGTCTGGTCTTCACTGGGATAGGCGTTCTTCTCTCAGTGGGTCTCTTCTTGGTCCCATTGCCATTAGTCCGACACCGCTCCCTCTAAGGCAGCCAAAGCCGTTTTTGCCAGCCAGGATGCGCTCATCAACGTATTTGAGCGCATCGAGAATTTCTTTCGACGGCTTGAGACCTATGTCGAAGTTTCACCAACGGCAGGGATGACTGATATGATCGTGAAGATCATGATTGAAGTGCTTTCAATTCTAGCCATCGCGACCAGGGAGATTAGTCAGAGCCGAGCGAGTAAGCTGACCGCTTGTATGAGTCGTCACCGTCGACTAATTATTGCTCAGAGAAATATTTGAAGAGGGCGATGGGGAGGACCGATATCGACGATGCGCTGGCTCGACTCGATTGGCTGACTCAAGAGGAAGTCCGGATGGCAGCTGCACAAGGTCTGAAGGCCACTCACGCGGTCCATGACGAGGTGGAAAGTGTCAACGACCATGTTCAGCAGATCAACGACAGGGTGCAGGGTGTCGGCGACCATGTGCAACAGGTTGATATTCATATTCAACGAGTCGATGGCAAGGTACAAGGTGTCGACGACAAGGTACAGCAAGTCACAGATGATATAGGCGATCAGAAGCGTTCGTCACCCAATAACCTCGTCTTACTGACCATGAAGGCTTAATTGCTCTCACAGGGGATCAGCTACGAAAGGACCTCAGACACTGGCTCTCTCCTCCGGATCCATCTGTAAATTATAACACTGCAAGCGATGCTCGCCACCGAGGCACTACCCAATGGTTCACGGGATGTGGTGCCTTCAAGGATTGGAAGGTGTCTAATTCATTGCTGTGGATTTACGGAAAACGTACGTTCCCTCGTCCTTCTTCTTCGCTTTGGCTAGTGGGCCCATATACCCATAGCCGGATCCGGGAAGAGTGTCCTCAGGTTCGTCACACCTCGAAATCGTTTGGCCGGTGTTGTTGACCACCTCCAGTTCATCGATCATCCAGGATCTTGACTACGTCGTTGACGCGGGTTCGGCCTACGTCGCTTATTTCTTCTTTGATTTCAAGGACACCGGAAAGCAGGATGCCCGCGCATTCCTCTCTTCTCTCCTCGTCCAGTTCAGCCATCAATCAACTTCTCTGTGCAACATTCTCTCTGCCTGTTATTCGACCCACCAATCTGGCTCCCGACAACCCAGTGACCGCGTCCTTACACAATGCCTCCAAGACATGATCAGGTTTTCAGCACAAGTCCCGATCTATCTTATTCTCGACGCCCTTGACGAGTGCCCCAACACGACTGGAATGCCGTCCTCACGTGACAAGGTACTGGAACTTGTCGAGAAACTCGTCAACTTGAACCTTCCAAACTTGCACCTGTGCATAACAAGTCGTCCGGAGATTGACATTCGGACTTCCCTTGAACCGTTGACATCGAATCGGATGTCTCTTCATGACCAGAGCGGACAAAAGAAAGACATCGTTGACTATGTGAACTCTGTGGTCCACTCGGACAAGAACATGCGGAGATGGCGAGAGGAGGACAAGAATGTGGTTATTGATGTGCTCTCGGACAGGGCCGATGGCATGTGAGGACGCGTTCATATATGTTCGGTCCCAGTTTCTGATGCTTTCACCCAGGTTTCGTTGGGTATTCTGCCAACTGGAAACACTGCGTCACTGTCTCCCGCCCAGCGTGCGCCGAATTCTCGCGGAATTGCCCGAAACGTTGGATGCGACATATGAGCGGATACTGCAGGAAATTCCCAAGTCAAATCAAGTACATTCTCATCGTCTCCTGCAGTGCCTTACTGTTGCCGTTCGCCCACTGCGTGTAAAGGAGTTAGCTGAGATCCTTGCCATTGATTTTGGCACATCGGGAGGGATTCCGAAGTTGAACGAGGTGCTGCGGTGGGAAGACCAAGAACAGGCCGTACTTTCGGCGTGCTCCAGTTTGATCGCTGTCATCGGGATTGGGGACCGAGATTCCCGTGTAGTCCAGTTTTCGCATTTCTCGGTCAAAGAATTCTTGACCTCGGATCGCCTTGCCGTGTCAAAAATGGACGCCTCCCGTTATCATCATATCCCCCCCGAGCCGGCACACACGATCATGGCGCAGGCTTCTCTCGGTGTCCTACTCCGATTAGACCCACACGTCGATGGAGTCAGCATCAAGGACTTTCCTCTAGCTCAGTATGCTGCCGAACATTTCGGCGACCACGCGGAGTTCGAGAGCGTATTGTCGCATATATGGGATGGGGTTGATTATCTCCTCGACGCAAACAAATCACACTTTGCTGTATGGTTCTGGGTTCATCGAGGCCGTTGGAGCCGGAGCAACGAACCTCCCCTGTACTACGTTGCGTCACGTGGATACCGCGGCTTGGTGGATTACCTCATTTCAAAGCGTCCAGAGGATATGGACGTCAGATGCTACTACGGGACTCCATTGCACGCAGCGTTAGAATGGAGACACGTCGATGTCGCGCAGTTGCTTCTTGGGCGCCATGTAAATGTGGATGTTCGGGGCTATCTGGACCGGACCCCACTGCACCTGGCAGCGTATCGTGGGTTGTCAGATGTTACCCGCACCCTCGTTGACCGCAATGCGGACATAAATGTGCGGGACAGTGTTGGCGACACACCACTACACCGAGCCATGAGGGACTGGTCCGGGACGCCTGAAAGCATTCAAGACGGATGTCTTGATGTGGTGAAAATTTTGCTAGGGCATGGCGCGGACCCAGATGCAAAGAATGATAACCACTCGACCCCGCTGCATCACGCTTCATATTATGGGTCCGTCAAGGGTGCTCAGTTGATGCTCGAGCACGGTGCAAATATCCATGCGCGGGCTGGGGGCGGTCATACACCACTACACCGGGTCTTGGTCGGCTTGAATGCCTATTCCATTACCTTGGATATTGTTTTGGATACCATGCGATGCTTACTGGCAGATGGTGCGAACGTTGATGCACTGGATAATGACCACATGACTCCGCTGCATCTGGCGTCTCGTGACGGCTGCGTTGAAGGTGCACGGCTACTATTGGAGCACGGCGCGAATGTGCATCTCGAGGATAAAATGGGTAGGACCCCTTTCCAAGTTGCGTCGGAGCAAAGTAAAGCGAATATCACGCAGTTGTTGTCGGAGCATTTGCAGAGTCAACAAAATATGTGACACAATTTCTGGCTTACCATGTCCTCTAGATTACTTAGGACGTCCCATCTCGTTTTATGTCGTGTTTTTAGGATTTTATACTTGAATACGGTGGCCCCGAAGTCGTAAACCCCGCTGTCAGTTAGCACATGTTCCAGGATACGTCCCCACGCGACAATGCAAGTCATTTACAGTATTACTGGCACCAACGACTTGCGGATTGTGAGGAACAAAGTTGATGCCTGGGAATCTTAGAAAAGTGGCCAACTTAACATCCTCACTAATATCATCCTACGGGACGTATCTTATATGACACAATTGAAGGAAGTCTCGAAGGTGGGGCAGGATTTTCAAGAACAAGGTGATAGACATATAAGACAGAAGACCACGACGCGGCACGTGAAGTAGATATTCCCAATGAATAAACATCTTCATTAACGCCGCCGATCCTTGTATCTGTCCCGTGAGTCATCTCTTCTGCGGTCGTGACCACGAGAATGGTCCCGGCCCCGTGGGCTCTCTCAGCGCGGCAGAGAACGCTCACGAGGTGGCTTCCTCGAGATCAAGTCGTTGCGCCGACGATACCGCCCGGCGGGAGGTGACTCGCGACGATTACGGCATTAACCGCTTCGACCGGCGTCCCGTCGATCGTCGTCCCTGCGAGAGCGAGGTGGGATGCGGACCGGCTATCATCGCGTCTGCGGCGTGGCGAGTCCCGACGGTGACGGGGTGGTGGAGATGGCGTCCGACTGTCATCTCGTCCGCCGCGGGGAGAATCCCGCCTGTATTGACGGGGCGGGGTCGACGAACGACGATACGAGCGGCGGTCGCGAGAGTCATCTGACGAATCGGATTCGCTATCGGAATCGGACGAAGAAATGTCAGAGGATGAGTTCGTGTCCGATGAACTGTCGGAAGACGACTCGGCCTCTAACATTGTGCGGCGTTGTTCCAGAATGAGGCGAGGCGCGTTCTAGCGAACAACACATCAGCTCTGACATAGAACAGATCGTTGGATGCTCGAGATGCTCGCACATCTCTTCGGTAAGGGCACCAAGTCCGATACTCGTAAAGTAATTCATAGAGAAGCGCGTGTTTTTGGGGTTATCCAACGGGGACATGCCACAGTGCCTTGACCTCGGGGTCCGCAAACCGTTCTTTGAGAGTAGGTAGACCCATGCTCTCCGTGATCTCCTGCATCATGATTTTGACAAAGATGCGGTTTGAACTTGTGGCATCATCCTTGTTCATCTTGATCACCTGAAGAACAGTCCAAGAGATGGTATCGTTCGCAAGGTGTCCAAAGAGACGCGCAATGTTACGCAGACGATACCGTGCCCTAACGATGAATTGTATAATGTCTCAAAAGCTTTCTCGAAAGACTCGTTCCATACACAGTTGAGTTTTCAGAAACGTTCACTGACGAGGCCATAGAAAGTCGAATAAGAACACTCTTGGGAACAACACTCGATAACCACGTTGACTAGTTCGATCTAGGAGCCCTGTGAGCAACGCTAAAGACAAGCAAATTTCAAAATTATACCTCTTCGCCCTCCTTCAACTGAACTTTCAGCAACTTGTGGACGGCTTCCTTGTGGTTAAGGGCATTCATGGTGATCAGACAAATCACCCGGCACAGTTTGACCAGGTTCGTTTTTGTACGGTCTTCAACACCCTCCTTTTCGGGAATAGCTAAAGGATATGTCAATAGGGAAGGAGGTAAGGTATGGGTCTTCTAAACATACCTTCGTCATCGTCCTCGCCATCCCTCTCCTCTGATCCTGGCTCATCGTCGGACGAGCCTCCCCCAAGATATCGGCCTAGATAGCCTTGTATTTTTCCTTATTTTCAAGGTAATTGGATCGAACTTGAAAATACCTGCCCACGGGACATTAATAAACATACTGGTAAAGTGGATGAGATACATACTAAGGCCTTCCTCAACTTTCAAATCCTCCAGCTAAATTTCATGCGTGATTTGCTTCTCTTCCTCTCAAAGGTCGAGTCCCTCTGGTGACACCGGATTGTCCTTGTACGTGTCCTTGCACACTTGCATGAACACTTCAACCATGTACTGGATGCAATGACTGAAACCGCCCTCATTCAATACGACACGGAAGCGTTGAAGAATCGTCGGGTTGGCCCTTGGTGAGTTTTCATGGAGGAAAGCCCTAACTTTGCGCGTAAAACCAATGGGGATTTCGATAGAACTATCGGCAGGCCGCTCCGGGAAAAGAACGAGAATTTGAAGAGCCATCGACTCGTGGGTAACGCCTTAATTGACGACGTGTGCTATGAATGTAGTCGTAGAATGACGAACCCGTCTAGAAAGGTAGGTGGCGTAAGTTTTATAGCTATAGCGTAGCGTGAAAGTATAACTCTCTGACGTACTTTGTCATTCCTCTTAAAATACCCTTCTGAACTGGCTGATCAACCGGTGAAGTGACAATTCCCCAATCATGAGCAGTTTTGTGTTGATAATCGAAACAACGGCCGCAGAGACGAATGTAAAAGGCAAGCTAGCTGCCTTTGCCTTTGTGATGCTGCGCGCAGAAAGCCCATGACCTCTAATGAGGTTCTCGGAGAAGTCCTTGGGGACGACATGCTTGATGTTGTCCATGTCAACTGGTAGCAGTTGCCTTGTTGGGTAGCACACTGGTAGCACTTGCAAATCAAAGACAACGCGCGTCAAGCTTTGAGACCCATGTTCGTCTCACGCGTTCTTCGGCTCCGCACTCTCCATTTACGCTTATTTGCATCCAAGTCCACGGCTGCGACTCCCAAAGCTGTTCCAGAACAGACAATTGCAGCGGGGACACCCCAAACCGGAGGTGAGCAGCCCACGCAACCCCCTACCTCCAACACAACAGCCCAAAATAACATGCAGCTCACGTCTTGGCAGGCGCAGGCACGGGGTCCTCTTGTGCCCCGAACACCGTCCTCGTCGGACTGAACTACATCAAGGACCAGCCCCCCGTGCTCGCCTTTCCTGACGAGGAGTATCCGCCATGGTTGTGGAAGTTGCTCGACAAGTCTGAGTTGCCAGATGACGGGCCTGATGGGAAAGCGGAAAAGCGCCGTCTGAGGAAGGAGAATCGACAGCGCATACGCGACCAAAATTTCATGAAGACCCAGTGATTGACAAGGTATGTGCCGTTGGGCTTGAAAGCACTTCGTTTAATCGTTTCCGGTCGCACCCCATGTCTGACGCACATCGTATTTTTCCCCAGTCAATACCAGTATAAACGACATTTACGTCGTAGTACCTCGATGTCCGGCTGGGTTTGCCCCTTGTCGCAATTCAAATTTGGGATAGACTCTGGCATGTAGCAGCATCAACCCATCTCACGACATCCTCAGCTTCAATGCCCATCTTGTTTGGTTCCGCCAATATATCACAAGGCACTCTACAAATCAGCATCGCACCCTATAAGGCGGTCCCTGGTGTATTCTGGGGGGTAGTAACAGATAGCCAGGTGTCCAAGTAAAAAATATTTTGGCCTCTTCTCTAGGTCCACGAACGAAGAGCTGTGTCCTCTCGGGGTAGGCATGTCCTCTTCGCCCAGTCCGTGCCGACAGTCAGGCATGCACCGTCTTCCGAGGACACTGCAGCAGCGATAGGAGCGCCGTAACGCGTACGTCGGTTCGTTTGGGCCTTTCCAGTGTGGCGAGCGTGTTGTGGAAAGCGAGGCTCGGACTACGATAGCCAGAAATTGTTGAAATCAGTTGATTGTCTGTCAAATGTACTTCTAAATGCGTTACATTTTCCTTGGATGGCACAGAGAGGCCTACAGCGATGTGGTCCTTAATCGAAGCAGTCGTCTATTCCCGGAGGTGGAGCTGATCTGCGGACGAACTGTTTTCATTGACAATGAAGGTGTCAAGCGTTGCTTCCCGTCTACGCATAGCCCGGTCTCATCGCCGTCTATTGGATCTTTCGAGATGGCAGAGACGACAGGTGGAACATAATGCTTGTGAAAGAGCGAATCGGGTACAACCCCTACTGTCCTCAACCTTCTGTCTCTTTTCTTAGGTTGGTGTTTGGAATACTTGGGCCAGCTTGGCTGGGGCCTGAATCATAGTCCTCCACGCGTTTGACGACGGCATATTCGGGGCCTTCGGGATCAACAAGCCATCCGTGTACGTGTGCAATTCCTGCACTCGCGAAGAGGACGAGCTCCCCGTCCGTCGTGGCAGGGCAGAACGCAGTGGTGAGAGTGAAGACGGGATTGGGGCCTATCCATTCTTGAGTGCGTCTGAGGCAGCATCCACATGGAAGGCTGGGTTAGGACTCACTGGTGGTTAGATCATCATGGATAGCGCTTTAGACACGTCTACATCTGGCGCGGTAAGAAGGATGTGCTCGCCGAGGAGTTGGGCGAGAAGGTCGTACGGGGCGGTTTTGCGGCCTGGTGGAAGGGTCTATTCGCGGAGGATCAGATATTGCAGATCGCAATGACTCAGTGAACGAGCATGGCCGCCCTAGATCTCAGCAACCGAGAGAGAGACAGGGTAGAAAAGGAGTGTAGTTTCTGCAAGATCATGATGTATTATATTTGCGACTCGCACCAGAGGGAGAGATGAAGTCGATCGAGTTGAGATACCAAACCGCACTCTTGGGTTGCGCAGCGCTCTGTGCTTCTTAGGTGTGCTGTATGTACGCACGGCCACGACCGCAATCCGGTAGCGACATTCTGACCGGCATAATCTGATCCTTGTAACTCACTCTACTCGCCCCCTTCTCCCCATTTTCATGTCTTCAATGACTACATCCTCCTCATACTTTCAACCCATCCTAGATGCCGCACTAGTCAGCTATCGCAATCAGACAAAAGTTGACCTCACCAAACATCCCTCTGCAGACAAACTCCAGAACTCTTCTTCCCTCGACGACATCCTCCAGCTACTTCTAGAAAGAGAATCCGCATTCAACGTCTTTCGAGACAAACATCGCAAGTTGATCGACTCACTTCGTCCCATAGTCCAAGCCGTCCATGCATTCTCCACCATCTGTGGCGAGGCAGCTGGCCTTGTACGCAACCAACATCATATATTCTTTTTATTTGCATATCCTTATGCCTCCCTTCAGGCGCCATTCCCGCCGACAAAGGTGATATTCGTTGGAATTGATGTTCTCCTCTCAGTACGTGTCATACTTCTTCCTATGGGACTATTGTGTACTATCTATCCACTATCCACATCAGGCAGCTATCGGGGTCGCTGAGAGCTACGACGCACTTAGTGATCTCTTTGAACGCGTCGCCAATTTCCTCGCACGCTTCCGTGTTTATACCGAGAAGATCCCACCGTCCCCTACGATGTCAAATGTCATGGTGAAAATCATGACTGAAGTACTCAATGTGCTTGCGTTAGCCACAAGCCATATAACAGAGGGACGGCTCAGTCAGTGGCCTATTACGTGTTGACCTTCACTAGCTAATCATGGTATAGAGAAATTCATCAAGAGGTTACTGGGAGAGAGACGTGTTGAGGCTACCCTACAGCGATTAGACCGACTCACCCAGGAAGAAGCTCTCATGACTGGTACCCGCACACTGGAAGTCGTCCATGGATTGTCGGACGATTTGAAGGTTGTCAGGAATGGTTAGAAACCTTACTTATTGGCAACCAAATGACTCACAAGACCTATTGGAGCAGACGGAAAGGCGTCAGCACATGGTGTACAACAAGCTCTAGGTATGTTGGACCAGCATGGAACCGTCAATCTCTATGACTGATGATGCATGTTGGTCACGATATGAATACTACAGATGGAATAAACACGATGCGGAGTCAGTCGTAATATCTATACATCCGGTTTGGGAGCTGAATAGGATTCTGATTCTCAGGGAACCAATTCCAAAAGGACGTCCGAGGTTGGCTCTCCCCCCCAGATCCCTCGACAAATCACAACATCGCACGCAGAGACCATCTTGAAGGAACTGCCTCATGGTTCACTCAAAGCGACCGGTTTAAGGAATGGACAGAAATAGGGTCCCTATATTGGATTCATGGTAAACGTATGCGTTTCTTCCGCCTCCTTTTTGTCGCACACACTCATGCCGCCTGGCACATCGATACACAGCGGGGTCTGGCAAGAGTATTTTGTGGTGAGTGATCCTTGGACCATTTGTCTGGCTCATTCAAATGTCAATCAGCTCCAGCATCGTTCAACGAGTTGAACGTCTACGTGATATGGGATTGGCCTTGATGGCCTATTTCTACTGCGATTTCCGAGACCCCAAGAAGCAAGAGGTCACGGGATTACTGGCGTCCCTTGTTTCTCAGCTTTCGGCCAGATCGGGTCCCTGCTACGACATCCTTTCTGCCCTATATTCCGAGTACGATGGAGGGTCTCGACGCCCAGACGATGACGCACTGCTTCGCTGCTTAGAAAAGATGATCAAAACCGAAGGACTGCCAACAGTGTATATTATCATCGATGGCCTTGACGAATGTCCCAGTGACTCTGGTGTAAAGTCACATCGAGAATGGGTCCTTGAGCTGGTGAATAAACTGGTCGACTTACACCTCCCAAATGTACGTATCTGCGCGACGAGTCGGCCTGAGGCAGATATTCAAACTACCCTCGCATCTTTGGCATCTCATACCGTTTCTCTTCATGACGAAGCTGGACAAAAGAAAGATATTGCCGATTATGTCAGGTTTGTGATGAACTCAGACATGAGGATGCGAAGATGGAGGGAGAATGACAAGGAATTGGTGATCACTGTACTCTCTCAGAAGGCTGATGGAATGTAAGCCTTCATTAACTTTATTACTGAGCCTACTTCTCGTCTCATCTCATGAAAATACACAGGTTTCGCTGGGTCACGTGCCAACTGGAAGCCCTAAGGCATTGTCTTCCCTCTGCAATTCGACGTGCCCTCGATTACCTGCCGGAGAGTTTGGATGAGACCTACGATCGCATACTAAAAGCTATCCCTCGGGCGAGACAGGGATATGCTCAACATCTCTTCCAATGTGTTGCGGAGTCGATTAGGCCGCTTCATGTGGAGGAACTTGCGGACATTCTTGCGATTGAATTCGAAGCCGGAGAACTTCCCCAATACCACATGGATTGGCGCCCTGATCACCCCGAAGAAGAGGTGTTATTCATATGCTCAAGTTTAATCACCATTGTCGACATAGACGGATCCCGAGTGGTCCGGTTCTCCCACTTTTCTGTCAAGGAATACTTGACATCCGAAAGGCTCGCCAATGCTGGGAAGGCTCTTTCCCAGTATCACATTCTTCCTCATTCAGGACACGCAATCCTCGCGAAGGCTTCTCTGAGCGTCCTTCTAGCGTTGGACGACCAGGCTGACAAGGACACTATGAAGAACTTTCCCCTTGCTATCTACGCGGCTCGATACTGGGTCGACCACGCCCAGCTTCACGGTGTGTCCCCTAAGATCAAAGATGGGATGGAGTGTCTGTTTGACCGCGAAAAGCCATACTTTGCGACATGGGTATGGATACACGATATTGACTATCCATTCCGGGAAACCATGTTCGCGGCGCGCCCATCACCACCGAAGAGTACCCCTTTATACTATGCCACGCTGTGTGGATTCCGTGACCTTGTGGAACACCTGATCATTACCTATCCACGGGACATCAATGCCAGGGGCGGATTCCACAGTACTCCGTTGAATGCTGCGGTCAACAAAGGAAACATCGATATTGTCGCGCTACTCCTCGAACATGGTGCGGAAGTGGCCACCTGGAATAAGGACAAATCGAGCCCGCTGGATCACGCAGTCCTCAGAGGGCGTCTGGATGTGATAAAGTTGTTTCTTTACCATCATGTGGATGTCAATTCTCGGAATGGCGTAGAGAGAACCCCGTTGTTTATGGCCTCACAGGAGGGAGAACTGGAGGTCGCACGGGTATTACTACAGCATGGCGCAGCTGTGGACGCCCGTGACAGGATCGGTCGGAGGCCATTGATGCTTGCATCGCAAGCTGGACATACGGATGTCGTGCGTTTGTTACTCGAGAACGGCGCAACTATAGACTCTCGTAAAGACGACGGCTGGGCCTCATTGATGTCGGCATCGCAAAATGGACATTTAGATGTCGTGCGTTTGTTACTCGAGAACGGCGCAAATGTCAACTCCTGTAAAAACGACGGCTGGACGACATTGATGGCAGCATCGAAAAATGGACATTTGGATGTCGTGCGTTTGTTACTCGAGAACGGTGCATCTGTCGACTCCCATAGAGACGACGGCTGGACCTCGTTGATGGCGGTATCGCTAAATGGACATTTGGACGTCGTGCGTTTGTTACTCGAGAACGGCGCAACCGTCGACTCCCGTACAGACGATGGGTGGACCCCATTGATGGCAGCATCGCAAAATGGACATTTGGATGTGGTGCGTTTGTTACTCGAGAACGGCGCAACTGTCGACTCCTGTAAAGACAGTGGCCGGACCTCATTGATGGCAGCATCACAAAATGGACATTTGGATGTGGTGCGTTTGTTACTCAAGAATGGCGCAACTGTCGACTCCCGTACAGGCGATGGCCAGACTTCATTGATGGTGGCGTCGCAAAATGGACATTTGGATATCGTGCGTTTGTTGCTTCAGAGTGGCGCAGCTGTAGACTTCCATCACAACGACAACCTGACTCTATCGAGGGGTACGTCACGATATCCATCCCATCCTGCACAACAATCTTACGACCACCCTGTAGATTCAAATTCAAGTAAACAGAACTTCTGCACTTCTCTCCATCTCGCATCGACCAACAGCCACCTCACTACTGCCGAACTACTCATCGAGTCTGGTGCAAATGTTAATTCGCGGGATCAGAACCAAGAAATCCCCTTACATCTTGCGTCATCTCACGGGCGACTCGAGATTGCACAACTGCTACTCAAATCTGGCTCAAATATCAATTGTCAAAACAGCGAGGGTTCCACACCGCTGCACCATGCTGCCGAATTTGGTCATCTCGATGTCCTGACACAGTTACTCAAGTCAGGTGCAGACGTCAACATTCGTACCAGGAACGATGCGACCCCTTTAGACCTGGCACACCGTAATGGGAGACCTGGTGCGGCAAGGGTATTATCTGAGTGGATGGGACTTGTGGGTCCTCAGAGCCCTACCGATGTGACCCGTTCGGACACAGCATCACAGGACCCCCCTCCTAGAGCTACCCAACCACCAATTGGCCGTGGAAAGGGCACAAATAGTCCTGACAAGGGAGCTTCACTACATACTGCGTCAGAGGCGGGGGACGTTGAGACCGTCCGGTCATTACTTGACAGTGGCGTGGATGTCAATGAACGAGACAAATTCCACCGTACTCCGGTGTACTATACGTCTTTGAGGGGGGTTCTTGAAGCTGCCAAGCTGCTGATCGAGTATGGTGCGGATGTGAACTCCCAGGATGGCGCAGGCTGGGCACCGTTGCACGCGGCATCAAGACATGGCCATTTGGACGTTGTGCGGTTGTTGCTCGATCATGGCGCTGATGTGAATGCAAAGCTGCACGACCACTGGACGGCATTGCATCTCGCGTCACGATCTGATCACTTGGAGGTTGTCGAGGCGCTCCTTAAGCAAGGAGCGAATGTTGGAGCTCGGAATAACGACGGCCGGACACCATCTCAGGTAGCCTCGCGGTGGGGAAAATGGAATATTGTGCGACTATTGTCGGAATACGATATGCATGGTGTGTAGGCTATTATTGATAAAATGTGATAGTTGTATGGATCCGAATACACCTTTTCTTGGTGGATCAAAGTAAGGAATCGATAATAATGGCTTCATCGCCGCATGCCGATGCCCGAGGACAGTGTTGTGCTGGCCAACGATGGTAAAAAGCGAACTCCCAGCCCTTAGAACCATGCCACCTTATATTATTATTTGCCGTATCTCTCGTTCATTCGATAGACTAAACCGCCCAAACGATGATTGGACACAGGTCACGATGAACAGAGCCCCCAAATCTGTTCGACGAGATCCTCGTCGAACGTCCCTGTACCGAATTTCACCAGGTGTATAAAACACCACCGACCGACTAACACACGGTCGAGTTCCCCACAGTCGTTAAGAATCGGCATAATCCTGAGACCTCGGTATATCTGTAATCGCAGGCTAGTAGCAAACCGTCTTCGGTCAAATCTGTCGACAGCACCAACAGCAACGACGCAGAAGACGGTAGGGGACTCACGCTGTCCCATCAAGTTCGTACCCTGCGACCGTATTACTCTCCTCCAATGCGCGGAGCTCCTCTTTGAGCCGCGAGAGCTCGGCCCGCTTGCTCGTGACGGAGCTGTCCGCGTCGTTCAGGGCTTTGGGGAGGGATATCCGTGCGGTGTCGAGGTGGTTGAGGTTCTTTGCGTGTTGCTCTGCGGAAGGCACACTGGGTGGACGCGTCGAGGACGTGCGCGCGGCACGGCAGAGATGATCATGCAGTCGTCTTTTGCGTCGACAAGATCCGTGATGTTGTGTACGTTCTCCTTGAGAGAAAGTCATGACCGTAAGATTGGATCCCACGGAATAGATAGGACATACGTACGTGACCTCCTGAAGAGTATCTAGGGCCATTTCCCTCATCGCTGTAATGGAACAAAAGCCAGATTAAGTCTGAGTCGCGTCCGCACACATACCAACGAAATCTCTGATCCTTCACGTGATTAGCACGAGGCGTAATTTGGGCGCTTGTGACTGACTGTGTGAGCGGCCCGTCTCACTTCTTGTCTATAAACCCGCTACAAAACTCATACACCAAGTCACCGACGCATCGGATGTTCCTACTCCAGGTGCATTTCCCCTTCCCTTTCCTATCCCTTCTTATTCTGAAAGCATACCGCGTAAGTCTACACCATGGCAGATACAGATGCAGATCAAGACGAGGAATCAAAACTCTCCTCCGTGGGCATCCCCGAAAGCGACGTTTACCTCACAGAGCATCTAGCCGCGCACATATCTGCCACGCAGCATCACCTCACCGGCGCGCCCGAGCCTCCAGAGCCGCCTTACGCGCCCTCCTTTTACCCTCCAACTGGTTATTGGACTGCCGCCGAAAAAGCCCTGTTCTTCCGCGCGCTGAGCACACACTCCCGCTTCCGCCCGGATCTCATCACGGCCAGCATCGGAACAAAGTCCACCGTTGACGTAGCGGTGTACCTCTCCTTCCTGCGCGACGGCGCCTCTCGCACTAGCCCCTCGATCACACGTGACCTGCATCCAGCCGCGCACGAAGTCTCCATTACCCTCGTTGCACTCGAAGAAGGGCATGCGGCGCGCATATGCGCTGCGGAGCCTGTGGATGCGGGAAAGGAGACGAGCGAGGCGCGCGCGGAGGAAGCCCGCAATGTGAAGAATAGTATGCGTGTGCGTCGCGGTGAGGGGGTGAAGGAACAGGAACGCGATAGAGATGGACAGCGCGCGCGCAGGGAGGCATTTGAGCGGTGGCAAGGGGAGCGCGAGGTCGAGTGGGCGAGGGAGGACGTGCTGGGGCGCTTGGATGCCGTTGGGCTGCAGGTCCTTGATCGGATGTTGCGTCTGGACGAGGAGGAGATTAGAGAAGGGGCTGACTCTGGCGACGACCTGGAAGAAGAAAATGAACCACCGATGACGCTACACCATCCTGCCGCGTCCTCGTCTTCTCCGGACCCGCCCTCCCCAAACGATGATACCGAAGATGAAGACCCGAGCGCAAATCCGTCCAGGCTCTCCCCCGCCTCGCGCAGACGCATCCACAAGCGCCTTTATATGCGATGCAAGCGCGCCAAAGCGAGCGGTGGCGTCGCGCAGCTGAACCCTGCACGGCTCAAGCCCGGACGCAAAGCGAGCGCAATGAGCAAGTACAAGCAGCCTCGCGTGAATGACGACAGCGAAAATGAAACCGGGAATCCGAAGCAGCCCGCACGTGGCGATACGCGGCCGTATAAGATCCAGCGCGAACTCGAGCGGCTCGGAATTGGAGCCGATTACCTGCGCGGGAATGACATGGGCCTGTTCCATCTCAGTGCACTGGGACGTCTCATGCGGTGCGTTGTCTACCACTCTCACCGCCCGTCTGCACCTGGACGTATGTGGTGGCTGACTGATGCTATGGTGATCACTCGCCCTCTCGGCTAGCCAGATTGTACCCCCGCCTGGACGCATCGCAGCCCCAAGGCGTTGCAGAGTCTATCGCAGCTGAGACGATTCAAATGTTACACGCCCTTGTCACACAGTTCATGCGCGGCCTCGTCCGGCGCGCGATCGCGTTGCGCGAGCTCGACTTCGCGCTGCGAGCACACACCAAGGTGTGGCGCCTCGGCAAGCGCGTCGTGCACCCGCTCCATGTGCGCCGTGCGCTGGAGCTCTGGGGTCGAGACGCGTTGAGCAAGCGGACGCATTTTGGGGCGTTGCTAGAGCGGTTTTCGGAGGGCGAGGAGAGCATGGAAAGCGGTGATGATGTGCCGCTGGCTGTTCGCGCGCGGATAGCGAAGGGCAAGGCTGTTGCGTGCAACGACGTCGAAGACGAGGAAGAGGACGAGGACGACGATGAAGATCAAGTAGACGATGTTGGTGAAGGTGATCAACGGCAACAGAAAGCTGGTCCCAGTACGGAATCGCATGTTCGCGATGGCGCGGGTCCTCACTGGTCCTTGACCCACCGCGAGATGTACTCCCCATTCGTGTACGCACCCGACTTGATTGCACCCGCCCACCCATTCGGCGTCTATGCGCCGGGTACGACGCCTGACCCGCAAGGCTCTTTGACCTCAGCTCTCCCGCGCGCAGCGGACGACGATGATGGCGAGGAGGATGGGGACATGGAAGCCCGGCAGGAAGAGCCGGAAGACCTGATACCCGCCGAGACAGACGACGAGGTGCTTGAAGCCGAGTTGCGTGCGGAGGCCAGGCTCGATGCGGCCGATGCGCGTGCGGCCGCAGAGTACGAGGCTGGCGTGTGGCGCGAGCTCCGGGGCGTCGGGCGGGGCGGTCCTTCGCACTCTGTGAAGAAGCGTCGCGCAGGCGCGGAAATAGGCGGAAATGGTGCGCACTCTGTGCGTTCGCGGAAGCGGAGGAAGGGCGCGTTGGGTGGATGGGTGCCGGTGGTTGCGGAAGCTGATATGGATGCACTTGAGGAGTCGGATGGCGTCAAGGTGAAGAGCGCGGCTATGATTGAGGACTCGGACTCGGACTCGGAGTACTTGGGTTGATGCGTAATCTAATCTACTCAAATGGGATTAATGATACAACATCTTCGGTAATCAAGCGGTAGCTTAAATGCCGGGACTTTCAGCTTTCGGTCCTGTTCTGTCACAAAGCTATCAAAACTGACTCGCCATGTCTGCCATGGGTGCGATCCGTGGCTCAGCCCTGGGTACTGCAAAGACGTTGCCAATAGGTGGGGTTCTTGTTGATGAAAATGCATTGCATTCCTCTCACAGTTCATTTACCAAGGTCACTCCAACGTTCACGTCAAACTCTTTGGCCTTCCCCGTACCGCCACTCCAGCGGACATCACCCGTTTACTCGGGAAAAATAAAATACACAACGTAACCAAAGGTGTGACCCATGCAGTAGAGTCACCTTCTGTTGACTCATGACATATTTCCTTCATGGCAGTCGCGCTCGAGTATAACCGATTCGAGCCCACAGGACGCGCTTTCCTCACTCTCACCCAGCCGTCCGTGCTTCCAAAGGTCCTTGCTGCCCTCCAGCAACTGAGATTTTTTGGGCATCCGTTGGTGCCTCGAACCACTTATCCACCCTCCGAACCTAGCGCGCGTTCGCGCGGGTTGAAAGGGCGCGAAGAGACCTCTGAGCGTTCCATCGTTAGTGGAAGCGGGAGTCAAGGCGGGATCACCGACGGCGGGAGGAGCGTGGTGCTCTCTGGGTTGCCTGGGAAGATCACGACGGATGTCGTGCGACGATATTTAAAGAACTACAAGCTGATGGGCGGGCAAGCAGAGGTGGTCAAGTTAGAAAGGTGAGCTTTTACTTCCTTTGTTGTGGCCTTTAGCTGTCCATCCACCCTGGTGGGGAGGAAGACGGGATTGAAATCCATCTCCTCTTGAGTGTGCCTGAGGCAGCATTCATGTGGAAGGCTGGGTTAGGACTCACTAGTACTCACTGGTGGTTAGAGGCATCATCGATAGCGCTTCAGACACGTCCACGTCTAGCGCGGTAAGAAGGATATGCTCGCTGACGAGTTGGGCAAGAAGGTCGTATGAAATGGTCCTGCGACCTGGTGGAAGGATCTCTGCTCGCGGAGGATCAGGATATTGCATATCGCAATGAACGAACATGACCTTTTCTCTGTCCTAGATATCAGTAACCGAGGGAGAGACAGGGTGCAAAAGAAGTGTAGTTCTGCAAGACCATGATGTATTTGTGACCCACACCAGAGGGAGAGATGAAGTCGATCGAGTTGAGATATACCGAACCACACCCTCAGGTCGCGCAGCGCTCTGCGAAAAGCCTGCTTGACCGCCTTGGTAATGATGATAATCCGAGGTCGCCCGACACGACTCCCGGCTTGATTGCGCTGCTGCTGAGGTCGAGGCTGGGGCTGGGGTGGGGTTTGTTGTGACCTGCGGGGACTGCGAGAGATGTCCAGCCATTGTGTTGCATCACGGAGCTCTACGCCTGTTCCTGGGGCAATTGGAAGTAGCATAAGGCGATATGACCGATGGTATAAGTCTACTATACCACTCTCCGGACGGTTATACAGTACACAGCCAGTTCCGAGTGTAGAACACACAGTACTACTGTAGTGGCGTTCCACTTTCCCTGGTTAGGTGTGCAGTATGTACGCCCGACGGCGGTGTGGTCCGGTAGCGACATTACACTTCTCCTCTCCCCATTTTGATGTCTTCAATGGCTACATCCTCCTCATCCTTTCAACCCATCCTAGATGCTGCACTAGTCAACTATCGCAATCAGACAAAAGTTGACCTCACCAAACATCCCTCTGCAGACAAACTCCAGAACTCTTCTTCCCTCGACGACGTCCTCCAGCTACTTATAGAAAGAGAATCCGCATTCAACGTCTATCGGGACAAACATCGCAAGTTGATTGACTCCCTTCGTCCCATAGTCCAAGCCGTCCATGCATTCTCCACCATCTGTGGCGAGGCAGCTGGCCTTGTACGCGATCAACCCTATACTCTTTTTATTTGCATATCCTTAGCCTCCCTTCAGGCGCCATTCCCGCCGACAAAGGCGATATTCGTTGGAATTGATGTTCTCCTCTCAGTATGTGTCACACTTCTTCTTATGAGGCTATTGTGTGCCAACTATCCACCATCCATATCAGGCAGCCATCGGGGTTGGTGAGAGCTACGACGCACTCGATGATCTCTTTGAACGCGTCGCCAATTTCCTCGCACGCTTCCGTGTTTATACCGAGAAGATCCCGCCGTCCCCTACGATGTCAAACGTCATGGTGAAAATCATGACTGAAGTACTCAATGTGCTTGCGTTAGCCACAAACCACATAAAAGAGGGACGGCTCAGTCAGTGGCTATTACGTGTTGACCTTCACTAGCTAATCATGGTATAGAGAATTTCACAAAGAGGTTACTGGGAGAGAGACGTGTTGAGGCTACCCTACAGCGATTAGACCGACTCACCCAGGAAGAAGCTCTCATGACTGGTACCTGCACGGTGGAAGTCGTCCATGGATTGTCGGACGATTTGAAGGTTGTCAGGAATGGTTAGAAACCTTACTTATTGGCAACCAAATGACTAACAAGACCTATTGGAGCAGACGGAAAGACGTCAACACGTGGTGTACAACAAGCTCTAGGTATGTTGGACCAGCATGGAACCCCCAATCTCTATGACTGATGATGCATGTTGGTCACGATATGAATACTACAGATGGAATAAACAAGATTCTGAGTCAGTCGTAATATCTGTACATCTGGTTTCGAAGCTGAATGGGATTCTGATTCTCAGGAAACCAATTCCAAAAGGACGTCCGAAGTTGGCTCTCCCCCCCAGATCCCTCGACAAATCACAACATCGCCTGCAGAGACCACCTTGAAGGAACTGCCTCGTGGTTCACTCAAAGCGACCGGTTTAAGGAATGGACAGAAATAGGGTCCCTATATTGGATTCATGGTAAACGTACGCGTTCCTTCCACTTCTTTCTTGTCGCACACACTCATGCCGCCTGGCACATCAATACACAGCGGGGTCTGGCAAGAGTATTTTGTGGTGAGTGATTCTTGAACCATTTGTCCGGCTCATTCAAACGTCAACCAGCTCTAGCATCATTCAACAAGTTGAACGTCTACGTGATACGGGATTGGCCTTGATG
>Ga0307510_10000725_pt1 | contig 33799 bp, 32 predicted proteins | sample 12_EM_MG_FD_207224 | JGI IMG/M metagenome (GOLD analysis project Ga0307510, IMG submission 207224) | Populus trichocarpa ectomycorrhiza microbial communities from riparian zone in the Pacific Northwest, United States - 12_EM | ecosystem: Host-associated > Plants > Roots > Unclassified | place... | reverse complement strand
ACCCTGTCCAATCTCTTTGGGCTAGACTAACTAGTCCTAGCTCCCACCTATGGCTTGCACTTCTACCGTGCTCGGGGAGGTCGACTAGTGGGGGGTTGCCCGGTTCGCGAATTGTGACTACTCCCAATTGCCTGACGTTTGTAAAAACGACTGCGATTGCATACTGTAAAAATTCAGGCCGAGTAAAGGGAGTAGAATGTGTGAAGTAATCGGTAGAGAGATGGATCAGAATTGGGCAATTTGTTTTGGGCACTTAATAGACGTTCAAATTCGCATACATTTCCAGCTGGATGATCGGATCCTTTATCATAGGATCCGCCTTCCCTAATGCCATGCCAGTGTGGGTGAAAACTCGATCACCACCCACACAGAGGAAGAAATTTTTTTCTGACTGAAGCACAAAAGAAACATTCAGCTGCAAGGAGATAGAGTTTCGAATGAGACGAAGGAAGGTGCAGTAGAGCGTTTCATGAAAGGACTAACAAGAAAGAATAAGGTTAAACGATATCAAGCATACGGGGACAAAATTCCAACACATACCACCAAAATCCTGAGGCTCTGGTCGATTATTTGCCCGTATGTAATAGCAGTCGTTTTTACAAACGTCAGGCAATTAGGAGTATGGTTCGACAATGGTGCCTGGCTGCTGACACATCCTTAGCTTAAGCGGAGCGAGTGGCTTTCCCTCGTAGTCAACCTTTCGCTTCTCAAGCGCCCGCGCACATTATGGAATCTTATCAGCACGTGCTGGCACTGGCTTCTAATGCCCTGGATATCATCTGAACGATTTATTTTGTTTCGCAACGCACCCGTACAACCTGCACCGTAAAAGCAAAACAAGATAAAAGCACGAGAGAGAAGAAAAAAAAAGAAGGAAAGGAAAGGAAAGGAAAGGAAAGGGCGAATCAGCCTCCATCCTCATGATCGCTTTACTCCGATAATGACTCTCCCATTCCCATGACCCAACCCGCCAGTTCGCCGAATCCACTTCCTGATATCTTTCGCTAAGTCCAGCCCAGCCCTCTCCTCACTTCCATCTACTACCCCCACCGTCTCATAAACGTAATTCCCTTATCTAAAACCTTTCTCCTCCACCTGCACCACCACCACATCCCCCCTTCAAAATTTCGGGGAGAAGCTCTGATAAGCCAGCTCAGCAAATGCAACCCAGGTGACATACATGCCAAACTTGATATTCTGCTTGAAAATCTTCCCACCGGAGGTTCGGTCCTTGAGGTTTAGCTGAGTGATCTGGTACGGGATGAGCATCGCCCACACTCCAATAGCAAAGGTCCAGAAAATGTAGCTGACGTTAGATGCGTGCGCGGAGAGGCTGATGAGGCCGATGATGAGGGCCCCCAAGAGGCATAGGAACGGGTGGATGCTGGTTCCTAGCCAGATCGGCAGTGACTTTACGCCAATTTTCTTATCCTCTTCGGCATCCTGTTGTTATCATTAGTTAATTAGATATTAAGGTATATTCAGTACGACGTATTCATAGAAGTAGTTAGTTACCTGAGACCCATAGAAAGTATCATAATATAGCGTCCAGCAGCTAGCAGCCAGGAACAATGGAACGCATTTCTCTAGGTCGTCGAGGTTCCCGGCAATGGCCGACCACCCGATGAATGAAGTCCAGCCTACCGCTGGTGCGAGCACTAGCTGCGGCCAGGGAATCAGTTGCTTCATGTACGGATATATCGCGTTGAGGAAGTACATTGGAATGGACAGCAGCAGCGCGTCCCGTCCCAGGCAGTAGTATGTTAATGTGGCTGCGAGCGTGGTAAGGAAGGCGCAGGAGGCGAGGGCTCCCTGTACCGAGATTCGGCCCGATGGGAGGGGTCGGTATTTGGTGCGTTCTACGCCGGCGTCAACGTGGCGGTCTATGATATCACTAATCAGGTTAAGTTAGTTACGGTGGTTTATAATAATTAATGTAAGGGGAGAGGCAGTAGGTGGATGATTAAGCCTTTCCCCTCGGGTACCGAGAGTACTGCGGGTGGCCGGATTGGGTAGCACAGTAGGAAAATAGTAGGAAGTAGTTGGCTTACTTTCCGGTGCACCACGCTCCATGAACTACTGTCATACAGAGCCAGATTCCGGCCAGCGACTTTAGCACCTGGTATGAGTCTAACGGTTCCTTGGAGTCTCCTGCTGCAAAGCATGCACCCCACACTGCTTTATGTCAGTATACTATTTCAAGAAGATAAATGGATATGTGGGGATGCATACTCGCTGCGAACCATTCCAAACAAGACTCATTACTGTGAAAGCGTGCCAACTCCCAGCAAATGGCGAAGGTCTGCGTACTCTTGCGAATGATCGACATGTTGGATGGATATCTCTAACGATTTGACAGACTGATGGAGTGTATGCCAAGTTCAGTTATGGGTGCAAGAGAGAGAATGGTATCGAAGGCTGCGAGGGCGACGATGCTAAGATAGTCGGGATTTTCGGGGAGAGGAGGCGGCATACACGGTCTTTATATCCTTCTTCTAATCTCTCCCTTCTCCTTCACCTCTCATCCACTTCCGCACTCCCTGCTAGAGCAACACTACCACTAGAACGGTTATCATTTCACCGCGGAATCTCTCACTGACCTACATACCAACAACAACTCCCCGGCAATCCCCAACACTGTACGCTCACCCCCAGGGAAGTATGTCCGACAAGCTGACAGACTGAACAGGCATATCCGGCCCAATAGCTGTGGTGCCCCAAGGTCAAGTGAATTTGCAATCGGACTTGAGACAATAACGAAGTTATCAAAGTCACGCAGGTCACAACCAGCGCCAACCAACCACATGCCTGTGTGACCGTAGGTGGGAGCGTTGGTCCTGGATATGGGACGAATATGATTGAAATGATGCTTGTAAGATGAGCGAGGTGAGCTAGGGGCGTTGGTTGGCGCGGTACCTAGGTTTGGGGCGGAACTGCTAAGCTTTTATTTCTATATTCTTACGGTGTATTATATTAAAAAGTATCGAAGATATATTACTCCGACTTCGGTTTTGATCGTAAGCGAGGGAGAGCATCCGAAAACCCCACCGGAATTTTAAACCCGTAGAATAAACCAATAAAGCTGGGGACCGGTGGGAAGTGGGTAGGTTGCGCGCGGTGGGGTCAACACTATGGTTCTCGGTACGGTTGCCTCGACCTCGACCTGTCCACTCCCATAGAAAATCAAGCCCGACGTCCTGTCTTCGGGAGTTGGGTAGCCAAGACCCCGAAGACTAGCTGAAGTTTTCAGGGTGACTCAAGAATGACAGCTGCATCAAGTATCACAATTCCAGGAACTTCGAATCATCCGCTCAGTATTCCGACAAACTTCCTTCCACTGTTCCTTCCTGCTAACTACCGGTCCTGGGTATGTTCTCTCTGTGAGAGCCTGTGCGGAATGACGCGGAATGACCGTATACTGCCTTGTACGAGTACAAGAGGAGGGAAGGGTTCAAGAGCGTATATAGTAATGCTGTGAAAACTCTTCGAGTCCACTGCCGGTAGCAGACTAAGCAGTGGCAACCACCGCGCCGGGCGGAAGTAGTCTTATCCGGTTAGGTTCGCGAAATAACTGATACTGCTTGTGGTTAATGGGATCCAGCAACTCGCTCGGACTATACCTCATCCAGGAAAAATATTCGATCGGGCGACACGTTGCGCTCGGGCAAACAAACTACCAACGATAGGCCGCGACAACACCCCGCCCTCATCCGTAAGGCGCGGGACTTCCAAACCAAGGTTATAACGAAGCGTGACGAGCCCCGGGTCTAAGGTCAAAGTCCTAATTGCCTTGCGGTTGGGGCAGGGTGATTAATCACGCCAAAAACATCATGACTTGTGTGGTTGACCTAGAGGTCAAGAGTGACCACACAAAGTGCCGAGTGAGAGTGACATCACGTGTGTTGGGGTAGTGGATAGTCGCAGCGTTGTGGTAGATTGACGAGAGGGTCACTCTGTCGGTTCTTTGCCACCAACAACATAACCCTTGTCCGTCTCCAGGTGACCAACACTTTAAGAACCAATTGCAAGCGCAAGAAGCGGCTTCCTTCTACGATAGTATCCTTCTCTATCAATTCCTCTGCCATTGCCATTGCCGTTGTCTAACACGCTACTGCCTTTCATTTCTTTCCTTCTCCCTGCTGGTTTACTGGATTGAAATGGTTCTCTTCTTGAATTGAGCGAGGCAGGTAAGACAATAATTTCGAGCCCCTTTCGCAGCGATCCCGCTATGCTATCCAGCAGAGTACCGGTACCGTACTCCGCAGCTGAGATTCCTAAAAAACCAAAAACTTGCAACCGTCATTTATCTTATCTTTCGTGCACAACAACCCACGTGAGCCTCTATCTACTAGTACCAGTGGTGCCGTAGGTCGGGTCAAGTCCTCCGGTGAAGTTAGGTTATATCCAACAAAGTCCTTCTCCACTAAAAATGGTCAGTTGATCAGAACGCAACTATCTGTTCTATCCAACCGCGATAATCGTCGTGGTAAGAGGTGAAGCCCAACATAGCGAGATGAGGGACTATTGGGCAATCCTTTGGCCTTGCGACGTTATTTTGGGTTGCGTTGTTGTGCTCGGCGCGATGCGCAAAATACAGGTGGTTCCTGGTTGTCGGGGCCAGAGTCGGGTTTGAAGTCTGGTGCTAGTATCCCTTAGGCGGTGTGAAACAGTAAAATTCGGACCCTAGTACGCTAAGCCTGTCTTAGAAAGATTTGAGCTTCATGATTTGCCGAGTAACTTATGTCCTGACTCGCTAAGAGTGCTGAGTCATTTGAGCACTTATGGGATCGAAAATAGGAGTTTCTGACCAAACATGGTTGGCTTTGGCCAAATCTGGTCTTGGTGGACTGTGGTCCGAATTTTACTGTTTCACACTGCCCAAGGGCTACATAGTCCCGGGATATATTTACAAGGCACAGGGGAGATGTTTTCGTACAAGACCGGGAATATTTCGCGGGTTAACCTAAATTAAGTGTGTGGAAACACCCCCCCTAACACTTGATTAGAAGACTTTAGGGCGGTGTGCGAGGTGTCGGTGGAACAGCAGTGGGTAGATCAGATATTAAGTTAAAGTCTGACTTAGCAGATGAATTGGCGAAGTATAAATTGTATTCGGGTAGTAAGGGAGATACCGGTAGCCGTAGATGGAGACACTCATCGTTCGGGGGGTCGATAAAAGCCGGAAAACTATTTCTGCTGATTCCATACAATTCTCTATAGAGGCAGGGGTTACCCATTCCAGTCTTTCATGACACCTCCAGTACTGTGCTGTGCTCGGGCATGGCAGAGAAGAGCGGGAGGGGCTAGAACATGTTTGGATTACTGCAATTAAGTTGCCCCATACAGTGTCTGTTTCTCTTCAGTTCCGAGAGTTCCAAAACAACCGTTTCTACAGCCACAAAACGGGACGGTTGTTTTTCCTTCTGTTTCTGCCAAACGGGCTCTTAGGTGCCAAGAAAAGGGTACCGGCAGGAGCGCAGATCGAGTGGTGTGAGGGGGAAAGGGTGGTACAAAGACTTCCTAATCTTGGAGCAGTTGCACTGAGTGATCGTCGATGATGCGACAAATGAAGGTTTATCAGCATCATGCGGGATATATTTGGTACTGAGGAGAAGGAATCTGGGCTTCAGGAATGGTTCTTGGAAGGGACACGGGGGTGGGGGATTGGGCCTGGTATTGGTATTTGGAGTATGCGTGGACAGGTGGGGGATAGATAGGTGGGAGGGGAATTGAGCAATGAACAAATGATAAGGCTATAAGCGGGTAAAAAAAGAAGTGGGAAGATGAAAGCACTGGCAGCAAGTGGTAGAGAAATGGGTGTAGGGCCGTGCTCACCGGGGGCCCTGCCCATCAAGGTCCATTGGGCGGAGGAGAGGTACTTGTATGACTAAGAATGTGTTTACTAAGATTATAATGTGGTATAACACAGTATGATACAACACCGCCAGCCTGGGGGGCCAGCCTGCCTTAGGCGGTTCTCATGTAGGTAGCTTTACTGCTTCCTCGGGCTATCTTTTAAATTCATAAATGAGTGCGGTGATTCTGCATGAAATTTAGGCTTTGTTTGGCACATGGAGGAATACCACGGTATTTTTATGCTCAGTATTTTTTCTCGGTATTTTTTTGCGGCAATATTTCTTGTGGAACTGCGAGTCAGCTATGATATGTTATCACAACAACTTGTAGACCTATTGCCGTACTTTTTTAAGATAATTAGTATTGGGGCAAGGAGGGTTTTGGGTTTCTTTTCTTTTTTCTTTCGGTTTTGAGAATCAAAACATCCAACCTTTGATTGTGCGAGGGGCAGTCAAACCCTGGGGGATAGCCCACCCACCAGGTGCAAAATAATACTTGGATGTGCCGAACACCAGTCTTTTCGAAAATATTGAGCATCGCATTTCTATACTAAAGTATGCTGTATTGAAATTTTCGGGAAATAGGGAGAATTTTTCTTACAATGGTGTGCAAGACAGGGCCCTAGATATTAAAAATATAGGAAACCGGTTTTATTAAGAGGTTTATTTTAGTAGGTAAGGTTAGGTCGGACGCACTCGGGAGAGAGGTATCATAGAGTATTGGGGGAACCTGTTGCCCAGACCTAATTACTTCGTTGGGGGAATGAGGATCGAGTTGGGTATTTCCCTAAGCTTTCAATCCAGATCCTACGTTCTCAAGAAATATCCGGTAACAATTGATACCATTTCTGAGGCATTTGCCTCATTCGGCCATTGATTCGCTCCCATGCAATGTCCCCCCAAGTCCTAATACCTCGCCCCTGCCTCGAGCTCGGAACAGTACTACTTGTAGTATTGTTTGGCTAGGCGGCGTTGCAACTTGTTTTTGGTCCGGGCAACCATGCCCCCATGTTAAGCACAAGATTTCTACTGACTCCTGACTCACCTCCGGAGTCTTATGTTGCCCCTTGAGGGCCCAAGACAACAACCTATCTTTCAATGAGCTAAGAGGGCGCTAAATTGTGGACTTAGCTTTATGAATACAAGTAGAGGTAAAAGCAAACCAGCGACTCTGTGGGTCCTTGGGCCTGCTTGTAGGAGAGCAAAACGATTAGTGAGAAGAAGCTGCCAGGTGCCCCGGACTTTTGTCCCTCAAGAATCCTGACCATCGGATCTCACTCGAGTTTTCTCCCCAGTCCTTGTTTTAGCTCTAACATAAATATCCTGCTCATTTACGGTGCCCGGCTGTTCGTTTTTCTTTTTTCCTTTTCTTTTTTTCCTTTTCCTTCCTCCCAAAAAAAAAAACTTGTTCCGTTTCAGGATTTCTATGGTTCCGCTCATAATAAACCAACAAAATGGACTAGAAACGTACATCTTACAAAAAGTCAACAACCAAACCCAATCCAACGGAAATAAATTCTACCAATCCCAGATCAGGCCCGCGGCCAAGAGGCATGTGTGCAAGCTTGTCGAGTCGGTACGCATTCCTCTTGCCACTGTTTGGTGTTTTTAATATTATGAAGATATATCCTGTAGTGTATGGAGCTTAGATCCTGGGCCTCCTGCTAGCTTACTTGACCCTAATTGGAAATTTTTGAAAAATCCACAAAGGTTGACCCCAATCCTGATTTACAACTTGAGTACCAGAAACTCAGCTTAGTAACCTGAATAAATCGGTTATTTTTCCATGGTAGCTAAGTGCGAGGAAATTGACAGGGTACTCGAGGGTGGAGGTTAGTGATGGGATGGACAGGAGTCCAAGATGCCAAAGCTTTTCACCCTTAACATTGTGCCTATCATATCAAATTAAATAGTTTTTTCCCTCTGACGGTCATGAGCACGGAGACCTCAAACCCCTGCCTATCCCATCACTAACCTCCACGCCGGAGTCGTATTAAATAAATTGGCAGATAGCGTCCTAGGTTGGGTTCGGGCAGTGATAATAAATAGTGGAGGATATATTAAATAGTGAGTTCAAATACTAATAGATTAATGATTTAGGGCCGTGAGAATAGTGTGATCTCTTCAAGTTGCGCTGTAGGTCGGGTCTGGTTAGGGAGATACATGTGTATAATAATACATCCTTATAAAACCTTATAATATTATTATAGTACCAGCCGGGGTGCCAGAACTTTTGGCACATAGCTGTCCCCAATACTCTTATCCCGAGATACCGCAGCCAGGAATAGTGAGTAATTGATGTCTATTATTCAGATAAGATCTACGATGGAGAAAAATATAGGAGCTTAGTTTTTGAGAAGTGCAAATCTCGGCAATGGTCAGCTAAAGCCTAATGATAAACTGAGAATATTGCATAGTTCTCTTTTTCTACTCTCCTTTCCATCTTAATATTTCCTCCCATCTACCTTTTAGCCCTAACAAAGTAAAAAAATAAAACAAGATAAGAACGACTTAACTGTAACCCTAGTTCTAGCATAGACATGGCTCTTTTTGTGGGAAATTCTATGCAAAGGCGACCCGTTGTATCCGCCGAGCTGTTGTGTCTAGACGGCCGGAACCATACATTTGCCTTGCTATACCGTACATATCCTAACTCTGCATGGTCAGGACTGAGCCTTCAGGGCTCTGATTTTAGCCCAATCTTAAGTTTCACCTCTGCCGCCTCTTACTTCACTATAAAAGCGTTTGCCGGTCCTCGCCAGATAATGCGGTGGTTGTGGCCAAACGGAACGTTCTTTGATCACCCGGCCCGTCCCGGAGGTGGTCAGGTACTCGAGTATGAAGAGCTGTCACTAGCCCCCGAGGGCAAGAGTGCCCTAGCGCAATCCCGATCAGGTGGCCTAATTGAGAAACCAAGGGCCCCGAAGCTTTTTTGGTTCAAGAAGCTGGGGGGGAAACTCTTTGATATAATTATTTGTTTTATGAGTGTATGAGTAGCTGTGGGCCGATATGTGCATGCTATTACCGCTCTCTGGTGCACTATTCCGTAGGGATTTTAGGCTTAATACAAGTGCCTAGTATATGGCAACGGGTCGGCTCAAAGAATAGTTTTTTGTTCGTTTCGCGCTTGCATAAAAAACAATATTGTTCCCCTCTCTAGCCATATCCCACTGCTGTGTGCACCCAGGTCAGTAGGTTACTCGTACCCCTCTTTTTTCCTCAAGGGCAGTGCCTATTAGCGGCAGCGGAACAACAGGCGTCTTCTGGATAACGGCTATCGGATATGCCTTTAGGGACATTGCAAACATTTGTCATAGTTTGTTTTACCGAATAGTGGAGAGAAAGGGTGTTTCTAAGTTTCTAAGGGCGGGTAGGTTTGAAGGGTAGGGGAACTTTGGGGACGCGGCTACGCAGGCCTTAAGATCATTGCAACATAATACCAGCATCATGCCCTGCCTCATCGATATTCTTCATTCACTTCCTTTAACGCTAAAGGGACGGATAACCACTTCTTATTTTTTAACGTAGAGGGACCCCAGAACCGTTTGCACAGATATCTACTGTAGCACGTGGCCTCCGATCGGGTGGGGAGTTCACCTCCGATCAACTGTCCTTATCGGTGCGAGCACTCTTTGCAAGCATGGTTATTGTTTCTTTTGAAGCTTGAGTATGAACTCGGGGCTGCATTGTGATACCATTACCAATACCGGTACCGTACTCCTGCTAACACCCGCTAAGACCGAAGGAGTTTTAGCTGTGCCGCGGCGCTGCACAGGTACAAGTAATGCTCGACTTTCCTTTACCCCACCAGGAATGCTGGTAAAGGCTTGCCGAGTCGCAAATCCTGATTGACCGCAGAGTGATAAAGTCCCCAACGCACTCGAGTATCTACTACGAAACTGGCGGGGCGGCGAAGTTGGATCAAAAACAAGTAGTTTTTTGTTACCTTACTGCTTTCCTGTTTTGCTCGCCAAATCCCCTGTCCGTTGCCCACCCAGTTTTGTCGTGGGTACGGTTGAGACTGTAGTACGGCACTCGAGTACTCTCTTTCTGCTCGATACTCGCTGCTAGAGCAGGAGTTGATCTGTGGGGGTAGGAAGTATAAATAACCAAAAAAGAAGGAAGGGAGGTTTCTGTTGTCAAACGTTTGGGCCGCTTAACGATGGGGAAAGGATTGGAGATGTTTCTCACTCCTTGCTTCTTTCTCTCTCAGGTTCATGCTTTGCAGGACGCGAACAGCAGTTGCAGAATTTCGCTGCGATCCTATGCTTTCTTTCAATACGAACTGATGAGGACGAGATACGCTACTTGTACTCGAACACACACACTTCTTGCAGGCAGCCGCAGCCTGCAAATTAAAGGAGACACTAGGGTAACACAACATGAACACGTTTTCCGGGTTTCTCGGTACTCGAGCCCCCTCCCCGGGTTCCCCGCATGCGATTATACTCATGGAGCGAGGGAGTTTATCTGACTTAAGAAAAAACAAAAAAAGCGGAAAACAAACAAGGACTTTAACGAATCGCGACCCTCATGGCTGCATAGACCGTTGTGAGAATGTGAGAAAAGCTCTTTGGGCAGTTTGAGGGGGGCAAGAGACCTTGGGGGCATACCGGTATGCTCGTGCTGTAACGTTGTGGTTCCTGCAAAACGGGCTGCTATTGCATACTGCCAAAAGCCTAAGGCTTTGACCGATTTTTGCTGTATGCAATAGTAATCGTTTCCGCGAACCCCTCGGAACTGCGAGCAAGCTCAAGGCCAGGTGGTGAACAGGGATCACGCAATGAAGACACCACCACGAGTTCTACATATTAGGTTCGGCTTTCTATCACACAATTTTTCTCTCAGTGTTTTGCATTTTCATTGGGCAAAAGGAGGAATGCTTGTTGACTTCAGACCGGTTTGGAATTTATGTTTCATGTGTTCCCCACCCGGGAGAAACACGCATGCTGGTACTGCTTCTGGAATCTTTCCTGCGAGAGGAACGGAAGGTTTTGCATCCTTCAGCCCTTCTCCGAACCCGCCCAGTCGGAATTGCTTTTATATAGACTTTATTTTATTTTTCCCGTAGAAGCTCCTCGTGCGAAGGAAGGGCTGGATGGATGGGCGGTCGGAGGGTGCTGAGGATTGGGAGATAAAAGGGCCTCCGTTCTATCATGATTTCCTGCAGTTCTCAACTACTTAGATACCTAAAGCTCTATATTTCTCTAAAGCCCAAGCAAACATGGTTTCCCAAGGAACAGTCCTCATTACCGGTGCAAATGGCACACTCGCGACAGCTCTCGTGGAGAACCTCCTCATCAACCATCCCCAACACCCTCTTCTATTAGCAGTCCGGAATACATCCGATTCCGATGTGCACACCAAGAACCTTCGCCGTCTCTCTTCCCACCACTCCTCTACCCCCGTCCACATCGAACCTCTAGACCTTTCCTCGCTTGCCTCGGTTCGAACATTCACAACCACTGTCACGTCCTTGATATCCTCTGGCACCATACCCCCGCTTGCGGCAATCGTCTGCAACGCATTCGCCTGGAGCCTTAATAGCGGAATGCAGTTCACAAAGGATGGCTATGAGTCCACATTCCAAGTCTGCCATCTCGGCCACTTCCTACTCGTCCTGCGGCTCCTCGCCTCAATGGAGAAGGCCGGCCGGGTAATCATAATCGGCTCGGAAGAGCACTCGGATGAAAAGCCTAGCCTGATAAGCCCTTATCGCCCTGGGATCCCGGAAAAGGTCGAGGAGCTTGTCAAGCCTGCCCCTGAAGATGCGAAAACCACCTTCCATAGAGGCTTCACAAGGTATGCTACTGCGAAACTATGCCAGACGATGTTCATGTACGATCTTGGAAGGCGGCTTTCTGAGGTATGATACCCATTTTCCACCTCTCTCTTTGAATGACGTAAATCTAACAAGACTTAGGATCCAAAGCTCTCTGGCATTACAGTATCGGTACTTGACCCCGGTGGCATGCCTGCATCCCGCTGCTTTGCCGAACACCCTACAATCGTGAAGCTACTCATGAACTACATCTTTGCCCCAGCAGTGTACCTGCTCAGATACGTCACTGCCAAGTTCCGCACTCCTTGGGATGCAAGCACTGATGTCATGGATGTTGCCGTGGAAGATCTTGGTAAAGTAGGTGGGTATTACGTTTGTAAGAGGAAGACAGATGGAAGCTGTGCCAGCCGGGATGAGATTTTACAGGGCGTCCTGTGGAGGAAGAGTGTCGAGTGGACAAGGTTAGAGAAGGGGGAGACAGTCTTGGGGTCGACATTTGCTTAGGGTTATCCTTTTTTTATCTTTCAGTGGAGTTACATCTTTCCTTTGTGTGTTTTCTTGTTAGATGATTGGGGGGGTTTTTTTTTTGTTTGCTCTGCTTCGCTCTCTAGTTTCTAAGCTTCTCATTTTCGCTGGGAGAGATGGTTTTTTTATCTTGGTTCTTGGTGTCTCAACTTGCTTCGGCTCAATTTTCCTGCTTGGCTACTCTCGGGCGCATCTTTATACGATTCGTACTGTACATCCGGCTAAATGATTATCTGTCAAAATGCTGCCGGGGTCCATTATGATCGCGGTTACCCAATGCCCTTGGATACGGCAACGGCATCTAGTATTTTACCCGCCGATCCGCATGCTTCTGTATCAAGACTCCACCCTCTGTATACCTGTTGACTCCTATGTTGTGACCAGCAATAGTCACTATAGCCCCTTTCTAACCTAGAGTTTTTGTCGACAGAAGCCGAATTACGGTATACTTTTAAAATCGAGAAGCAGTTGTGGTTATATATGACAGTGTGAGCCGCTTGGACTTAGTGCGATCTCTATTCTGGATTTGGCCTGATACGCTCCTGGAATACAGGTGGAGGTCAAGGCCGGAACGCTTCATGGGAGATCACTCGTTTTATGAAATTTTTAACCCCTAACAAAATGTTCCAAATTCGGGATGCTCCCTGCTTCATGAGATGTTTGTCCATGGAACTTGGGGGCTTGATATAGTGCTTGGGATATCTTTTTCTGCTTCTTCCTATCCCAAGTTCTTCCTAAATTCACGCCTTTCAACCTCAATGTTTCCGCTTAGATTTGAGTGGAGACTAATTCAGAATTTACTATAGCTTGCTCCGAGATACCGAATTTCTGGAGGACAAGGCGGCAACGTTTTCCCTGAACTCCTATAATGAGAATTCATCTTGGGGGAATGAAATATTGCTTGTTACGGCTCATGTAGCGTTGCCGTGGCGGTACTTGGCTACGCACCCTGTTTTCATCCTGGGTAGATACACATCTCTAGCTCTGCCTTTAGCTAACATCTCTACAAATTGCGTGGCTTCCGGGCTAGGGTTTCTGTCCCTTAGTAGTTCTCGATCTTGTCTAAAAAACTCAAAATGGGATGCGCTGCGACTGATGGAGGGGGTTTTTTTTAAAATAATAATAATAATAATATCGGTAGGGTGGCATGGGTAAGATTTTAGTTTCTTGTGGCCCCTCTCGAATTGTGCTCGGTCTGTGATTTTTCCTTTAGGTGAGCTCGGGCATTAGCGGGGGTTGGATATGGAGAGATTGCGATGAGGCGGGCTGCTGGAGTGGGCGGTGGTGTCGTGGGGGAGTGGGGGGTGGGGGACTCAGGATTGATGCCAGCAGGGTGTGGTTAGTGTTCTTAGTAGACTATGAAATACTCGAATACTTAAAACTTGAGCAAGCTATGGATGGTGTCCGTTTTTGAGAAGAGCAGAGTTTGTGAGAACTGTCGGATGGAGCATAGCTCCCCAGGGATCGTCCGGTGTGTTGTCAAACGAACACCTCGCGCGGGTATGATATAGTGGGGCTATGGTGGCTCATAGAGGCGTCACACTAATGAATATATCCAAGTGTAGATGGTGAAACCCCATTTTCTGCTTGTCTAGAGGTTTAGAACCTATACTTTTATGAGGCTATTAGCAGACTTGGAGGGGGGGATGGCCTAGGGAGCTTAATTGGGAGGTCTTTGTTAAGGGGGAAAATCTGTTTATAACACATGACTAGGGCTAATTTTGTCCTGGAGGGGCTAGGAGTCGCTTAAGATGGAGGAGTAGGTTATAACGTTTTGGGGATTAGCGACCTCTTGTAAATGCAACATTTACGACTTGATCTTGGATCCTATTCGGGAGCCGATGAGCCATGGATAAGCTGATCGTGGATGCTTTGAGGCATCTCAAATAGTGCCTTATGCCGAGGGAGCACATTTGGGACTGTGACTAGACCACGAGGTAAAAAAGGGAAAAGTGACCTCGGCTCTGAATTTTCGTAATAGGTCTTGCTCCGTCTCAAAGGCTATTTTTTAGACACCCCATATGTCCCCATCGGAAGAGAAGGGTCTTTGGATCGTGCCTGGCTTGGGTGGAGGGTTACGGACACCGATGACAGAGTCAGTTAACAGATTCATCCAGCGTTGGAATAGCGTTTTCCCTCCATCAATAGATCTATACCAATCCGATCAGTCCATATTGCCGGGGAATGAGTGTGGTGTCATGGATGGTATGGTGGCAGGATCCTACAAGTAGATCAGGTTTCCCATAACTAGGAAGATACTATGTCTAAGTTAGTGAGCTACCCCACTGTAATGGGATTTTGGTCCCGTGGGCTTTCTGATATTGGATAGGCTCGGCCGGTGAGCTAGTGTTTGGGCATGAATTTCCACTCTGGTGGGTGCAATGGGGGAGATTTAGGTGAGATCTTATGCAGAGCAAAAGCTGGAGGTGGGCGTGAGAGCTAAATTGGGGGGTTGGGATTGAATGATATATCTCTGATTTCAGAGGAGAGCAGAATGAATCTGGGGCGGATACTCTTATGGCTTGGTATATTTATCAGGTTGGAGGCCTAAAACATAAGTGTCAAGGTTAAATGAGTGAACTGTATTACTTGCTTCAGGGTCATAAGCCTATTTGGGGATGGATATAACGTGGTATTTGCTTAGTGGCGCTCTGGTCCTCATGACAGATCACTCGCCCATGAATAAATGCACACTCCGGGGCCTCATGTCAGTGGCGACATAAATAGCAAATGCAGTGGGGGAAATGTAGAAAATATGCTATGTAGCAGCTATCCGAGAGCCCGTACAAGTCCCCCAGCAGCCTGTGATAGCCGTACGTAGGTTGGTGAGGCTTGAAGTTCCCCCCCCCGTCGATATGACTATGGCGTGCTGCAAATACTACGTGCTACCTCTGAAAGAAGGGCTTGAGTTTTAGCCAAGCAGTACGGCAGATACTTCGGCAGAGTGTTTGTGATGGGAAGTTTGACCTCTACAGCGATATCAATCTATGGGTAAGGGGTGGGGCATCCTAGTGATCCGCTGCGTTCTGGGTTGATCGGAGGGATTGGCTTGGTTTGCAGAGATTTACCGATCTCAACACCCCACGCTAAACGGAGCCGGCCCACCAGGGCTTGGCCAAAAAGGTTGGGGGACTTTGAGCCGCAAGATAAGGATTAGAGGTGCCGATCGATTAGCAAGAGTGGAAAAAGGGGATGTTACATGAGGCCATCGACTTTGCGCAGTTGAACTGAGTGATTGTCAGCTGGCCATGTTTTTGCGGCGTCTATTAGGGTTGTGCTGTGCAGTACAATGCCGAATGACTAAAGGAGGAGAAAGAATTAGGGCTTTTGGAATACTGGTATTTCTTTTTAGGAGACTCGTATAAGTGAATATATTGAATTGCGTACTGGCATTCATCTTCATCTACGGGATCAAATATTCAGACCCTACTCCTTTAATCTAGCCTTCAAGTGTCTGCTAAGATAAGAATTTCTCGACTGATGCAACCTGTCTCTCAATTGCCCCACCTAGCCCTACCGATCCTTTGCTCCGACCTTTCTTTTGACTACACCCGAGTCCCGAGAAGATCTGCCGTGAAAATTGGGGAAATCCACTATCTCTGCCAGCCCTGCAATCTCCGCATTCTGAGACAACAGCTCCTGAAAGGATCAGTGTTTTCCTGGCCGTATGATCGGCACTCAGGACTTACCGGCATTGGATCTACCGGTATCCTGGGCTGGCGGGCTGATTTCCGCTGACAATATGTTAGTGGATTTCACGAGCTTTTGCGATATACAAAGAACCTCTATCCGAGACTGCTAAGGCATTACGAAATTTTGTGCCGCCCCTGCTTGTGTCTGAGATACCGGTTAATAAGCAATCTTTTGTTACTTACAAGTCCCCCTCATGTGCGGAGCGAACACAAGGGGATCATGGGGCTGAGTTTCGGTTGCCAAGGACACTAAATCGTGTTCGCTCCGCACATGCGGGGGACTTGTACTTACTCCGATCTTGGCGGTAGAATTCCCTGGCATCCCCCCCTCTCTGACCAAAAATGGCCCATTTTTAGGACTTGCAACTTGTCTGAAAGAAATATAGAATTAATGGGATCGGTGCCGTACTGCCGGCGATTGCCCAGGCTTTCTGGGAGAAATTATGAGAATTTTCCCACTCCATTATGAGAGCTGAGAGCTTGGGATCCAGATGGGGTCTTGCTGCGATGTGCCTTTTGTATGGGAAACTCATAATATTAGAGGTACCTTTTGCCCACCATCATTATCTCCGATATTGCACCATGGGCATTAACTAACAAAGCCTGTCACTTATGGGTAATAAATATCTAGACGGCTCTAAAGGCTCTGGTAGATTTTGAAAATTTCCTGCAGTCAACAAAGCTGAGATTTTGTGAAGCGAAGATGCTGATTTTGGTGTAAAATGGGGGGGGGGGAGTCGAGGAATTTTGCCGCCAAGATCGCAGATGTGTAGACTTTAGGCCACAGCTAATATTAGCTATGTGATCGTACCTGCGCACACTCTCGCTGAAGAATGCTGAGGCAGCACTTTTGTGCTCCACATCAAGCTCTCGTGCCGTGTCACGCGTAGCGGTCGAGGTACCGTATCGATACTGGTGACACGCATTTAGCCGCCTGAAAAAAATCACAATAAGCCTATTTAAACTCTTGGCACAGGGGGCTTTTCAGCCTCATCTTTCTGTTCATTTTGGTTAGACGGCTGGGCTGAACCTTGATTTGTACCGTAGGTTGTTTTGAACAACGACAACGACTTAGGTACCTCTGAGCGAACGAAGGGCGAAATTCTAGCTTCGGCCAGTTGCAGAAACTCCAGAGATAGTTAATCGGTTCACTAGTCTAGTGCGCTTCCTTGTCGGGTGTGGAGTTCTGGGGTAGGGTATCGCGGTACATAGTCATATGAAGACAGGCTGGAGGTAGCGCAAGTATCATTAACAATCGCACAAAAAGCTTACATCCCCACCTCATTTACCCGTTTGTTTGTTGGACTACTGAAGTAGACTCGATAGAGTAGACAAAAGTACATAATGAAGCTTACGGCACTCTTCCCGCTCGTTCTCTCCTTGGCGGAAACTGTCCTGACCAGAAAGATCCCGCAAAATCTTCAATCCTTCCTCGACGAGTACAAAGTCCGTGTTTACAATTCCCGCATGCCTCCCCCGATTGATCCGACGGGCTGAAACTGGTGACCTCTGCAGGGCGGAAAATGTCCAGTAGAGCTAAAATCGGGCTTCCGATTCTCGGAGAATCAGGCCAAGTCGGCGAGGTACTGCACAACCACCGACCGTAGGTTCCTCTGGCTCGCCGGCCCCAAATCCCTCGCCGATATGGACGTCGATTGCGACGGCTCTAACCGCTCCGCCGGGGGGTGCGCGAACGACCTAACGGGGCAGGGTCTGACCTCGTTTAAGGACGGAGTGGCGAAATTCGGGATAGAGGACCTGGACTCAAATAAGCATTCCTACATCGTGTTCGGGAACCAGCAGTATTCGCCCTCGTTCGAACCGACACAGTACGGAGTGCCGGAGTTGGGTCTTGCTGTGGTGGTTTGTGGGGACCAGTTCGTACGTTTGCATTTTCCCTCTGGTTAGCTTGCGGGTAAGGGATCGGGGCTTAGGCTGAGGTGCGGACGTGGTCTAGTTCTATGCTATCTGGGGCGATACGAACGGTGGTACGCTGGTTGGTGAAGCGAGTATTTCCTTGGCGACCGCTTGCTTTGGCCAGGGTATTACGGGGAATAGCGGACACTCTGACAGTGATGTTTTATACCTTGTTTTTACGGGGAATAGAGCTGCGGTGAATTCCACTGTAGACTGGTAATAACTAACCCCTCCCGACTATCCTTCCTTGGGGGGGCTGTCGTTACTAACGGCCTCTAGGAAAGCAAAAACGTTCCAAGACTTTGAAGGTTCCCTGGAACCAGTTGGGAGGCCATTACTCGAAGAAGTGTGCGTATAGCCCATTCACTCCTTTCCAAAGCCTAGCTTTAGTGTGCCCATTGTGTTCTCTTTTTTCTCACTCCTCCTGCTATTGGAACGCGGATTAATGGAAATGGGGCTATAGATGTGCCGGGTATGCTGACGGGGAAGGGTGTCCCGGAGGAGATGGTTCGCCCACTGGCTCTACTCCCCCTGGGTCTTCGGGAACTAATGGCCGTGGGGGAAAATCAGGGAAAAAGTCTGCCGGCGCACGAGTGATCTGGGGTGATGCTCTCATCGGGTACCCGCTTGCGTTTGTGTTATGTGCGGTTGGGGGATGGGTCTTTTTTAGGATTTTCTAGGTTGGGCGGATGGGGGGGGGGATTGTGAGTCACCTCTTGAGTCGAGGTTAATAATTGTTGTCACAATGCATCTAGGGCTGGTTTAGTTGGATTAGGTGCGTGATGGATGGATGGCGGATATGAGGTATTTAGTGGGAGGGAGGGGTGAGGGTTGCGAAAGGCTGATGTTCTGCTATTTATATAAAACGGGGTTGTTTTCTGTAATGTACGTGTGCCTGCGGTAACTGGAAGCGCTTTGGCACTGTGCCGTTGTCACGCTCTTGATCAATTGGATAGGCGATCAAGCACTTCTACAATAGAGAGACACTAGGTCTCCGATAGTGAGGGCTACTTACTGTCCATTTGCCTAGAGCATAAGCTCGCAAAGCTGTCCTAGACGGAAACTTGATCTCCCGAGTCAAGTACTGTGCACCCGAGTGATGAGCGATGTTCTACGAAAAATGTGTTTTTCCAGCGGTTCAGTATCCGAGATTTAAGGCACTATTGCCCAGTATTATAACAACGTGATTATTCAGGAACGATAGCGCCTAATACCCACGACTTTTTCAGCAGGGTCTTCGGGATATATCGTGTTACGGGAGTTATTCTCCATAAGGCTGCTAATATTAGGAGGTGGTAATCATATCAAACAGGCGAGATTAACCATCGCAACCCCCCACCGTAATACTCAACGGGCTAAATGACTTGTGTGATGCCCACTCAAGGATTTAAACCTCCAACCCCACCTGGGCCGTTACTAGTACAGACCACCCCCTTTAGATCCCCCAAAGCGCACTTCCAATCCCCAGAGCCATGCCCAAGAGCCTAACAATTCTCCCAAAATCCCCGCTCCCAAGGGCACCACTCGCCTGTTCCCCGTGTCCGAACTTCAGCCCTCTCTCTTTCTCTACGCCCCTCCCCTTCTCGGTTTCATTAGCAACCCCCGCCAACATCTCTAATAAGTCCTCAAATTCCTTCGGCCACTTGGTAAGCACCTTATCTCCGCATCTACAGAGCAGTTCCTTCACCCTCTTCTTCTCCTTCTTCTCCTTCTTCCACTGCTTCTCCTTATCTCTCTTCTCCTTCTGATTCTTCTTCATGGATTCCCTGGGCTCGCATTTATCGCAGCCCTTCGGCCGCTCTCTCTTCTCTGAGCGGATTGCATCTTTAGCCTTATCGGTGCAGAAAAGGGTCCAGTTTCGATAGTAGTAAGCATTTATTTTTGAGTCATCCACCATGGTGTTGTAACTGCTGCTATTGGTGTTGTAATTATCGTCGTTATTTTTGTTTGGACAGAAGGCGGAGAGTACAGTGGTTGTGGTAGTTTGTAGTGGGATTATGGGTTGAGTTGTTGTCGTTGAAGTTATGGCGGATGCCGCCGAGGAGGGCGGGGGTGATGGGGTGGCCTGTCCAGGAGGGTTAGCTAGGAGTGGGGGTGAACCAAGGCAGGGAGCCATTGGGGCATTTGTGGGAGTTGGAGCTAGCGCACAAACCTTGGCTTGTTTAGACTCAAGACTGAGACTTGGGTTCTTTGATGGGAGTGGCGTTTGTAGTCGCGGCGGTGTAGACACACTTTGTGAAGGTGGATCCGACGAAGTGGGTGATGGTTCGTCTCGATCATCATCCTCGTCCTCGCCCTGGTTCCCATCTTTGTTTCTCCAACCCCTATGATTTCTTCTCCTTTGTAGCCCTCCCCCATCATTGTTGCCATTCCCAGCTTCACGGCCGCCGCAGCCCGCCTCACGATCGGCGCCCGGCGTTCTCCCACAAAACCTTTGTTTTGCACCTTCTAATTGTGACCTTAACGATTCGTCATTTGGTCCAGAAATGCAGTTCTGGGAAAGGCTAGTACAATCCTCCTTTCTCGCCTCACGGCCCCTGTTGTCACCTTCACCAAAGATCGCTGAAAGCCCTTCGTCTGAAATCTTTGATCTCACCTTGGGGGGACGTTGCGCAGAAGCAAGGCTAGTGGCGAGAAAGCATATTGCCAGAAGGGTGCGTATGAACATGAGTATAAACTCTTTTAGAATGAGCCAAAGATCCGCATGCGTGATGATGGTGAGGACGTACTAAGACTTGGTCGTGAGTTTAGAAAAAGGGTCAAATACTAAGCGGGGAGATACGGTAACGACCGGCGTCCGAGAGTGGGCAAATTAATTGACTACGCACTGGGGGGAAGCCTCATTACTATACTGGCTGGTTGAAGAATGTATTCGATAGGGCACAAGAGCATAATCGGAGCACGAGCTTCAAACTGGGTTTCGGCGCTTCAAGGGTAGCCTTAGGGGACGGCCCTTGGGACACTAGGCTCGTGGTCTAAGGCTTCTGAGACGGGGAGGTGGTACTTTGCCATATATATGTAAGTTATGGGTAGAGATTTGTCGGGAGTGGTGGCCTTAGAGGGGCATCAATGCGACTGAAGAGAGCATAGTACTAGTGTGGACAAGGTTTAACCTAGGCGAGATATCAACTTCGCATTTCGGCCATTATCCTAATACCGGTAGAGAATACCTACCTCAATTATTCATCGCGCTTGCCACTCGCCTCTCACCTATCCCCGCAGTAACCCTAGGTCGATAACACCTTATTTTCCTTTGTTCATATGCTAGCAACCCCCAAATTGTGGGCATTACAGCTACCACAGTACAGTGCCTGTAAACAGTGGTGCTATTTCTTAAGAATTCCATCTAATCGTTCACTGTGTCTTATATGCCTTCTCCCTTCCGTTTTCGGTAATATCCGGGGACACGCATAAGTTTGGACCTGCGCCAACCCAGTGAGTTAATGCGCCCACGGGACATCCCACGTGGGCCATGGTGTTTCATACGCGATCAGCGTTATTGGAAACCTTAAATCTTCGATGGACTTCATCCTTGCGACAGTTCAGATATATGGCAAATCATGCTTGGGATGTTCATGAGATAGCTTGTGATATTGATATTTTGCCCCAAACTTCAGGATTGACGCACCTCTCTGAGATCAATGCTAGTTTCGAATACTCCGTCTGAAAAGCAAGAGTGAGATTGGGAGTCCTTCTTTCTCTCAAGGCTGCTATCAGCATTTGGGCTTAGCTGAGGAGACCCTTGTGGAATCAGTACGGCTTCAAGTTGGTGAAGTGCAGGGTGTCAATTTATAGAATTTGTGTCAAAATTGGAAGTGAGGCTCTGCTGGGTGGCCCTTTTGGTGCCTTCGTGGCTTTTAAGGAAGAGGACAAGTATGTGGAGGCTTTTCCTCGGGATCTACTTTTGCAAATTTCGGAGATCAAGTAAAATCACATCACACCTCTTCTTGGGCTAGCCTTAATCATCAACCATGGAGAGGAAGACCACGGGCATTCTAAGGGTAGAAAGTGAAACGGGCTAGGGCCTTAGAATACGGGAACATTGACGATGTATGCCGTACTCGCTTAAAAAATCATAGTTGCTACGAAACTGATGCCTAGGCGGCAATATCACATCCCACGAGACCAACAATAGACTTGGGGGGAGGTTTCAAGACGATTTCACAGCAGTGGGGTCTGAATATCGTGAAATCTGTTGCACGAGTACAACCATTTGTAGATCGCTACCAAGGCAGTCCTCCAATCCTCGGGCTCCGAAACCAAGGTTCCTGGGAAAGATTAGTGTTTTCCTGACGTGGTATAACTAGGGTTCTCTGGGGGAGTTGGATCTTATTGACTGTAAAACATTCTCAATTCTTTTAACTACATCATGTAAAACCAAACCTATCGTAAGCTAATGCTGTAATTTAGGCCGGTGATCTACTCGAGAATTCTAGGAAATTTTACGGTAATTTTTTTCAAGTCAATATTATTGGTTTAGGCACCTTATGGCGTGAAACACTTCCCCGAGGATGAACCTCTGCGTCCGGGAATTATCTAATAGATAGACGAAACCACAAGCCACTTGGGCACCCCCGCTCGGGTAGGTGCTGATCGGTTGATTCCGTAAGAGGAAATCACTGCTGATCTCTTTAGTTGCAAATTTGTCGGGTTTACCATAACTTAGGAAAGTTTCCTACTGAGTACTAGCCGCCCGAGTAAGGGAAGTGCTCAGGCGGCTTGTGGTTTCGTCTACATCAATGCCTCAATTGCTGGTACCCCGGCATTTGTCATACTTCTACAGTACTTGGGAGGTTCGGCTTGCTCGTTTCCAGCACGGTCGGCCCCACCCCCGAAGCTCTTAGCTACTCGTACACGGAGAACAACAAAACCCAGGACTTGCAATCGGCCGGATTCGTAAGATTCTCACTTGTCCGGGAGTGCCCTAGTCGCGGTTATATCTGTCAAAAGCAGAAAAGAACGCTCCCATAAAACAGGGGATCAGGGTGGAAAAGTAACTCCTGAGTTTCCCAGGAAGATGAAAACTCTATGAGCCTCACTCATATAAATAGTTCCCTCCAAGTACTAGACAGTCATGCAAATACAAAGGGGCGTTGGAAGTGATAGCTAGAATCCCATAGTCGTTAGGGTATGATAGTTAGTTTGGGGTACGACCGGTTTAGGGTCGTGACTGCCACTTGTGGGGTTTTTCCCATCGTGTGGGTTTTTCCAGTTTAGTGCGTTTGTGCGCTCTCTTCTGTATTTAAGTCTGAGCTACTAGTAGAGAGCTTCCTGTATTGTACTGTACATCGAACATCACACATACCACAACCACCACTTACGTGCTTTTCTCCTAGACTTCGCGCCGTTACCTACGCTACCCCAGTCATCATTGGGTCGTGAGCGAGCTGCCATCAGAGTGTCGCCAACAGGAAGGAAGAGAACACAAAAGTGGGGTAAGAGGTGCTTGTATGGCCCAAGTAGCGAAGCAGCCAGTGATGGGAAGGGAAAAAGCAAAGATAGGATGCGGATAGAAGGACTGGAAGACTCCAGTAGAGTGATAACCAATGAGTCATTACTCTATCCACCATAGGGCTCCATACCTCCTGCCCCCCTCCCAACGAACTAACTCACAAATTCATCTGGTACATAATTTTCGGTCTACTCTCATCATTCTCAAACTTGACCACTGTAACCCCTTTGACAAAGATATTAGGCTCGCCAATCTGAAGCTACTGAGATCAGCGGGAGGAATGACTAGGGCGCAAAATAAGTGTTAGGGATAATGTGCTATAATGGGGACAAACCTTCCCGTCACCACCGCAGACATCAATGGTTTTACCTTATTGAATTCTTTTAAGCTTGTTCTTATCCGTTCTCGCCTGAGTAACCCAATCCCCATTTTCGTCCCCACCCCCCCAACCCCGCAATCCCATCCCTCACTCGCCAACCGCTCTATCTCCCGCCCCTCCTCGGGCTCACACCTCTCTCCCAAGGTTCCCTACTTTGTCCCTTATTGCTCCCATCAACAAACCCTTCACCAAAACTCCACAACAAGCAAGCAAACAAACCTTTCCTAACCCCGTCATCAGGGGGAAGTGTTTTTTCATAATATTATTAGCACGTACCTAAAACGATACCATTGACCTAATAGATGATGGTCTTGTGTATAAATTAATCTAGATTTAAAAACAGAAAAAACTCAGGCTCTGTTCGACACCTAGGAGATATGGAATTTTTCTGACTTTTGGCATTTTCTTTTGAAAAAAAAGACCCCCGAAATATTGAAATATTGAAACATTATACATTTTTAATTGTATGATAGCTTAACTTAACTTACACACCATTAGCGGATTTTTCTTTCCATTGAAATAGTCAGAATGGCATCTACTATCTGGATATGTATTTTTTACACCTATTGCTCAAAGAGGCTTGAGTTTTAGCAAAAACTAAGGAGATACTCGAGCTGGCTGCAGATGCGGAGGGGGAGGGGGTGGGAGATGGTGACAGGGGTCTGAATTGGAGAATATTCTCTATACGTTAGCCGCTATATAAACACATTAAGGTAAGCTAATGATAGCCTTTACTCGCGATAAAAAAGAGACTTTTGCTCAGGAGTAGCCTATCCCAGTCACAGAGGGAAATTCCTCAGAGAAACTGAAACGGCCTCTCCAAAATGTCCAGCGGGCCATCCTCATAATGAGGAAGGACTCCAATGGCATCGTCTCTGTGCACCTCAAGGGTCGCCGTGTTTCGGGCCTCCATTACCTTTGGCTACTAATTGGCTAGTTAATTCAACTAACTCTCTCACAGATAGAATTTCGGAAGAAAAAAACAAAGAAAAACTTACCGCCTTGGCCAACACATCTACCTGCTCTGCGTTCGCACACCCAAACTGCTGGAACCTCTTCTGAAGACCCAGTATCGTTTGAACCCGACTGTCTTGCCCACCTTTGCACAGCATTGAAAACCACTGCCGCAGCAATTTGGGGGCTGCATCGGTCCTTTTCCAATTGCACAATCGTCTTCTGGGGGGTGGTTTCCTTCTTGCTCACTTTCTTAAACTTCCTCTTCTAGTATGCAGCTTCCGCCTCCAACTCCTCGATCCTCCGGTGGTGAGCAAAAAAAGAAAAGCTTTTTCGGCCTTTTATCCTCCTTGCTCGCTGATGGTAGGGGAACGCTGGACTTGGAAGGCATCTCTGTTGTTGCCAAGTGGTAGTTTGGATCGGGTTTGGGTTGGGGTAGGAGTGGGGAGGTGGCTTGTGTGGGTTTCGGCTCGGGTCAGTGAAGGGGGGGGATATGGAGGCTGGTGGGGTATTAAGGGTGGTTTTTATCCTCCCAATAGTGTTAGGATCTCGCCACCGCGTTATGGGTGACAAGGCTCATTACGAGGCAGAGAGGCGTCACAAGTCCCATTATAGAAAAATACAGCAATCATCCCGAATTGTATATTCCTGTTACTAGGACAATAAGAAAATACCAAGAACTTCCTTGATCGCGGAAACCATTCCGGAGAATCTAATACAACAGTGGAGTTCCACTTTGCCTCCAACAGAGTGATCCATCCTCCACTCTAGCTCCAAATATTTCCCACCCCATCGAATTTTTCCCTGCTGTGAGCAAGAGATTTCCGATATTTGGGCACATGAGATAGAGCTTTGCTGTGCTGCTTCAAGTTGGCTGGCATGATAGCCCCGCGGTTTTTGACATGACAAAAAGTGTTTACTACGGCAGCGTAAGTGGCCAAGGATCTAGAGGCCATTTTTCTTAGAGTGAGGGTGGGGGCGTCTTGGACTGGCGGCAAGAATCTCCCCTTCTAGAGGGCTAGGGGAATTTCGCCCATTGAGCATTTTTTTGATCTCGCTGCCGACGGGATCGCGGGAGATTTTTGCTTTGAGGGCAGACGGAACTGGTGGGGCGAGTTGGTTGGTGCGAGTGATAATCCGTGTTTGCATGGAGGAGGGGTTGCGTGACTTGATTTCCGCGAGTTTCATGGCGCCCTTGGCTTCGGGAACTATGGTGAAGTCGAAGTGTGAAGCAAAGCCAACTAGGCAGAGGATGCGAAAGGGGTTGCCGATGGAGGTTTCTTTCAGGAGTGGTGGGGCGGGGATTGTGCGCACTGCAATGTCTTGTAGGCTGGGGCTTATGAAGTCCTCCACTAGTTTAGTATATAAGTTAGCTTGTAAAAGAGGGCATTGATGGTGCAATAACTGCGGAGGGCATCCTTTTCTGGGGTTCCAAATTCCTAAGGGGGCGTCCAATATCCTCCCATGTCAAAGTTGAAGATAAAGTGGAACAAACCATTGCTAAATCTGACCCTCTCCAAAATAGGTTGCATTCCTCAGATTTACAAGGTCGATATCCAACACTAGAATCGTCGGAACAGTAGTCTCTAAATACTTAGACCACTCTAGATTGCTCGCGATCTTGTTCATACAGCACTGTTCAAAGCCTCATTTCTTCATGTTTGAACCGATGTACCCCCAAAGCCGAGTTGCGAAATTACACCCACTCACATCGATTATTCCTCCGCCGATGTCTATGCTACCAATACTGAGGAGCTTGTCGCAAGCCAAGTAACCAATGAAGCATAAAACGATTTCCCACAAGAACATCTCTCCCATCTCTTGAACAAGGTTAGCTTCTTCCTGTCGGAAATGATGAATGTTTTGGGGTTCTTACAGGTCTGCTAGGATAAACCGGCCAAATCTCCTGAGTCAACCAGGTCCTGCAGGATGGCAATGGCGGCCAATACTGGATCAGGACTACAAGAACTATTGTAGGCTGAAGGATATGTCTGATACCCACTCCCAATGTCTAGTGGGGTCACAGGGCTTGAAATTAAAGTAGCGCCAGTAGGGGAGGGTTCATCTGCTTGGGAAGAGTTGTATTCGCAAATCAGTTTTAGTGACAGTAGGCGAGAGCGAAGGGCGAAATAGGTTGCCAGTGGAGAAGTACTTGTATGGCCCTGAATTGTCCTATGGTATGCCATGTCCACTGTGCTCTGATGATAGAGTCTTCTATTCCTGCCGGTGGGAAGGCCTTTTGAGGAGTAAATAAAATCAGGTGTGCCCATTGGTCCATTCAAAGGATAGCCAATACTCAACCAGTAGGCACCTTTGTGGTCATTTATGACCGGAATCTGATTGTGTGTAGATGACCCAGGTGTTAAGGTTAATTTACCGCTATCCAGCATTGCCCGTATGGAGCTGTCAACAGTAATGAGATTCTGAAGACTATCAATCCTGTCAAGTAGGCCACCAAAAATATTGTCTGTAGCTTTAGGGCCATAGAACATTTCCAACATCTTCCAGAAGTCCAAACGTCGACAGCATTGGTGGCTTGCAAGGGAAAATGGAAAAATGTGTATAACCTCTAGGCTGAACCCATCAGTAGACCTGCGGCCGGTTATAATACATTGGTGTTGATCACGTTCTAAACAGGCTGTGATAGCCAATAGGCTGGGATGTGCTTCTGGTGCCAAGGTGTTTTTTCTACCAAGATAGCCCTGGTATGTCGAAGGAGGTATAACAAGAGAATGTGCAGGGGTCGTTGTTGCGAATCCAGTTACAGGTATAGGAAAGCTTGAAAGTCCTGACTTGATCACCTTTAGTCTTTTAATCCATAATTCCACTTCCTGTATGGGTTGGTTTAGATTGGTAGGGGTATTTTTATAAAGGTCTTGTCGGAGTTCATCGGTCAGGTACCCAGTTGAATAATTTATAATATCTCGAAGTTCAGGTCCAGCCGCTGCATGAATCGATCCGATAAGACATTGTGGGGGGTGATTGACCGGAGCTGGAAAAACATTCGGATTGAGGGAACTCATTGTCATAAATTCTATGGAGGATTGAATAAGAGAAATGAAACAGGATTGTTCAAATACTAAAGAGAGATGTATTGATACGTGGCCTGAGTAATATATAGATTTTTTTATAAAATCCATGATTTATTTCAGGAAAATCTTGATGTCACTCTGAGGTATTACCTACTTGGTATATTCAAAGGTGGGTTCGCATAGCCTATCCTCAGTTGGGTTAAGATTATCCGATCCAGCTTACAGGAAAGCTGTATTGGCTAGCGGAGGTATTCTTGGCAAAGACGCGCGAGTAAAGTCTTGGAGATTTGTTGAAAAAGGTATAGCTGATTGTAGCACTAGTCTCCGGTCGATTGATCCTCCCAATCATAGATAGTTACTTCCATACATGGCCAAATGATAGTACAAGTAGGGCAACAATGAAATGAAACGATAAATACGCCAAGGAACTCACACCTAAGACGATCGCACTCAGGAGCAGGGACAAATTCTTCAATAAAAATAACTTGACAACAACCACAGTCTCTCGCTCGGGCTAGGCCATTTGGGACTGGCGTACGCCTTGAAATGTACTGCTGTTAGGTTGTTCAAGCCCAGATAGGTAATCACTCCTGTAACTTAGTTAAAAATGAAATTATTGAATCGCTCAAGGACTCCACGATGCTTGATGCTCTACTCTGTGGACAGACTAACTAACCAAGAGTGATCACAGGAGTATATATCAATGGCAAAGAGATCATATCCATCCATGAGCCACCACACTATTCCATGTGAGTCTCTCCTTCTCCCGTGAGCACTCCCGGCCAACTAAAAAAAAAAGAAACACTTTCCCACCTCCCGGCTTCCAACCCTCTTACGCTCGCCTTACAGTACTTCCTCTTTTCTCCCTCCCCCCCCGAAAGAGGTATCATCCCAAAACCATCGGGGATTCCTGCATTCCCAATGCTTTCCCGAACGCACAAACTAAATACCCAAAGCCGGAGCCATATGCCTGAATTCTAAGCACATATTCGAAGCCAATCCTAGAAGCTATCTGAATAAAGAAAGTATCATGAGTATGGCAAGCAGCACCATTTTCAACATACTACACTCCTATGTAATCTTATTGTCACATTAGGAAATATTAGCGGTAACAATCTTCTACAGCAAGGGGAGTGTCAACTTCACCAAAGCCTTCAGCACTCGTAAAGGATGATCTTGAGGCAGGATGTAGACCATAGTGGTATTTTCTTTGGGCCTTGTTCTTCTATGATTTCCTTTCCTTTCTTTTCTTGTAACACTTAATTACTATCATACTATCTTATATATCCATTAGGCTCTGGAAAATTGGATAGTCATTTACTCTTGTTACTTATACTACTATTAAGAGTTAACGGGCATTGCAGTTTTTATTCTTATCTATCCTGTATACACATTCCAGGGGTTGAAATTCTATTATCATTTGTATAAGTTGTTACTTACTTTTGACTACAAAATTATTCAATTGTATGATATAAAATACTTTATCTAGTAGTTCTCTATCATTATTTCTACCAATATGTTTTATATTGTATGGTGCTTGACCATTAACAGCTCTAACTTCAAGTGTGTTGATAGTTTGTTTTACTTAAGATTTAGATAGAATTAGTATTTTTAATTTGAATAGCAAACTGACTGATAATAACTTGTATTATGAACTACGAGCCATAATTGGATAAAGTTGGGTTAAATTGATTTTAATGCAATCTAGAGAAACTTTAAGCTAAAATGCAATAAGTACAATTCTTTCATCTATTCAGGAAAGTAGATTTTATTTGAAACTAGACTAAAGTGTTCTCATGCGATAGAAGAGAGTAGCAATAACAGGAATAGAAGATCAACCAGAAGGACACCTTTTAAGCAGGTAAGTTACAGACTAGTTGAAAATAGGTTAAGGAGAAATTTGGTATAAAGGAGAAATGAGGATCTGTTAAGAAATATTAGGCATTATTTAGCCTTTTACCTAAGGGTAGAAAGTAATAAAAGGTAAACATTTGAAAAAAGGAGAAAAAGAAGTCCGACAAAAACCTATCATGCTACTACTAAGTACAATTAAGAAAATAAGAAGATAAAAATCAAGCAAATTGAAGTAAAAAGTGAAGCTACTGGATAGTCAGAGCAAAAACAGGAGCCTAGGATATGGGGATGGGGTGGTGGGATAGCAGAGTAGAGGGAAGAGGGAGTTTTTTGTAGGCAAGAGTGATTATTCGGGAAAATTATATGCTCGGCCTGCAGATAGTGAACCAATGTAAGCTACAAATTCCCTTAATGCAAAATAGGAAGGGCGGGGTAATATGGCCAAATGGTTTGGCCAATTGGGATTATAGGAGATATGAATACGGCTTCCAGTATATACTGGTCGTATAGCAGGGGGCCCTATTACAGGGGGCCCGGTGATAATCAGTCTGTCTGACTGAATAAGCTCTGGCATACTCATAGCTTGTGGGTAATATACAACAAGAATGTAATCATCAAAATAATTACCGTAAATTGAGAGAGGGTCACCGGTTACCGTCAACGGTCTTAACATTAGATGTTCATTGTCGAACATGGAGTGGATTGAATTATCCAATGAAACAAGGTTTACGAGACTATTGATATTACCTGATATTTCAAGGAACATAGTATCAATTGCCTGGATCCCAAAAAATAATTCCAACATCTTCCAAAAAGGAAGTTCACGGCATTGCTTATCCTTTCCTAAGGAAAAGGGGATAATATGGGCGGCTTCAATAGTGAATCCGTCTGCATCTTTACGACCAGTAATGACACAGGTATTTGAGTCACGAGTCCGACAGTTCTGACTGGCCAATGCACTTCTCCTGGTGCTTGGTTCTTGGGGTGGACTAGCCGCAGTTGGAGACTGGTTGAATGTAGAGTTAACACTGGAAATGGATAGGGCAGGTGATCCAGTTCGGGAGGTACTTGTGTTTCGAGGTTCCAAAGCATGTCGGTTCGTGGGGAAATTGGCAACAGCAGTTTTAATGGTAGTTAGCCGTGTGATCCATGTTTCTACCATATGATTCAATTGAAATTCATTTTGAGGAGGGGGGGATTCAAGCTCCTCAAGATATTCTTTAAGAAGCAATTTTCGGCCATAGTTGAGAAAGTTTTTTCCTTGTGGACCAGTCGCTTGATATACGATATCAAGGAGTGTTTCCTCTCTATCACCCATTTTCGCACTAAGACTTAGAATTTTTTATGTCAGTTGTCACAGTGGAGAGAACATAAAACCAAATTGTTAACTTGAAACCACTACAGGAGTGTGTAAGGTAGAGGAAGATAGTTGTGGTGGTGTGCTGAAGAAAAAAAGCGGAAACAGAAAAGTGGGGGGGAGAATTGGGGATTCTTGAGGGCCTTGTTGGTCTTCGTGATTGGTGGTGTAATGACATGGGTTGGTTCCGAGATGTGAGCCTTTGGGTCTAATTTAGGGCATCTTGGCGCCAAGCCTTTGAGTATTTCCAAATCTGGAAATATCCCACCGTGACAAGGGTGAGTGAGAACACTTTTGCAAAAAGATGTTTGTCACTCTCTTTAAAGCAGTTAAGGCTTCGCAGGCAAGGGAGGCAAGTCCTTGAGTTTCTTGAACTTTTTTCCCACCATTACGGAACGGAAGAACGGTTTAGACCAGCGGACGAAAGAAAATTGGGAGGCGAACAACAAGGGGAGAATCACCTGTGGATACCGGGAGATAGTCGGACAACCGGACAAGGTTGGGGTTTCTTTTCGCTTTGAGTTTTTCTTTTCTCTTTTTGTCTTGGGTGAAGGGTTTGTGAATTCGCTTAGGAGAGTTCAATCGATTGCGAATTGTGACTTTTTTACCGGTCAGGTTTTCTCATCTCTGACAGCTGTTGACTTGTGCTGTACTCGAGTGGTTTCATCAGCTTCAGAAAGTACATAGCATGCCGTCTAGTGTGTTCCGCCATAGAGAGATTCCCGCACTGCGAGTACCCGCACGGAAAATAAGCATCACAAACAAACCTCGACCGATCAAACCACTAAGGCAGGGCTTATTCTCGCGACTCAAGAATCTCGCGACGCTGGAAGAGACTTGTACTCGGGGGTATCATAAGCATATACTGTAAGTCGGGCGCACTTCCAAAACGGGTCGGTTATTTGTGTGGAAACTAGCACAAATTAAGGAATCTGAGTGATACCTCATGATCACAACAGGTGGCCGCAAAAGTCGGGCGCACTCGGAAACCCTCTCTTGCAGGCGGCTCCAGTACTAGTAGTGCTGCCCCTCCACCACAAGGGGCCCCAATAGTTTGGAGCATCTCCAGCCCACCCTTGCCTCTGCTTGAATCTATGATTTATGACCCCATTTGGGTTATGAGAAGCTATCTTACTGCTATTGTGCCCTCATGAAGCACAGTAGAGAGGAGGGGCAGAGGTGAGTTAGGACTCAGGAGCGCCGTGGAAATTCCACGATCAACACAGGGCAATGGTTACCTGAACCAAAAGCAGGGCGGGAGTGGTGCTAAGCCTGAAGATAGGAGCGCGCCCGGCTTCTTGTTTGCCAAATACCCCTGTTCACTACCGGCTAGTTTCCGTCGCTCCCTGGTTGGAGACTGTAGAAATTACTATGTATATAACCGTGTTTTTTTCTCTTTCTTTCTGCGGCTACCCAGCGAATCTACGCTAATCTTGAGTGATAGAAAAAGGCTCTGATTGAGTGGGGGCATGTCCGATACACTATTAGGATTTAGCAATGTGAGCTGGAAATAAATAGACTTCCCGTCTATAGGATCATACGGTTTAATTTAGGAGGCAAAGAATACGGGAAAGTGACTGGATGACAACCGCTGTTCTCAATGTAGAGAAAGATTGTAAACGTATCAATAAAACTTTTGGGATATAAGAAGGTACAGTAGTTCTCGTCCTCCTCTCAACAACCCGCGGCCACGCACCAGCAAAGAAGACTTTATTACTCTCAACCTTCAATACACCTGGTCTCATAGCCTTTGAGACAGAAGAAGCAGAACTACTAGCCTTGTGGTACTTTTTTGGTGTATTGAATTTGAAAAAAAATAAAGACACTTTTTTGCAATCGTGTGATCTGAGTCTCTTTTTAATTTCCCCTTTTTTCCTCTCCCCAAAGAACATCTTTCGGGTTCCACAGATAGTAAAGGTAAGCTCACTACTCTGGTTTGCGAGAGTAAGATTTCTCTCGGAGCTACACAACTTAATACAAGTGCTATAGTACTCCAATACTTTGTGCCACATGTCCAGTCAAAGGCCCCGGCCCACATACAGGCTGATGGCAGTGGAGTCAGCGGTTCGAACACGGTTCCACTCGTTGCGTTCGGGACTGCATTTCCGGTGCTGGATTCCAAGACCAGGGATGATGGGAGTCATGTTCCTGCTTGGAAAAAGGGAGTTACAGATGAGCCTGGGAGGGAGAGATTTCACGGGGTTTTCACTGAGGGGCTTAGTGCTGGGTATGATGCTGTCGTTGCTATGTTTGGTTTGGTTCTGAGTGTCGGGGGCTAATGGTAGATGGGTAGGTATTTCAATACTGTCCAGTCTAAAGAAGGTTCGTCTACTAGTACTCTGTTGATGCAATCCAAGTTTTGTAAAGCTGAGAACTGACTGATGATAGGATGGACTCTCACAACATTTAAGTCCTCTCGAGGGACACGGACGAAAGCTGCTCAAGCTCGGCCCGAAGGGTTCGTGGACGAAGGAAACCTCAACGAAGCAACTGAAGTACAGAATGTCGAGACAACGACCGGATTTTCGGGGATCGGGTCTACGGAGGAGGAGCTTGGGCGTAGAGTTAGACAGGTTACTCCTCTGGGCCTGCCTACACCCGGGCCTGCTGTACAAGACACGATAGGTGCCAAGCTTCTTAAGAGAGTGGGCTGGAAAGAAGGGCAAGTTATTGGTTCCAATGTCCAGGGAATGGCTGCGATCGATGGTGCCATGGAAAATACCGGGAAGAACTATTCATTTGCGCCGGCAGAAGGTGCAGTTGTGAGGCTCAAGAGAAAGAATGATGCTAAAGGGTTAGGATATGTAGGCGAGGATCGAAGGGCGAAAGGGAAAGAGTCGGCGGTTGAGCGTCCCGCTGCGAAGGCGGAAAAGAGGAAAGGTGATGGATTTGAAGTAGGAGCATTGAACGATGATAAGGAAATGATGATGAAGATACTTATGAGATCCAGCCGAAGAACGCCTACAACCGCGTGGCCGGGGGTGGGAAGAAGGGGGATAC
>Ga0307510_10000723_pt1 | contig 33829 bp, 31 predicted proteins | sample 12_EM_MG_FD_207224 | JGI IMG/M metagenome (GOLD analysis project Ga0307510, IMG submission 207224) | Populus trichocarpa ectomycorrhiza microbial communities from riparian zone in the Pacific Northwest, United States - 12_EM | ecosystem: Host-associated > Plants > Roots > Unclassified | place... | reverse complement strand
CCCGAAGTGGAGGAAATTATCCATGGTGGCGGCGACGGTAACTCATATGACAGGCCCGGTGCCGGGCTATCCCCGCCCTATTTCTTCCTTATCTTGGCTCCAAGATGGCCGATAATGATCAGATCACGGCGACAGACCGTTCACAAAACAAAACCGTAAGGTGGACCATCTCCACCTGACTTTTTGGAGGGCCGGCAACAAGGACCGACGTGGGATGGAACAGTCCCATAATCATTCTCTTTTCACTGGATGGACAAAGAAAATGATAACGTCGTGCGCCGCTCGGGACCATCCCTGGTCCAAGTTACCAGTTCGTTGGGCTGTCGAAAGTGGGAGGAGCGCATGTTGCGGGGGGTGGGGGGCGTTCAGTTATCCTCTCCCTACCTCACTTCCAACCTAGTCATCGGCCGCTGCACTGCTCGCGTCACAGGTGGGACACACGTCCTTGGCCACTCAGCCTCCGCTCCCAGAACGTCCGTAGGTGCGACAACGATGACGGGGCTACCCATCCATCACTTGCTCTGTTCGCTCATATAGTCATCCTCAGCTAATGTCGCTCTTGCCTTTTCTCACTCCTACTTTGCACATCCCAAAGGTGCTGTTGAATTTAACGTCGCAGCAGCCTTTGGTACTGCGGCCACATGACCGTAAGCTCAAGTACATGTCCCTGTCTGCGGTATGTTGGCTGCAACGTATGACATTAAGAAATACTCTATCTACTTATCCATTTTATAATAGAACTCAATGCGCGGGACAGTCATTAGACATCCTGGGATAACACAATCACTCACAGCGACACAATACGGGTTCTGTTTCAGAGATCGTAGAATTGGCCCTCTTAAGATTCAAGACGTACTGTAGTACTAGCAGAGGAAGTGTCGTTTTGATAGAGTTATCCACGTGAGTAGCAGAGCTGACTCGGAGGCAACAACGACTGAGTATCTTTGAGCTGTGGAATAGATGCGTACCGGCTGCAGAACAAGACTCCGAGGTGTTGACCAGTGACCACAGTCTCCGTTACCCATTCAAGTAGTTCACCACGCGCCAACTAAGAAGCTGTTATCAACTGTGTGATAGACAATAATGGTCCATTCCTCCACCATTGTTTAATGGCCCCGACAGGCACGAAGCTCATGGATCAGGCCACATTCAAGGTGCGTTGAGTATAGTTGCACTCCATACCTATCATCGCAAATCGATTCGCCAACATGCTTCGGATTAAATGTGGTGTGGACCAACGATACAGCGCTCGAGCACAGGTCAAGCAGCATCCTATACAGATGGGGGTCATCCATGGGCGAAATGACAATAACAGGTAAGCATGGATCACCGGGTTTTCGGGAACTAGGCTTGGCGAGAATAAGTAGTATTGTTCTGACGTGGACAGTGGCATTCATTATCTCTCATCTCTACACCCTCACTCACCGCTTCACACGCACAGCAGTTTCATGTAAAAAAACGGTACTCACCAACCATATCACGTGCGGTCTTACCGTTCAAAAACATTTGACGCAAAGATTGACGTCTATGGACTTCGCGCGTAGCAACATCAAATGCGGGCTTTAACAGTGATAATTCTTCTATTCATTTTCATTTCCTCGTCACCAACCTTGCCAGTCGTACAGTATCTTGCTTGCGGCGCGGGGTTTTGGCGACGGCCTATCACCAGCTACTCTTGGCTTCAGGGTGGCTGATAACGACCATTCTAACAGGCCAGTCGACGAAGCAGTTATGTGTGCTATTCCCGAGACGGCCACCGGCTACAGTAACAACGCCGCCCACAACATGTCGTGGGGCTGTTCCGACCCGCCCCTAGTTCTCATTACAGCGGTCGATCAATGGCAATTATGACGTCGTGCCCCTGGATATCCCCAGCCCCGCATGGGATCCTAGTTCCTGAATAGCTACTATGCAGCCGGCAATGACAACTACAACTACTGTACTTGTTACGACAGACGCTTGGCAATCCTAAGCCGCCTCCCTTTGGCCGATTACAGCGACTAAATAGTACGTCACATACGTGGTAGGGGACACTCCGACCCACCCTCAATTCCCATAAGCTCCGTGACGACAATAGCAGGCTGCTCGTCTCCGTAACCCTAAGTTAGTCCTTAATCAATGATGCTTCCACTTCTTCTCAACCCGTGGTTCCGAGCGGAGTGGTGGTAACTATACATTTTCCACGTCTATGTCCCCTAATCGAAACGTTTAACGAGAAACCGGATGTAGCAACAAGATTTGGGGTAGAGAAGATGGCGCACGACAATAATGCCATGATCTGCAACAAACACCATGCAGCATACAGTATTTGTCCATCTTGCGGGCCCAGGGGACAGGGAAGCTACCTTTCAGAGTGATCATGGGCGGCCATCAACCTCCCAGGGGCAGCTGCATGCAGGGTACCTGGAGGCTGTTCACTCTGCGCAGGGCCGCCCATTATTATTACCATGAGGTTCTGAACGGATTGAAGGCTGATGCCTGTGCTTTTCTATCGAAACACTTGGCCAGAAAGGGGACGGTTTAGGCTGCACTACACGAGGCAGACCGCGGAATAAGGGAATCGTTGGAGGCTGTCTAGAATCGACTCTAGATGATGATACGGCGCTTGGTGATGGTAGCTCGACCCAATCACCCCGCACTTCGGAGTGTCACCTGTACTTGGGTGCCATCCGTATCATACATAAATCAAAATTGGAACCCAGGCGCGGTGGCAGTGCCCGGATGGATTACCCCCGCGGTTGTGAATAGACTGACAGTTGTGTTTCCGATCGAAATACTCCGGCCAAAGGGGATACGTCGGTCGGCACGACACAGAACAAAGCGGAGGGTGCATAAACCGATAGATGATCGATGAACAGCGACCATTATCACGGCGGTACCATGGTCCTCGACGCCTGGTTAATTCTCGCTAGAGCGCAGGTTAGAATGACATAAGAAGAGCGGGGCAAAACCGCTGCTTTTTGAAGAGATATAGAAGCTACCAACGAGAGGCCAACGAGGCCCCATAACTAGATAGGGCAATGTTGGGAGCCGTTCACACCGGTGCCCAGCTAGGTATTACCACCCCGGCAGTTCCGGATTGACTGGGAGAACCGCTGCTCCCCATTGAGAGCTAATTTCAAAAGGGAACACTAAAGGTGGAGGAGGGTGGGCGCATAGGTAGATGAACAACGACCGTGGCATCCCTGTCCGTGATAATCGATAGCCACTTGCCGGAATGCAAGTTGAGGTTGCAGAGAGGCGGAAGCTCGGAGGCAGAGAATCTGGGTCTAGGATGGACCTCATTGGGCCAACTCATCACATCACTCAGGAACTGATCCGACTGGGTATCATGTCGTACTACGGATCTAACGTACCCCACGTCGTCACGGTACTCCAGATCTGGCAATTAGGAAATCTGTCACAGGTCGAATAGCGAGACGCTCAATGTGGGCGTCCTGTGCCGGTGACTGAAGCCGCTCAGCTCATGCTGAATAAAAGACACGATGAACCCACATAGCATCATCACCCAAACCGCTTTCCCTAAATTTATTTGCCCATTCGCACTTGGAAACTGACGTGCCACATCAAGCATGCGTTATATCAACATCCTAGGCTTCTGCCTGTCCATTCTCGGGGTCTACGGCCTTGTACTCCACTAGTAGTACCTCCGTTATCTGCTTCCATTTGTTCCAGGAAAACAGCTCTACATCACGGTACTAGTCTCAGCTGGCGCTCGATGAGCAACAACTTACTACCATGGAGAGTGCAGGAACCGCAGCTGTGCCCAGTCCTGCAGCCGGCACGCGTCAGTCATGTTACATGTCCGAACGGTGATCGATGATCGCTAATGATCATTCCGTCAGTTTCTGCGATCTGCACGAATAACGTTATTGTACCGCTACCAACCATAGCATGCTAAGAATTTGCCACAATCAGACTAATCAGTGTATCATAAGGCAGTTTGTTTGACTCTTTTCCTGGTAGTCCGTACTCCTCGTCGTCGTTTCTTACTTTCCATCTCTTTGTTTCATGGTTTGGCCGCTGTCTCTGGATTCTCCCCATGTCACATGGCCACAACCCCGCCTCTAAGACCATTAATACAAGACATCATTAATGCATAGGAAGGTCTGGCACAAGCACGAGAGGATCGATTTGTCGCTGCATGCTTAGGGTGAAACCGGGATCAACCAGGTGTACTCAAGTACCTTGTTCTTGTCACCGATTACTAAGGAAATGTTCGCAAGACAAGAGATTGCAGCACGAGATTGCAGCAAGGCTAGTCAAAGCGACGGTCTCGGCAGACGCCAGGCGGAGCATTTCGCGTCGTCACCACGCCCGGCTTTGTCAGCCCAGCGCAGGCGCACAGTAGGCGCCCGCCGGCGTAGTCACCACCTCTCCCATTGTTCTCAGTGTCTCCCTCCCAGAGATTCTCCCTTACCCGATGGGCAAATTTTGATGCCTTTCAGTCCCTAGATGTGGATGTGACATCCCAATCCAACCAATCATGGACTTTTACTGACGCTTGTTCGATTCTCGAGTCACGCATTGATGCTGTACGTCTATAGTTAGGCAAGTATCCTATCCCGTCTCATTCTCTCAGACAACGTCTCCATACACACATTGGCCATGATTTACAGCTCCTTCTGAGAACACAAGGCGGGTGGGGCATGGTCCGTATGAGACCACCTGATCGATTGTTCCACAACCAAGTGCGCCCCGGTCTTTCCACTTGGCATGCGGCTCTCTCTATGCCCCATAATGGGGTTGCCACTCGACACTCGCAATTCTACTTTCACTGAGACTCCCAGAAGGGGGTGATGGCGACTCTCAACATAAGCTGCTGTGACGCATCGTCCAGCATCTCCATGATGTGCGTCTAGCTGCCCCTGCGAGAGCGCCAGGTGGTCTGATATAACTTGTGTTTAGCTCCAGAAGGACGAAAAGTGTAGTCCAGCTCGGCCTTGGATACTCGTGATTTGGCCGAAAGGGTTTCCTATTGTCCGACACTCCTCAACCATCTGGCAACACGCTATATACCTTCATTTTGCTTTGGCAGCGGAGGAAAACATAAAGTGTGCCTGCAGTTTGAACTGCGAGCCTTTCGCGATTGGAGTCAAGTTGTAGATTTCAACACCCCAAGGCAGCATGGGGGAGAATACACACACCGACTCTAGCTGCTTTCTGTCTGTGTAAATGGGTTGTTATCCTCATTGTAGCCACATGCCTTCCAAGCTGTTTCTATACGGTCCGTAGATGATCACAATTTCTCTTTACACTCTAGCTGTGAGCACGTGCCCTTCGCCGTCAAGGGCATCTAAGTGTTTATGAAAAAGAATGAAAGAATACCATGCCGCTTCATTCAATCAAATAAGTAAAGATGCTGCGCTGTGATCTAGTAGATGTATGGTACATCGACCATTGGTAATAGTTGATAGAGAGACGGTGAGAGCGGACAATACAGCAAGAGTAAGAACATAGCAAGGAAAAACTTGGACTTTTGGTGAGATAGGGAAACAAACTGTCTGATAATACATAGACCATGACGAATATTTACTAGTAGGACGTTGTGGCTGGTAGAGGAAGAGCCAATTCAATACTGGTAACATCGTTCCCCGATGTAGCACTGGTAGCCTGAATAGCTAGGTAACACATCATTAACTTTCTTCAATTGTATTGTAGCGGATGCATACCGGCTGTAGGATTAAGAACCGTGACCGCTGTGCCAGTAGTTTCCGCGATGGCAAGCTGTTGACCGTCAATCGCCAGCTGAGGCACCGTTAACAACTATCGGATAGTAGTAGGCAACGTAAGCGAGATAAATGGTACAACGTGCCTCGAGGCTTGATCTGATGGCTCCAATCCGGCCAGAAAGGGAGTAGAGTCTGTATGTCAGGCTGCCGGGCCAAATAGCAGCTTGCAGTTTCTGGAATATCCCCTGGGCCTGATTGCTCTCCATGCGCATCGTCGCAAATTGGTTCGATGATCTGCATGACTGTATGAGACGACGGGTATACAACTATACAAACACCACCGCACAAGGTAAAATGCATGCGGATTTCACTTTCGGATGGGATTGCGCTGATGGCCTCGGCATTGTCAAGAAGTTGTCGTGCTTCGGTCAGGAGTACAGAGAGAACCGGGATGATATAACATGGAAGAAGATAGCGGAAGTTGAGTACGAGACCGTAGATTCCAAGGAGGGAGAGGCAGAAGCTGAGGGCGTCAATAAAAGACATGATACTAGTAGTGAGGGGAGGAGTACTAGTATACGCAAAGCGAAAGGATAAACGACAGAGGGCAAGGAAGAAGCAGCCGAGACGGGACGAGAACTGTACATAGCCGATGGTTTATATCATGGGCGCTGCGGGACTGGCCGCCACTGGCATGGTACCTGCCTTCCTGTTATGTATCCTCCCCACTTGGAGGACTTGCTCTCATTTCTGCAAGCCTCGAGGCTGCGGGACTGGGGACGTTCACGCGTTCACGGGTCAGTTTCCCGTCAGTCAAGCCACGAGGGCTTGTCGCCACTATCATGGAACTCGCCTTCCTATTACTAGTAGCATCAGCAAGATGGCGCGGGACTGGCCGCCACTGGCATGGTACCTGCCTTCCTGTTATGTATCCTCCCCACTTGGATGACCTGTTCTCATTTGCAGGCCTCGAAGCTGACTCGATCCGAATCGTGCGGTCACCTCTTTTGTCCCAACATATGGCGAGGCGTTTACGGGACAGATGTGTGAGGCTACCAACAGTCATCTCGATAATGAAATTCCAAAAAGCCTGCTCGGTCACATATCCCGCTTCGCCCCCGGCACTCCGCGTCCCCTTCGGTCGCCGACAAAACGTCATTAATGCCTCATTCCCCTTCCAGAAGCTCTTTGAAGAATCCTCCATCAGATCCCTTTGCAACACCCGTTCCTCTCTCGAATTTAACGAGACTCTTTCCTGCGAATTTGTTCCAATAGTCGGAGGAACAACTCCTTATTTGGAACACACGTCCTTCCCTGTCGCCGTGCCACGTGTCTCCCACTACGCCTTGCACCTCTCGCCCCGCCACCACACGTTATTATGCTGCGGACACTGCTGCTCCGCCAACCTGCCCGCAGGCGACTTTTCATCATCATCATCATCATCATTGCATATTACTAGCCCCTGTCTTAACTTAAAATTAATGTGGATCGCTTCGTGTCGCAAGGTGGATGTGCATATATGTGCACGCACCCAGCTGGGCGCTCTGCAAGAGATGAGCATCGCGCGTGCCTTGTCGAGGATCGTGCGATGAAGGCGTTCAGCTCGTCCAGTCTGCGCGGATGTATAGGGGGCTGTTCGTTGGTGATCGGTGCCAAATTGGCTGCACCATTCCGCCATAGAATTGGAAACAAGTTCCCCATTGTCCGTCACAGCTGATGTTATCTCTCCCCTTCACTCTGCCATCAAAACATTCAGCCGATACTCCTGTAGGGCACGGCGTTCCAGCGTGAGAAGCCCCTGTTTTTAGCGGAAAGAGGGAGCCGATTGATACAGGCACTTCAAGGTAAAGGTTGCCATCAAGTTGTTGGAACATGAGTGCCCAGTCCAATCACGTCACCCGCGAAGCACCACCAATTTGCCCTGTGCTACCTAAGAACGGCGCGTTGGAGACAATCTAGAACCCAATGTCCTTGTCCAGCTCTGGACCCTCGAGGGCATAGAGGGGGGAGGGGGACCGCTCTCCTTGGCCTTGCCAGTGACCAGTTCGCGAGCGCTGCTCTGGGTTGATAAGAGGATCACCCGTCACCTGTCGGAGATGATCGACGTCTGTAGGGATCCCTTGAAGGTGCGAATTGAGGAAAGTGAACCATAAGATGCCACTCTCGATGAACGCAGGTTGACGAGAATCGCAACGATCCACGAACAATTACCCGTTACAAACCACTTCCCGGAAATCTGCCGGCGAGCAGGAGTCCGAAAGCCCGATTGCCCCTCGTCTTGTGAAGAAAACAAACCCCTCGAGAGCTAAGTGATAAGTGATCATAACACGGCCAACTTCGCTACGTGATACAGCTCGAGAGGAAGAAACGACATGCAACGTATGTCACATGTCACCCCCCTGTCAATACCCAAACTCCCGGTCCCCGGGCTCAGATGGTGTCGTCCACCGTCACGTGACAAGATGCACCAAACTCCGCCCTAGTCGTCGCGACACCCCTCACTCCGCCCACCACGCTATCTTTTCCTGTCCCCTGACTGCTTAAATTACTCGTTCCTTCTCACGTCCAATTCCCTTCTCCGCCCCCTGCCTCCTCGCCCGGACCCTGTGAGTCTCGTTTCCGTGCCCCACTATTTACAAGTCCCCGTCTCCTCAGCAAGCTCCTCAGATCCCATGATCCTACTTAATGTTACTCGTTCCATACTCCGCCCTTATTCTTTCGTAGCTACTTGTAGCACGATCTCTTGTTGTCGACAGACAGTGGAGAATAAACATCTAATTCAAAAAAAAAACCCCCCTCTGCCCTAATATGGACGTCTACAGTTCAGTAACGTCCTAACCGACCCTTTCTTCGACGACCGACCTCTCATCGCTTCCATTGCCACTACAGCCTATGACGACGGTCGCACTCAACTCCTCTGTGCTCACGGACTCTCATCCATCGACTATCACCAAGCTTCCTGCATCATCCATATCGTGGCATGATTGGCACGCCAATAACCTCGCGGACCACCCCTGGCCTTCGTCGTACCGACCTCCGACATGGTTGTGAAACCGAGCAAATACGTCGTCATGAGCGGCCTGTCTCGGGTGTCAATAAAACGCATTATAGTGATGAGATGAGTACTAGTATTGGCAAAGCGAAAGGATAAAAGACAGAGGGCAATGAAGAAGCAGCCGAGGCGGGAGGTGAGCTATACATATCCGATGGTTATTGGTATGGGTGTGGGACTGGGGGCGTTCATGTGGTTCCAGTCTGGTCTTAGAGGTAAAGATCCACTTGCCCAATCACATACCGTGTTTCCCATGTCATTCCTCGATCCACATGTCCAATCACATATCCCGCCTCCCGGGTTATCATATCCCTTTGCAAATTCAAAGTTATCTCATCCAGCGCGTCTTTTTACATCCACACCCCCATTCTCTCCTTCTCGACACCACCGTCGCCCACCCATCCCTCTCTCGTCAAATTTAATGGGATCTCTTTCCTGAACATTTGTCCCGATAGCCGGGACAACAACCCATTTGGTACGCATCTCTCTCTCTCCCTTATCGTCATGCCATGTAACTCCCGCTACGCCTTGCACCTCTCATCCCGCCACCTGGCGTTATCATCCACGGACACAGTTAGCAGCTAGGATTTGTTGCTCCGCCAATCTGCCCGCAGGGCTACCTTTTACTCCATCCATATGGGCCATCCTAACGTTCGCCCGTCGACGGGCGACAACCACTTCTTCGGGCATATCTGAGGGTTCGACCCCGCTGACGAGACACCACCCAAACGTGAGTTACCGGAGCTTGACTTGCCTCCTCTGACCCTGCAAAAACAGATGAGCGGGGTTTTCGACCTTACATGCGTCATGGCTGACATACATTAGTGACCTTCATAGGTATTTGATGACTTCTGGGTACCGGTCCATGTGCGTGGCTGATGGTTCAATCGTTCGCTCCATCACCTGGCACAGCCTTCCGTTAGCTTACTTACCCTTTTCCTAATTTGGAGCTCTTTGCATGCCAAGGTTGACCGTGCACATATCATGCACACGCACCACACAGCTAGTGTTGGCTCTCTGTTTTGTGCTGCCATCAAAACGTCCGTGATTGTGCACATACTAGGCAGAGAGTAGGCGCGGAGGCTGATTGCCGCGGGCACGGTACGGTATGGACCGGTCATGACGCTCGTGGGCGCCACTCGCCTCTGGTGATGATCGATGATCGCTCTTGGATATTAGCAATACTCAATGGATGCTCAGGGACTACAGTACATCGTCTATCGAAGGTCCTTCGGCAGCACGAACGCAGGCAGGTCGAGTCGCAGTTGCATGCTCAGAGTGAAATAAAAATATTTGATTCCAACTACTAGTAGTTGTATCTGGAATATAATATATCCTTGTCTTCGACTGTATTGTGTGAGGACATGTGACAACCAGGAGTGGGCCATGCGCGAATTAAGAGAAAGAAAATGACAAGATTTGCAGCCAGTCTCGACGTATCCCAGGGCGACGGGACATCCCTTGGACTATGTTGCCTTGTAAGGCGCAGGATGTGCAGAGAGCGCACTGGCTTTGAGTATTATGTGAAGTAGAAATTTAATTCACTGTGTGGATTTTACAATATATCCTACGGATTCATGCTAAATCTTGAAATCTGATTGGCCAGCTGTCAGCGCCTGTCAGAAACTGAATTGGAATAAATTGTAAAATCCACACAGTGTTAAAGGAGGCCGTGTCATCAATATATGCAAGGGATCAGATAAGACGGAGAGGTGGGTGTTTGGGGGCTTGATTTGAAGTCACAGCGCCAAATAACGTGGGATTCTGTGAGCCGATCATAGAGATTTCCGACGGAGGGTTGTGGAGAGAAACGCCCGGGAAAGCGCGAGGAAAGCGCCGTTGGTTGCCAACGGGCGCCTTGGGTTACACCGTTACAGAACCCCACGCAGCGCTGCTATAGCAAAAACAGTCTGATTTTTATGTCTCTATGATTCCGTTTTCCAACGCAGCAGACTTCTACCATCAATGAGGCCATTGTTATGTATCGTAGAGCAAAGATCGGTGACTAGTTTGGTGAGTGTGTGCTAGGAGACTCGAGGGACGGTCGCCTGGCGCATTTGGGTAAGAGGGTGGGATTCGGAGTTTGGGGGATTGCCCTCTTGCGCATGCCTTTGTGTCGCCCGGCTCCTTTGCTTCCGAGTCGGAGTTGGAGTAGGGAGGGGTGGGTCACGCGCATGCATGCGATGCAGGGAGAGAAATTGTGAGAGAGTATGGTGGTATGAATCGTGAGTTTGTTTGCCATTTACCACCTTTCGTGACCGTCCGTCCGATCGTCGCATAGTTGTTATTCAGTATTCAGTACTTTTGGTTGACTCACCTGGTTGCCTAAGCCTGGCAGTTGCGTTGATGTATTCGATCAAGGGTGTGACCATGTCCCGGGTTGCTGAGAACGTTTGTTTTGGCCCTAAATTGAGCATTGCATTTGCTTGTTCTCACCTCAGGGGTGTGTTTCCTCGTTCCTGATGTCTGATTACACGATAGCGGCTAGCGCCCGCTGACAGGACGCGGATGACAAGGTTAGCAGACATACTACTGTAGAGTACTGCAGTACGCGTATTTTGTCGTATTCTTTGTGTCATTCTAGGCCATTCCGCTACCGCTTCCACGCCCAGAGATAGCCAGCATTGGCGCCCGTTGATCGTGTTTAGGCGAGATGATGCCCTTATTCAGTAGCATCTGCATCTGTTCGCAAACTGGTGCCTCACTGTCCACGGTATCTTTCAAATGGTATTATCATAACAATCAGAGATATGCCAGACATACTGCGGGTGCTCTGTATGAGAACCAGAATGCAGTTCGTGCTCACCCCAGGCCAAGATACTGGGGGTGACAACGGATTGACTACTGAACGTTGTTAACACACAGAATTCCGATAAGGAGGACGCAGGATGTCATACGTCATACAATCGCCAACCGATTACCGGGGTAACCCAAATGGCCCTTCCCCTGGGAAGTACAGGCTATAACTTAGAGGTCCTCCGTCGCACGTGAGATCTCCGCGCAACTCCTCGTTCGGCATCTCCGCCCGGGACGTGATTGTGAAATGCATATAGTCTGCTCGTTCCCACCATGTCAACCATCGTACCATCAGATCCGATGATATAAGCAGGGCCAAGGCCACCTAGCACGACCCGCGTGAATTGTCAATGGGGAAGAAAAAGTTGGGGGGGTTGAACGCAAAAAGTCGTGGCTCGCCCCAGCTGTACTCACGCAAGCGCCTTGAGAACAGCAGAGGTGTGCCCGGCACCCAATGACCATGACTCGCCTGCTTCACCACATAATCATCGAACATCTCCGGAACTCTCATCCTCCTTCAGCACTTTCCTCAACCCTTAAACACGTTTTCAGCCCAAGATGCAAATATGGGATGCCCTAGCGGACACTCACCGAGAAAATGACAGTCAACACACTCCCCCACCTGCACATTAATGATGTGAAGCTCGGCATCTCGCTCAAACACGCATCTTCCGTTTCGTCTGCTCCATCTTCCGTCATCATCGCCAGAACGAACGGAACACCTTGCTTGTGACGACACGGAACACCTCCCTACAGCCCTTGAAGGATCGGCGCGTCGTCGCGCTTCGTATGTGCCTCCTTGCCGCTTCCAGCCACGGGTGCCGCAGCTGCGTGGATGCAAGTTGTATCAACAAGTTCACCCACGAATTGGTCAACGCCCACACCGTCTTGACCGCTTAATGGCCGTACCCAGTCTTGACTAGGCTCATCGCCTACGTTGGTGACCTTGTTATTGACACGCGTCAATCTCGCACCCAAGGGAGGACACGACAATGCGCTCGGACGAGCACCAAAGCGGGCTATTCAAGGAAGTCGCCGAAATTTTCGACCGCCGCGGTCTCGACACGACGCGTGTACAACCACTCGACGAGGTCCTTTTCAGATGGTGGGATTAGCTGCGTGAGCTGGCGTTGGCCGGAAGAGCATACCTTCGAGGGGACAGCTGCGGAGCCCATCCGTGAGCCTCGGATCCTCCGCTCTGAAATGATGCTTGTGCTGTGATGCACGTGTGTAGCGAGGACGATGGGAAAAATTGCGGGAATGTCCATTGGGGAGGTGAGGTCATTCATTCTTCATAATGATGCAGCCAGTCTTGACGTATCCCAAGGCAACAGGTCCCTTGGACTATGTTGCCTTGTAAGGCGCAGAATGTGCAGCCATCGGTCTTGGTTGGTATGCAGAAGGAGGATACCTCGAACGATAAGTTCGTGGCAGGGGTTGTGCTGGGCCCAGGGCTGACGAGTGAGGAAGGTGGCTTGCTCGGCGAGCGGTGCTGTGGTGGGATGCTATCGTTGTTTGCTGGGAGGGGCTCGATATGGAAGGATGGGAGAGAAAGGGGCGGAGAGCGCGCTAGTGTTGAGTAATATGTGAGGGTTGAAAGCACGACATGTGTGGTCTTGTCATCAACATACGCGAGGGATCAGAAAGTCAGAAAAGTGGGTGTTCGGGTGGCTTAGGTTGAAGTGGATCGCAGCGCCGAATAAGAATGTGGGATTTCCGTGAGCCAATCGCAGCCAGTTCTGATGGAGGTCCGTGTGGAAGTGTGGAGGGGAAGGAGAAAGCGCCATTGGTTGGTTGCTAACACGCGACAGGTCGCGGCAAGTGAAGGGCACATTTTTTGTTCATGGAAGGAATGGCTAATCCCATCGTCTCCGTCTCCTTCCAATCAGGCAAATTTCCAACCCCACTTTGTATTATTGTATTATATATACAATACGAGCCTCGATGGCTGCTAAAGGGCCACCGCAATGATGGGAACTTACTTCTCGTCACTGAGACCATCACTGACAGGGACTATGCCCACCCAGACATCCTGTAGTACACCAAACATGGCGAAACGATATACGCCAGACAACAAAAACAAGGTAATGCGATGACAAATCGGACTACTGGCACAACATACACACCGATTGCGTCGGATACTCAGCCAAGGGCGTAGTGACTGGCAGCGGGAGAGTCAGCTCTGAGTCGTTGACAAGTTGTTCACGGGGGTAGTGGTGGCTGAGGGAGACATGAGTGAATAATGCGTGGCTCTCATTATCCACAAATCTGGGCACTTCAGCGCTGATAACAGTTTCCGTATCGTTGAACTGTGATTTATCGACTTTTAGCTGAAGCACCGTCATCGACTGCGTCAAGAACAAGAAGAGGGGTGCAACGTACCTCAAGATCTGACTTGATGGCTTCGATTTGGTAATAGAGAGAAAACAGTTTGTAAGTCAGGCCGTGCAGGACAGCAACGCGCAGGTGGTTGAATGTCCCCGAGGCATGATTGCTTTCCACATACATCATTGCGAATTGGTTTGCAACCGGTGGGGCTTCGCGAGTGATATAATTGAACTGGGCATTCTTGATCTCGACCTGTGGAAAGAAGCGCCAGTATCAATCGGTTCCATGGACAAGGACATTGGGTTCTAGATGGCCCCCAACGATGTTCTTAAGTAACGCATGGCAAACTGGTGGAGCTTCGCAAGTGACATGATTGAACTGGGCGTTCTTGATCGCGACCTGTGAAAAGAAGCGCCAGTATCAATCGGCTCCATGGACAAGGACATTGGGTTCTAGATGGCCTCCAACGCTGTTCTTAAGTAACACATGGCAAACCTGTGGAGCTTCGCGAGTGACATGATTGAACTGGGTGTTCTTGATCGCGACATATGGAAAGAAGCGCCAGTATCAATCGGCTCCATGGACAAGGACATTGGGTTCTAGATGGCTTCCAACGCTGTTCTTAAGTAACACATGGTAAACCTTTGGAGCTTCGCGAGTGACATGATTGAACTGTGCGTTCTTGATCGCAACCCTTGGAAAGAAGCGCCGGTATCAATCAGCTCATGTTTCGCGTTACCGTTCCAGAAACGGGGGGCTCTTTTCTAACGTTGGAACGCAGTGCCCTACAGTAGTATCGGTTGCAGAAGATAATCGATAATGTTTTGATGGCAGCACGACACTGAGTGAAGGGGAGAGCCAACATCCGCTATGTAGGTGTGGTCACGGTATATGCGCAGCCTGGTATATGCGCACTACAACCACCTTGCGACACGAGGCAAGCTCCATGTTGTTTTCAAGTTGAGACTGGGTGACCTGGGTGAATAAGTACAATGAAGGACATAACATATGGTGGCGGGACGAGAGGTGCAAGGCATAGTGGGAGATATTTGGCACAGCGACAACGGCGAGAGGGAGACGTGTCCCAAATGAGTTGTAGTCCCGGCTGTCGGGTCATGTTTTCAGGAAAGAGATTACATTAAGTTCGACGCGAGGGGGATGGATGGATTCATCGTGAAGGAGGGGATGGGGATTGGAGGAAATATATTTGCAAAGGGGGGTTTCTTCAGAGAAGGAAAAGGAGGGATGACGCGATGACGTTTTGTCAGCGACGGAAGGAAACATGAAGAGTCGAGGACGAGGCGGCCATGTGTGATTGGGCAAGTGGATCTTTTGGGGATGTGAACGGAATTTGCCGTGGTGTGCATGAAGTGAAGCACCTCGTGTGGACGGTGTGCGGCACGGTACGGCCTGAGTATCGTGGATCCGGGCTCTCAACGCCTTCGATGTTTTTATGTCTGACCCGACACATGAGTCATGACAGTTAAGTTTTGCCTCATAATGCATAGCGCCGTTAACAAAACCCTACGGCCTCTTCGGAAGTCCAGAAGTCCACTGTCATTAGTGGGAATGAATCATGTGCTTCAGCCTGAGTCTCTCTCCTGGCCTGACTGACTAGAACTGACCACGAACATCCCTAGTCCCGGGCCCATAATAATAACCATCGGGTATAACTCTCCTCCCGTCTCGGCTGCTTCTTCCTTGTCCTCTGTCTTTTATCTTTTCGCTTTGCCTATGGTAGTGCTACTCTCCTTACTACTACTTCAATGATGCGTTTTATTGACATCCTCAGCTTCTGCCTCTCCCTCCTTGGAGTCTACAGTCTCGTACTCAACTTCCACTATCTTCGAGGTATTCCCGATGCGCTTGTCATGGCTGCGCGCGGCCCATGCTGGCCCCATCAACATATAAACGCGTGATCAAATGCATACTATCCTCACCCAAACCGCCTTCCCAAGTTCTGTTTGCCCATTCGCGCTTGGCAATTGAAGTGTCACCTCAAGCACGCGATTTATCGACATCCTTTTGGCTTCTGCCTGTCCATTCTCGGGCCCTATGGCCTTGTACCTCTGTTAACCGCTTCCACACTACAGTTCGTCATCCCGCTTCTTCTGCTCTTCTGTACGAAACACGACAACTTCTTTACAGCGCGGAGGCACTCAGTGCCGTCCAACTGGAAAGCGAATTGATGACCCTGTGCGAAAGATCTCCTTACTGTATGATAGTGCCCCATCTCATGCCTTGACGCAGTTCGGCGAACCAATTGCAAGGATGCGCATGAAGGGCAACCACGCCCGGGGCATCTTCCAGCAATTGCGGCTTGCTGTTCAGCGCGGCCTCACCTGCAAGCTTTTTGCATTGTATTACCGAATCGAAGCCCTCAACACCTCATCGTTACGGAGAATGTTAGGAGCACAGCTGTGCATCGTCCTGCAGCTGATACACCTCGGTCCTATTACGTTCGAACGATAGCCACTGATACTCACTCCGTCAGTTTCTGCTACCCCCACAAACAGCGTTAAATTACTGACTCTTCCACTGACAGCCACAGCGTGCTGAGAGCTCGTGTAATCAGTGCAATATGAGGAGGTTTGCTTGAATGTGTTCCCGGTAGTCCTTACTCTTCCTTGATGTTTTCTTGCTTCTATCCTTTTTTAATTTTCGTCTTTGCTAGTCTCCCGGTTCTCCTCATTTCTGCAGCCCAAAATACGAGACCTCGTTACGTGGATAAGAATGACCGACATCACCGACAAGACCTGGAATACCCTGTTGTTGGCTTGCCGTCGACTGATTTGCATGAGGAGGCGCCACAGCTAGGGAGTGTCGCCTATAACGGGTTATGTGGGACTTGAGAGGGAGAGGAAACGTTGGGAAACTTCAGTTGACCGCAAATAGAAGCGACTTCCGCAGCCACGGCAGATGCCTTCATGGGCGGAGCATTTCGCGCGTTGTCACGCACGGCTTTGTCAGCTTAGCGCAGGTGCTTAGCGCTCAGTAGGCGCCCGCCGGCGAATATCGTCGACCCATGCCTATACCCGAACTCGCTACATCTCCCAGTGTTCTGTGCCTCCTTCCGAGGGACTATTCGTTATCTGACGATAAAATTTCACTCCATGGATGTAATACTACTAATATCCCAATCTAAAAAATTACGGGCTCTTACTGAAGCTTGTTCGATTCTCGAGTCGCGTTGTCTGCAGCTAGGCAAGCTAGGCAAGTGTCCTATTCCGTCCCATTCTCTCAGAAGATGTCCCCATGTATACCTTGACCTATAATTTACAGCTACTTCTGAGAATACAAGGCGGGTGGGGCATAGTCCGTGTGAGATCACCCGATCGACTGTTTCACAACCAAGTGTGCCCGGGTCTTTCCACTTGGCGCACAGCTCTCTCTATACCCCATACTGAGGCTGCCTCTCGCCACTCGCAGTTCCACTTTCACTGAGACACCCAGAATAGGGCGGTACCCACTCTCAACACAAGCTCCAGTGACGCATCATCCAACACCTTCATGATGTGCGTCCAGCTGCCTCTGCGAGAACGCCAGGTAGCTTGACCTAACTTGTGTTTAGCTCTAGAAGGACGGAAGTGTTGTCCAGCTCAGCCTTGGATACTCGTAATTAGGCTGGAAGTGTTTTTTGTTGTCCAACTATCCGGTAATGTGCCATGTCTTCATTTTGCTGTGGTGGTGGAGGAAAACACAAAGTGGGCTTACAGTTTGAACTGCGAGTCTTTCGCGATTGGAGTCAAGTTGCATACTCCAACACCTCAAGGCAGCCTGAGGGAGAATACATATCCTGAATCCAGCTGCGTTCCGCCTGCGTAAATGGATGGCTATCCTCATTGTGACCGCATGTCTTCTAAGCTGTTTTTATACGAACCCCTAGATGATCGCAATGCCCTTTATACTCTATCTGTGAGTGCTGGTCGCAGATGGTGCATCACAATGTTGAGCCGTGTGCCATTCGTCATCGAGGGCATCCAAGAGTTCGTAGAAAAGAATGAAAGAATACCACACCACTTTGTTCAATAAAATAAGTAAAGATTCGGCACAGTAGTGTGTATAGTACGTCGATCATTGGTAATAGAATAGTTAATAGAGAGACAGTGAGAGTGGACAATGCAACAAAGAGCAAGAACATAACAAGGAAAAACTTGCACAATCGGCGAGATACTACCTGATAACATGTAGACCGTGACGAATATTCAGGATGTTGTGGCTGGTAGAGGAAGAGCCAGTTCAATACTCGTAACATTGTGCGTGGATGTAGCATTGGCAGTAGCTAGGGAGCCACATCATTAACTTCCTTCAACTGGATCGTAGCGGATGCATACCGTGACCACCTGTAGGGTTCAGGACAGCTGTGCCAGTAGCTTCCGTGATGGCAAGCTGTTGACCATCAATCGCCAGCTGAGGCACCGTTAACGATTATCGGATAGGCAAGATAAGTGAGATAAGTGGTGCAACATACCTCGAGGCTTGATTTGATGGTTTCAATTCGGCCAGAAAGGGAATAAAGCCTGTATGTCAGGCCATTCTGAATGGCAGCTTGCAGTTGCTGGAATATCCCCTGGGCTTGATTGCTCTCCATTCGCATCATCGCAAATTGGTTCCCTAATCTACATGTATGTATGAGATGACGGATATCATACATCTATACAGACACCGTCGCACAGGTTAAAATGCATGCGGATTTCACTTTCGGATGGGATTGCACTGATAGTCTCGGCATTGTTAAGAAGTTGTTGTGTTGAGGTCAGGAGTGCAGAGAGAACCGGGATGGTATAACATGGGAGAAGATAGCGGAAGTTGAGTACGAGACTGTAGATTCCAAGGAGGGAGAGGCAGAAGCTGAGGATGTCAATAAACTGCATCCTAGTGAGGAGAGGCGGGAGTGCTGGTATAGGCAAAGCGAAAGGACAAATGACCGAGGAAAAGGAAAGATCAGCAGAGACTGGAGGAGAGCTATATATATCCGATGGTTATTAATATAGGTGCGGGACTGGGGGGGGTTCATGGTCAGTTCCAGTTAGTCAAGCCACGAATTGCGGCTGGAGAGCCTGAGAGACTCCGAGTCGGAGGCACCTGATTCGTTCCCCTTTCGCAACACGCGCTTCTCTTGCCTGCATCGGCCAATTTTTGCTACCTTAGATCCTCATAGGCCTCATAGTTAGTTAAGACCGCTATTAACCTGGCAGTCTAAATCTCAAGATCCATCTCCCCTGAACCCAGCCATGACAGAGAGGCGCCTGATTTGTTCCCTTTTCGCGACACGTGGTTCTCTTGCCTGCATTTTGCCAATTTAGAGCCTAAGGCCGTTATCAAATTGAACACTGTCAGTCTAGATCCATCTCCCCACCACCTGATTCGTTCCGTTCTCACAACACACCTCTCCCTGCACTGAGCAATTTGTTTTGCTACCTTGGATCCCCATAGCTAAGAGCCTGAGACCGCTATTAACTTGGACCCTATCAGTCCGAGTCTAGACCCCAAGGTCCATCTCCCCTGGGCCCCCACGAGAGAGAAGCACCTGATTCGTTCCCTTCTTGCGACACACGCCTCTCCCTGCAGTGGGCAATTTATTTTTCTACCTTATGTCCCCGTAGCTAAGAGCCTAAGACCGCTATTAACTTGAACCCTGTCAGTCTAGATCCCACCATCCTCTCCCCTGAACCCAGGTTACAAGAGAGAAGCACCTGATTTGTTCCCTTCTTGCGACAGGCGCATCTCTTCCCTGCACTGGCCAATTTATTTTGCTACCTTGTATCCTCATTAGGCTAGTTGAGGTTGCAATTAACTATGCCATTCATAGATCTCAAGATCCATTGTCCGTGACCCAATCACATATACCGCTCCGTCCCCGGCCCTAAAACGTTGTTCCTTCGGGGGTCTCTCTTCGGCTTGGGAAATTCAAACTTAATTCCTCCAGATCCCCCACCTGTCCCCCTCGCATCAAACTCAATGAGATCTCTTCCCTGAAAAAAATGTCCCTATAGCCGGGATTACAACTCCTTGTTTGGGGCACATAATGCCGCACATTTCCCTTGCCCATATCCACACCTTGCTACGGACACAGTTAATATTTGTTCCTCCGCCGAGCTGCCCGCAGGGCTACCTTTTTCTCCCTCCATATGGACCGTCCTGACCTTTGTCCACAGCCAGTTCTTCAGGCATAGGGTTCGAGACACATGCCTCCCGAACGCGAGTTGCCGGAGCTTACTTGCCTGGGTGAGCGGGGTTTTAACCTTATATGCATCGTGGCTCACAGTGACTTCATCATGGACAGTCTACATGGGCACTGGTCCACGTGCGTGGCTTAAAGTTCAATTCGCACCATCAATTGGCCGAATATATAACGTTTCACGTTTCATCACCTGGAGCGGCCTTCTGTCAGCTTACTTACCCCTTGCCCAATTTGGAGCTTTTTGGCGTCCTCACATCACAAGGTGATGGCGCATAACATCATGCACACGCACCACACAGCTGATGTTGGCTCTCGCCTTCATATTTTGTGCTGCCATCAAGACATTAACTTCTGCAACCGCTTCCGTGCAACCCATTTTATTTTCCTTGAATATTGAAGATCGCTCGGCAGCACGAGCACGGGCAGGTCGAGTCGCTGTTGCCTGCTCAGAGTGAAATGAAAATACTTATTGCTAACTAGTTGTATCTGGAATATATCCCTGACTTTGACTAAATTGCGTGAGTACATGCGACAACCAGGAAGTTTTGGCCAGGCGCGAATTAAGAGAAAGGAAATGGCAAGATTTGTAACCACTGGCTTGGAACACTTCCAGGCGAAGTTCCGGCGGAAAGACCAAGGACGTGGCCGAAGGCGAGCCTATTGTGGTTTCTATGGCCGAGTCGTTCTGCGGACCCAGGCATCAGGCAGAGAACCTTGTAGAATGACGTGATGGTTTCAGAAGATGCCAGTACACTCGTGGCACTCCGCCACGTTCCGCTCTGCCTCATGGCTTTGTCGGCCTCAAGGCAGGCGTCCTCTGGGTTCAGACATTTGTAGACCCATGCCCCAGCTGGAGTTATCGCTTGGCGGCTTGGAACATGACCACTTTTACACTGTTTTCACTTATTGCAGTACCCGCCATGCTCTTTCTGAATTGAGCCCGTCAACAACGAACGCCGTGATGCCGAGACACAGGTCCTATTTCAAGTTCACAAGGGTTTTGAGATGCACCCAGTCCTGCGCCATCGCCAACTCCAACCTCCCCTCGATTGGTTGGCCTATGAACAAGTGCAAATTCGCCATGCTATCTGTCAGCTTGCCACACCTGGGCCCAGTTCACCAAAGAGAGTAAGGTAACGAAGCCAAGATGTGGTATCCTCACTTACTGGTTTTTTCTATGCTCGCGATCACTGCACCTATCTACTTCTCCGTCTCACATCATTCACATGGTTCACTTACGCTGATAAGGAGCCTGACTGAGGAGGCTATTTTTGACTCGATGAGGACCTTATGACCTTTGGCAAAATTGCGTGCTGAGCGCGCCTCTTTCTGGAACGTATCCCCTTTCCTTCACCACCTTGTCAGATCCATACCGGGCTGTGCCCATCAAGGCTCGATTACGAGGGGCAAACTAGGCTCGCGCAATTAACGAATTTTCCACGTGCCCAAGGTGGAACGGCACCGAGTGGCGAACAAAGAGTTATTCCTCTACTACAGTAGATGTAGTCCAACCACATCAGTATCGGCATTCAAGCTTCAAGGCTCAGATTACCGGAGCTACAAAGGGGATGTACGCCCTTCTACCGCCGAAGTCATATCTAGCGTCCAAAGTAGCAGTTTTGTCTCTAAGTCAGTATAATATCTGGGGGATCAGCCCAATCTCCGGCTACCGTTTTCCAAGAACAGCGAACCTCGAAGGATCGTCAGACTTTCGTCTGAAACGTTGGAGAAGGCCATACTGCCTCACCAGCCAGGGTATGTTTCGAAGTCCTTTACTTATCAACCGCCTCTCCAAACAAACGACCATTAGCCACTGGATGGATATCCCAGGGATATATCTGTCTGAACACTGGAACACAGCCATTGTGCTCAGGGGTTTCAATGACAGCCATGTGCCACCCCGGGACCCCAGACGATGACAGTGATGCTCGTAACGTGGATGTCAATATGAAACCCAGGTCTTTCTATACCCTGTAAGTTATTGACGTCCATTGCCTGTGTCCCATGAGATGCAATGTATTGTAGTGAGAGGAAAATGACAATAGAAAAAATAAGAAAAAGGTGCCGCGTATAACAGACCTTAGATATTCTGCGACGCTCAGGTATGCACATACATTGTGACGTACATTCAGGACGTAGTAGCTGGTAGCGGAAGAGTCCTGTTAAGAACATTCCTCGAAGGGATAGTAGTCACTAATGAACCGCGCCTGGTGAATATCTGTCAAATCTGTGAACTGATAGACACGCACCAGCCGCAGGATTGGATAGTACTGTGCTTGTAGCACACTCCGAGATAGTAGTTTGTTGTTCGTCAACTGCTAGCTGAGATGCCCTTTATCAGTTGTATGATATGATAGGCAAGAAGGATGTTCCAACAAACCTTGAGTCTCAACTTTGTGGCTTCGATTCGGTGATAGAGGGAATGAAGTCTGCACGTCAGGCCGCGTAGAATAACAACGTGCAGTTGCCGGAATATCCCCCAAGCACGATTGCTCTCTATGCGCATCATTGCAAATTGGTTGGCCAAACTAGGTCAGCGTAAGTATATGGAAACTGACTGATCTGATCTCCGTACAGGTAGAAATCCGCACTATATTCACTGTCCTGTGGGATGGCGCCGATAGCTTCAGCACGATGAAGAAGTTGCTGGGTTTCATTCAAGAAGGTAGAAAGAGGTGGGACTATATAGCGTGGAAGTAGATAGCGGAGGTAGAGAACGAGGCTATAGAATCCGAAGAGAGAGAGACAGAAGTTGAAGGTGTCGATAAAACTCATTCCGTCGAATGAGGTGATGGTGGGCAAGAATGGGTAATTTGATCTTGAGACACTGAGCTTGGCGAGGATACATGTCATCAATCTGGACCCTTATATACAGACCATGAGAGTAACATAGACATAGATGTCTGTTGCGCAGCTTATCATGGCGCTTCGGCGTGTTACCTCCGCTGACCAGTGCCAATTACCTGGTCGCGGATCCTTGAGATGTTAGTGCATGAGTACTAACTCTTTTTCCGGATTGGTGTATTTGTAGTTCATTGCCACTACTATGGCCTGGTGATCTCGGCCAGTACGGAAGCTAGGTGTAAACTTGTCCCAAGTTGCGGCGCCGGTACCGCTGCTGGCTTAGGGGCTATGAAGCTTATGAAGCGCCAAACAAGCGTTGTTCGGCGACGGAGACAAATGATTGCGGCGGTTCGGAGTAATGCATGATTACATGGAGGAAAGGTCTGGAAATCATTTACCTTAGTTTGTATCGGACCGTGACCTCTCAGGTGCGAGTGCCGCCTCTGTACATGGGGGAAAACCTGGGTACGCACGGAGTTTGGGGACGAATGGCTGTGGGCCGTATGAGAGAATTCAGAGTACTGTAATGTAGAATGGTATAAAGACAAAAGGTCGAGAAGATGAGATGCAGTGCTGGACTTGTTTCAGTTCGATCATGATAGCACGAGTTCTCGCCATTACCGAGATGCCCGTACCGCCGCCCCACACGCCACACTTCATCGGAGCCGAATAGCACTCGGAGCCGCAGCACGGTCCGAGGCTCTACAGATCGGTTGGCATCTGGCCAGCCTCGACTCGGATTTGTCCGTCTCCAAGTGGCTACCCGAGGCTCAGGCTGTGCACCCGTAACTCGCGCGTTCACGCGAAGGGCACCTTGGCACTACGTACAAACAATGCCGTCTTGTTCTTCATCACTGTGCTTTCCTCTCTATGTTCCACTTTCTTGGCCCGTTCAAATGACTCAGGGGCGAGTTGCTGGCTTGTGATGTCACCGAAGGTCTCTGTACAGGCATTGAAGAAGCTGGGCGCTGTCACATTCTGGGTTTTTCCAGCACGCTGTGTGCAGGATGCGCGCGGATAGGAGGTCGTGCCTTTAACAGTGTAGCTTGTTTCCCGGGCGTTAGTGTGTCATCCGCGATGAGGTGTTCAATCATAGCCACACACCCGTGAAGTCGAGACAATCAGCTATTTGGCTTCTCTATCATGCGATCGCGGAACTCGGAAAGCTATCTGGTATGTACAGACTTCTTACCATCTCAGGAGCCATAATGATAGATCATAATTGAACTCTTCTTCAGACCAGTAGAATTCCACAATCCATAACTGCGATTCGTCCACCGCTAAACCGTCCACCATAACCTGATCGAACGCATCCTCCGTGATAGCCATAGCATTACGCTCGTCTCTATTTTTGAGCCCCTCTGCCATGAAGCAGAGGTAAGTACTCTCATGGTCTTTCCACTGCACCCACGTGGCTCTCGCGGACAGAAGGCGTCTATGCAAGCTCGCTTTGAGCACCCGAAAACAAAGAAGATGACAGGAATCACAAACATGATGTATCGCCCCCCCCAAGTCGTCCTCTGTGCAGCGGACGACAAGGCGGTAATGACAATCATAATCATGCAGCCCTAGCCGTGGCAAACCATCACCGGTTAGGTTACATATGCGACCTTTCCTAGTCTGAGAAATAATTTGTCAATGGGAAACAACAACCATTACTACGATACGACCATACAATTACCGACGAGGATAGAGAACGACAGGGTGATGGGTCAGTGACGGTGCCATTGAGGTTCTTGTGAGAGAAGCATCATGATGGTCGTGTGCCAGCGTAATCTCGGCCCTTGTGGTGGCAACACCGTCGGCCCATGCTCGAAGGGAGGAGGACCAGCGGATGCACTACTCTCATCTGGTTCGGGAGACGGAATTTCCAGCGGAAATGTCCACTGGAAGAAAGAATAGGGGAATGTGTCTTTTCGGCTACATCGTGGTATCATCGAGGTTCTTGTGAGAGGAGCAATTAATGGTCATGGTGCCAGGCCAGCAGGCCGAGGGTGAGTAGGCCCGGAACCAGCCGTTCTGCTTCACACTCCGATGAGGTCCGCTTGAAGTCCGCAGGATGTCAGGCAACAGTACAGTGGCAACAAACGAACTCTGGTCCGGTTTTGATGTCCCCCCCATTCACCCAAGTCTAAATCCATCAGCCATACGACTCTTCCCACGAAGTGAGGGAAGGATAGGAAGCGAGGGAGGTACTGTACGTCTATCTGCCTGTCAGCTCGCAGCCTCGCATGACATGGATCATAATACCACATCCCCGTAAAGGTACAGAGGAGGGGAATGGAGGTACGCACTGGCGAGATCACTTCCATTTCTATTTCTCGGGTTTTATTTTACATTTGTACCAACTGCACATCTTCTGTTTCAGTAACCAGAAAGGGATTGACTATGCTCAATCCAGACCACAGCGTCTTTTGACCTATCACCGACGTGGCCACCTCCCCCGTTTCCGGGTTCCTTCGCTCTGTCATCTCTGGGGGTTTCCCCAGCGTTTGAACTGCAAGATAGGAACGAGCGAGCGATCGGATCCAGCCCCTTCCTTTGTCGAGGCTTTGCATCTGGCAAAATCGACGGCGTCTCGCACAGGAAGGACGAACCTACTGTGTTGACTACGTGCCCTTCGTCAAAGGTGTCTAAGTGTTCGTTAAACAGAATGAAAGAATATATAACGTCACTTCGTTCAATTAAATAAGTAAAGATTCAGCACCGTGATCTAGAGGTATGTATAGTACATCACTCATTGGTAACAGTTAATAGTGAGACAGTGAGAGCGGATAATGCACCACAGAGCAAGAACACAATGAGGTGAAACCCGGACTGTCGAACAAATTGCCTGATAATACATAGAACGTGATGAATATTCAGGACATTGTGGCTGGAAGAGGGAGAGCCAGTTCAATACTCGTAACATTGTTCATGGATGTGGCACTGGAAGTAGCTAGGGAACTACATCAGTAACATCCTTCAATTGGACCGTAGCGGATGCATACCAGCTGTAGGATTCAAACCCGCTGTGTCAGTAACCTCCGCGATGGCAAGCTGTTGACTATCAATTGCCAGCTGAGGCGCAGTTAACGATTATCAGATAAGCAAGATAAGTGGTATAAACGTACCTCAAGGTTTGATTTGATGGCTCCAATTCGGCCAAAAAGGGAATAAAGTCTGTATGTCAGGCCACTCTGAATGGCAACTTGCAGTTGCTGAAACAACCCCTGGGCTAGATTGCTCTCCATTCGCATCGTCGCAAATTGGTTCGCTAATCTGCGTGACTGTGTGAGATGATGGATATACACCTATGCAAACTTGTCGCACAAGGTAAAGTGCGTGCGGATTTCACTCTCGGATGGGATTGCGCCGATGGCCTCGGCATTGTCAAGAAGTTGTCGCGTTTCGGTCAGGAGTGCAGAGAGAACCGGGATGATATAACATGGGAGAAGATAGCGGAAGTTGAGTACGAGACCGTAGATTCCAAGGAGGGAGAGGCAGAGACTGAGGACGTCAATAAAACGCATCATGGTGAGGAGTGGGTACCAGAATGTTACTAGTAGTAGGCAAAGTGAAGGGATAAAAGACAGAGGGCAAGGAAGAAGCAGCCGAGACGGGAGAGGTATACCGTATACATATCGGATGGTTTTTATGCAAGTGGGCGCGGCACTGGGGATCAGTTTCTCAAGTCAAGCCACGAGAGAGAAGCACCTGATTCGTTCCCTTTTGCAATACGCGCATCTCTTGCCTGCATCCTGAGTCCAAGATCTTAAGATCGGAGACTCTCCTTGTTCCATCATACGTCATTCCTTTAGAATTCCTTGGAATCCCCATCAGATCCCCTTTGCAAATTCAAATTTATTTCCCTCCAGCGCGTCTCTCCACCCAATCCCCATCCTCTCCTTCTCGAACCGTCCCCCATTCGTCCCTCTCTCGTCAAATTTAATGGCCTGCAATTTGTCCCAATAGCCGGGACAATAACTCCTTATTTGGAACACTCCTTCTCCATCTCGGCCTTGTCGCCGTGCCACGTGTCTCCCACTACGCCTTGCACCTCTCGCCCCGCCACCACACGTTATTATGCTGCGGACACTGCTGCTCCGCCAACCTGCCCGCAGGGCCACCATTCGCTCCATCCATATGGACCATCCTAATATTCGCCCGTCGACAATCAGTTCTTCGGGCATGTTCGGCCCCGCTAACGAGAAACCACACGCCTCCCAAACGCGAGTTACCGGAGCTTGACTTGCCACCTCTGACACTGCGAAGACAGGTGAGCGGGGTTTTCAACCTTGCATGCGTCGTGGCTGACGTACATTGGTGACCTTCATGGACAGCCTCACCGCCTTCATGGCTATTCGTGGAGTTCTTTAGCCCCTGGGCATCGGTCCATGTGCGTGGCTTCCAGTCCAATCCTCCGCTCCATCACCTGGAGCAGCCTTCCGCTACATGTTTCTTGGTTTGAATCTCCTTAGTGACCGCGCATATATCATGCATACGCACCACGCAGCTGATATTAGCGCTCTGTTTTGTGCTGCCATCAAAACGTCTGCAACAGCTTTTCCTCATATATCGAAGGTCCCCCGGCAGAACGAGCCCGGGCAAGCCGAGGTGCTGTTGCATGCTCAGAGGGAAACAGAAATATTTGATTCTGACTAGTTGTATCTGGAATACATCCTGCTCTTCAACTAAATTACGTGGAGACATGTGACAACCAGGAATTCTTGTGTTGGACATGCGCGAATTAAGAGAAAGGAAATAACAAGATTTGCAGCCACGGGGCAACACTCCCGGCGGGAGGGTCAAGGACGTGGTCGAGGGTGGGCTACACCTACGACGCCTTGACCCCCTGCTTGCCCTACTCAATCTTAATCCTGCTCATCAGTTGTGTCTATGAGTTTTGACGTTGACATGCATCGCGGAAAAAGGGAGTGCGCTCGGGCACGACTGGAGCACTGGAACGGAAGCCGTCGTGTATCGACCACTGTAGTCTCGACATAACGCATGTGCAACCACTCGACAAGGTCCTTTCAGAATGCGGGATCAACTGCGAGAATGTGAGCTGGCATTGACCGGAAGAGCTTACCTTCTGGAGGCCAGCTGAGGAGTTCATTCGTGAGCCCCCGATCCTCTGCTATGCATGTCCTGTGGTGTACATGCAAGCGGAGACGGTGGGAAATTTTTGAGGGGTGTCCATTGGGGAGAGGAGGTCGTCCTTTCTTGATAATGGCGCAGCCAGCGTTGACGTATCCCACAGCGACAGGACGCCCTTGGACTATGTTGCCTTGTAAGGCGCAGGACGTGCAGCCATCGATCTTGTTTGGTACGCAGAAGGAGGATGCCACGAGCGACAACTTAGCGACAGCTGAGTTTATGGCCTACGAATGACGACGGTAGCGTGTTCGGCGAGTGTTGCTGCGGTGGAATGCCGTCGTTGTTGGACGGGTGGAGCTTGATATAGAAAGGGTGGGAGAGAGAGGAAGTTTTGAGTATTATGGGTAGAGAAAAGGAAGGGATTAGATAAGGCGGGCCACTGGCGGGCCAAATAAGAGCGTGTGATTTCTGTGGGCCAATCATATAGAGTGTTCCGACGGGCCGACGGAGGTTGTGTGGTTGTGTGGAGAGAAACGCCTGGGAAAGCGCGAGGAAAGTGCCGGTTCATGCGCTGACACCGCGACAGGCCGCGGCAAGTAAAGGTCACGTTTTCGTACAATGATGGTCGAAGGAATGAGTGGTCCCATCAAATACTTGCCTCCTTTCCAGAGTCAGGCAAGTTTCCAAAGGTTTTTGTATTATCGTACGTACAATACGACCCTCGATGGTCACTAAAGAGCCACCGCAGTGATGAGAACTGGCTACTCGTCGTCGAGACTATCAGAAATATCGGCTTGAATCAGGTCACTCAGACGTCCTGCAGTACATCAAATATAGCAAAAGCAATATGCATAAGACAACATCAAAATCAAGGATAGGCGACGACAAATCGGACCACTGGCATAACATCCAATACACTGTTTTCACGATACACCGATTGCGTCGAAGGTTCAGGGCGTAGTTGTTATGATCCACCCCAATTTTTCTCATCCTCATCGGACCCCCTCCTCGTCACCTTATCCAAGCCTAAACAACCACTACCATTGAACCCACCGTCCCTGCCAGACCTGCCACCGCTACTGCCTAGTGAACCATCCAAACCATCGTCACCCCTTGATCAGCCCCCAGTTGAGCTCCTCGTCCCTATTCCCTGGAACATCCATCGTCGGGAATACTCTTCAATGGAAGAGTACCAAGAGCCAACCCCAGTAGAGAACCCACTGGAAGACCCAGACAGTCCCATGGAGGACGCGCCGCCCTTAGAGCCACAACCAGTCACTCGCTATGAACCTGACGTCCCCAGAGGACAGACACATACCTTGTCTCCAGAAGAGTCTCCTATCGAACCCTGGGAAGCATACCTCACTCAGCCCAGTAGTCCTGTGTCCCGCAAGCATTCCCTGTCACCCACAAGTCCCTCCTCAGCACCTATACGCCAATGCACCAGTAGAGAAGGCAGTTACCAGTCAATCACCCCTTCTGCCTCATCGCCCATAGCTGGCACCTCACCCCAGAGTCAGGGCTACCAGTCGACCTTCCCTGGAGGATCCGCAGACAATCCCTCATCCACGCAGAGCTCCGCAGATGACGCAGATAACGACATGGCCCTTAATTGGGTCACCATCAATACAGACTACCTTAAAGGGTAGCTGCTTACACTAGACGCCCATTAGACCAGAACGGACACGCGGAGATCAGATCTCCTCGGATCAGCCTCAAACCTCGTGGTCGTCATCGCGCCATAACAACGCTTCTCTTCTTGGAATGACCCGCTGCCATTGTTCCCTGGTTAAGGATAGATTAGGCAATTCCTTGATCCCTCATTCGCTCTCGCTCATTCTCTATTGTTCGACTCATACAGACCGCAGCACTTGTCCGCGGAGTACCATACGATACAGACAGCCCCCTCTTGACCCGAAGTACCTACCTTAGTGACCATGGTCCGTGCGCGATCGTGCCTGTATATAAGCGCTCTGTATTTCGACAGTCAAGCCCTAAGCTTGACTTGATTCTCAATATCAACGTTCTTGAAAGCTCCCAAAGTGCCTCCCCTTTTCTCATCTCTTACATAAGCCTCTCAGAGTCGTCTCTAGCAACACTAGAGACTTCTACCCCTTCAAGTACTCGCCACCAGTTCACCTCTTAGTACAAGTCGTACTATCAAGGCCTGTTGAAGCCTTAACACAAGTCAAGCTTTTCTTTCGACATACCAGCTTGGCGAGTCGACCACCCCTGCTACACCACCTCCTCCCCATACACACCAAGAAGTCATGACGACACTAGCCAAAGATATTAAGACATATGCCGCGGTTGCTGCAATAAAGAGCGCACCCCATATCCAAGACCAGAAGGCCACTGGTAGATCAAAAGGCGTCACAGTTACAGGACGCTCGACCACTGGAGTCGGAGCAATCAAACCGACAACAGATCGGTCATACCAGGAAACCACTGGATCATCAATGGGAGAAACAAAGGCGCAAACGACGCAATCACAAAGCGATGCAAAGACAATGCTTCGCCAAACTCTATATGAGATCTTCGACATCAAAGCACCGATCGTCACAGAAACAAAGGACCCTATCAAGGTCAACGCACTATGTTTTGCGGGAAAATACCACCACCATGGGATAGCATCCCAAGTGAACCACATGTTCTACAAGAACTCGACGCGGCCACAAGACAACAGCCACAAGCATGCACCACCATCAAACAAACTTATGAGAAGCCTAGAATGCTTCCATTGCCACAAGAAGGGCCACTACGCCCGTCACTGCAGAGTTAGACGCCGAGTCAATCGTGATCGACAAGAAGTCGCAGTCATTAAAGCCATTCGAAGCCGTCCAGATATGGGAATCCTACCCATGAACCAACTTGCCAAAAGAATTCAAGAAAACAAGAGCGTCAATAGTTTCGACGCTCTCAAAGAAGAAAACCTGGATCACTCCCCACAGTTATTGGATGCAAAGAAACTCGAGAAACTCATTGCCGACAACCAGCCACCAGCGCATACGCTAGGACCACAGAAAATAAAGGCGATACAAGATTGTATCGCAGCAAACGCCCACAAATTCGATGAGGCCACTCGCCAAAAGCTAATCAAGCTATGCAAACCAAAGACAAAGTCCATCGCACAGCGATTGGAACGCGCACATGCCTATCTAAAGTCGAAGTCCACTGCAAAGCAGTTGGAAGACGCACATGCCTATCCAAAGTCGAAGCCCTCTGTACAGCAGATGGGAGACGCACTCAAAGAACAGATCCAAACCATGGATGACGACACAAAAATCAGAACACTCAATAAGCTTATCCCCAAAGCTGGATTCAGCATCCAGAAAATTGAAGCCCTTGCCAAGACCTTCGGACTAGACAGCGTCTTTGTCAACAAGAGTAACTCAGTACAAATTGAGTTCGCAGTCATCAGCTACAAAAGGGAAACAAAAGAAATCGGCCTCCTTGATACTGGAGCCACTGAGAACTTCATCGACTCAGAAACCGTCAAGAAACTCCGCCTAGGGATGAAAGAACTCCCCTACCACCGACCTGTCTTTAATGTCGACGGAACGCTCAACAGACAAGGAAAGATCACCCATTACTGTGATCTTATGGTTAGCAAAGGAAGCGTAAGAAAACAACAACGCTTCTTCATCACAAATCTAGGAAGAGATCGCTTTCTCTTCGGCTATCCCTGGTTCAAAGCATTCAAACCCGACATTGATTGGGAAGCAGGAACACTCAAAGGACCAAAAGTCAAGGTTGAAACCATCCGGAAAATTACCTGGGACAAAGCACAAGGCTACCTCAAGGAGAAACGGCAAAAACAAGAAGACAACGATCTTATCATGGAAACTCACGAAGCAATTATGGAAGAACTTGAAGACCAAAGCCAACCCAACATATGGATCGGAAGAACTACTATGGAAGTCAACAGGACCCACAACGCCACAGAAATGGCCCACAAATACGCGGAAGAACACAAGAAAGAAGAAATCACCCTACCTGAAGAATTCAAACGACACGCCCTCCTCTTCTCAGACGAAGAAGCCAAGAAATTCCCCCCATCACGTCCCTGCGACCATAAAATCGAGCTCACAGCGGAAGCTCCAGCAAAGTTCAATTGCAAAACCTATCCTATGAGCCTCAAAGACCAGGAGGCAGAAAACCAGTTCCTCAACGAAAACCTGGAGAAGGGATACATTGTCCCATCCGAATCACCCTACGGATTCAGCACATTCATGGTCCCTAAAAAGGACAGCAAAGAGAAACACTATATCATCGACTACCGCCCACTCAATGCAGTCACAAAGAAAGACGTCACCCCCCTTCCTAATCTTGCCCAATGTATTGAAGATCTCCAAGGAATGGAGTTGTTCAGCAAATTCGACATACGCTGGGGCTACAACAATATTCGCATACGTGAAGGGGATGAATGGAAAGCCGCCTTCAAAACCCGCCACGGGCTATTCAAGCCCAAAGTCATGTTTTTCGGAATGAGCAACTCGCCGCCAACATTCCAGAGGTTTATGAACCTCATGCTGGAAGAACTATACGACCACTTTGAAAAGAAAGGAGTCCACAACATCAGGAAAATATTCCGAAGCTATATGGATGATTGTGGACTAGGAACAAAGCTCAAGGATATCAAGCTGCACATCGAAATCCTCCACTTCGCCTTTGACCTACTAGCCAAGAACGGACTACACCTCAAACTCAGTAAATCAATATTCATGAAGCCAACCATGGACTTCCTAGGAGTACGCCTCACCAAGGACGGTGCAACAGTTGACCCAGCCAAAATCGCCGGAATAGCAGACTGGCCAGAGGACATCACAACCCTCAAAGGAGCCCGCTCATTCATAGGAGTCTTGGGATACCACCGCATGTTTATCACCAACTTTTCCTCCATCACAGCACCCATCACACGCCTTTTTGGAAAGGACGTCCCATTTGAATGGACACCGGACTGCATAGCTGCAGTTAGAGAACTCAAGAAGCGCATCACTAGCGCCCCAGTACTCATTCGCCCAGATCCCAGCAAACAATTTGAGCTGGAAGTCGACGCTTCACAGATAGCAACCGGAGCCATACTCTATCAAAGAGGACCACCTATCACACGACCTGATGGCACAGAAAAGCCAGGACCACGACATCCCTGCGGTTTCCACTCCCAGAAATTTACCAGCACAGAGCAAAACTACCCTATTTACGACAGAGAATTCCTGGCCATCATGCGTGGCCTCAGGAATTGGGACTACCTCCTCAAGGGTACTGAGAAACCAGTACTAGTCTATACCGACCATGCAAACCTCCGCTACTATCGCGACCCTAGGAAAATCGGACCAAGAGTCGCTGGATACCTCCCTGAACGGGAACAATACAACATGATCCTGGAATACAAACCAGGAGCTTCAAATCGAGCAGACGGACTCTCAAGACGTGAAGACCATGATGATGGCAGTAACCCAGAAAATGAAGACGTCACTGTGTGGCCCAGCAAATATTTCTGCGAACACCACACAAATATTCGCAATACCTCCATGGACAGGAGTCACCCCGGAAACGGGCGGCCCGGTGGAGAAAACGAAAATATCCAAGTTATGGATTGGGACACACTAGAAAGCACCCTGGACAGTAAAATCAAGTTGGCACAGTACCAAAATCAGCTAAAACTCAAACAATGGGTCAAAGCGTTCAAACAAATAACCCTAGCAGACGGAACCCACTGGTACCATGGGAACGCTCTAGTTGTTGTGGCAGACAATACCCTTAGGAGGGGAGTAACATCCCTTTTTCACGACCAATTAACCGCTGGCCACCCTGGAATTTCAAAAACACTCCAATTAATTTCGCCGTACTACTGGTGGCCCAACATGAAAG